>Ga0334885_1004924_pt1 | contig 11201 bp, 10 predicted proteins | sample GraSluR1_MG_8_FD_207233 | JGI IMG/M metagenome (GOLD analysis project Ga0334885, IMG submission 207233) | Sludge microbial communities from methane-producing bioreactor in Wageningen University, Netherlands - Granular Sludge_31_05-R1 | ecosystem: Engineered > Bioreactor > Anaerobic >...
GTGAATCCAAAAAACCAGGAAGATATCGAGCGCCCAGGTACGATTGATGCGCCCTTCTCAGCCCAGGTGTTCAAGACCATGGCCGATCCCTTTGCCGGCCGTCTGACCATTTTCCGTGTTTTTTCAGGTATCCTCAAGGGTGATAGCTTTTACAATGCCTCGAAGGATACCACCGAGCGCTTTGGCCAGTTGTTTGTCATGTCTGGTAAGGAACAAAAGCCGGTTGAAGCGGCTATCCCGGGCATGGTGATAGCCGTGGCCAAGCTGAAGGAAACCACCACTGGTGACACCCTGTGCGAGGGGGCTAACCCTATTGTCTATCCCATGTTGGAGCCATTGCCGCCGGTGATTGCCTATGCGGTCAGCGCGAAAAAGGGCGATGAGGAAAAACTGTTCTCCTCCATCAGTCGTCTGCTCGATGAAGACCTGACCTTGAAGCTCAACCGGGAACAACAAACCCACGAAACCCTGCTCTCCGGAGTTGGTCAGGTGCACCTCGAGGTGACCAGCGAGAAAATCAAACGTAAATTTGGGGTGGAGTTGGAACTGCATCCTCCCAAGGTTCCCTACCGGGAAACCTTGAAGGGCCGCACCACAGTGCAGGGCAAACACAAGAAGCAATCCGGTGGTCGGGGTCAGTTCGGCGACTGCACCATTGAAATGGAACCGTTGGCCCGTGGTGAATTTTTTGAATTTGTAGACAAAATCGTAGGCGGTGTTATTCCGCAGCAGTACCGGCCGGCAGTGGAAAAGGGCATTCTCGAGGCCATGGAAAAAGGGGTGATCGCTGGTTATCCCTTTGTGGACTTGAAGGTCAGCCTGATTGACGGGTCCTATCACAATGTGGATTCCTCGGAAATGGCCTTTAAAATAGCCGGTTCACTGGCCTTCAAGAAGGGCGTCATGGAAGCCCAGCCGGTTCTTCTGGAGCCGATTGTGGAAATGGAGGTGCGGGTGCCCAAGGATTTTGTCGGCGATGTCATGGGCGATTTGAACAGCCGCCGTGGTCGGGTGCTGGGCATGGATTCCACCGCCAAGTACGAGGTGGTTAGCGCCCATGTGCCGCAGGCGGAAATATTGTTGTACGCCTTGGATCTTACCTCCATGACCGGTGGGTTGGGTACCTTTATTGTGCAGTTTTCCCACTACGAGGAAGTGCCCACCCACATTGCTGACAAGATTATCGCTGACTATCAGGCAGAGGAATAATACCTTTGACGCGTTTTCGTTGTGGGGTACTTACCTTGAGCGACAAGGGGGCGCGGGGTGAGCGGGAGGACTTGAGCGGTCCGGAACTGCAGGATATGCTCCGGACCGCTGGTTTTGAGCCTGCCGAGTACCGCATTATTGCCGATGAGCAGCAGCTGATCGAGCAGACGCTTGTGGAATGGGCAGATTCCCTTCAGCTGGACCTGATCGTCACCACCGGCGGCACCGGTGTTTCTCCCAGGGATTGCACACCCGAAGCCACCCGCAACATTATCGAACGTGAAGTACCAGGCCTTGCCGAGGCCATGCGTTTAGCCAGCCTGGCCGCTACCCCTCAGGCTGTGTGGTCGCGCGGCGTGGCTGGCATACGCGGCACCACGCTTATTGTCAATGTACCGGGCAGTAAAAAGGCTGCCCGGGAAAACCTGGCCGCCATCCTGCCCGCCCTGCCGCACGGTCTGGAAAAAATTCAGGGCAGTGATCAAGACTGCGCGGCAGAATCTGGGCCTTTGGCCTGAAATTCTCCAGCAATTCCTCTATTACTCTCTTTCCTCCAAAAATTGCTTTCAGACTACAGGGTCAGTTTGCCCGTCTTTCCAATTAAGAGTCGTTGCGGATCCGTAAATAGGTGGGAAATCGTGGTAAGCCTTTGGCAGTGAAACCACGATAGCGGTAGGTAATAACCGTGCCAACAGCTGGCGGATTGTTGCGATCAACATCACTTAGACCAGAGCCAATACGAAACTCGCCATGTTCGTTGCGGCAACTCAATGCACCAAGCTTGCCCTTGTACTTGCCTTTGCCGGCATGGTGCGCGGTTATGGTGCACTCCGCATCGTGCTGGCTTTTCAACTTGAGCAGCTGGTTACTGCGACCAGCCGTATAGCTTGCATGTGGATCGCGCAGCATCACGCCTTCACCTCCACCTGCTTCGATCTGCCGCAGAAACGCCTGAACCTGGGCAAAATCACGCACCTCATGCTGTGGAATACAGACTATACTGACCTGTGGATGCACCTTCAACCATTCCTGCAAAACATCCAGACGTTGATACAGATTACCCTGGGCATGGGGCACATCGAAAACGTGCAGCTTCAAGGTTGACCAGTCTCCCTTGGAGCTGCGGACCACAGCAGAGATACGCTCAAACTGGCCTCGACTGCTATACAATTCGCCATCCAGAGCAAAAGGCGGGAAATCGCGGGTAAAGGCAGGAGGCGGGGTAAAGGCATAGCCGTTGCGACTGAGCAGTTGCTTGCCATCCCAGAAGGCGCGCACTCCATCGAGTTTTTCACTCATTGCCCAGCCACGAACATCCTGTTGCCGATATTCCTTGGCCAAGAGCAGGGATTCCGCCTGTGCGGCCGAACTGAAGACTAGAAGACAAACAAACCATGCACACAAAAAGTGCAGAACGATTTGCCGCTTTTTTCTAGATGGATAGATAAGAGCCAACATGGCCATACCCCAATGAAGGGTCTGTATTATTAGAATCGGCAGAACGAAGTGCGTCACGCTTTTCTCACCTCATAATTTCCCTTAGGTAAACCCCGGCTTCGCCGGTGGACTCCAAGAGTTTGACGATTACGACAAAATAAAGAAGCCTCCCAAATCGTGGACTGCTCAAAGTCACGAAAAAGGAGGCTTCATGAACGACATACAATGTTTAAGCCACACCAAATGGGAATGCAAGTTTCATATAGTTTGGATACCAAAATGCCATAGAAAAATGCTCTATGGCCAACTCCGCCAAAACCTTGGTGAAGTGCTGCATAGCTTGGCCCGGCAAAAGGAAAGCCGAGTGTTGGGAGGTCACTTGCAACCCGATCACGTCCATATGCTGATATCGATACCGCCGAAGTATGCAGTGTCGCAGGTAGTTGGGTATATGAAAGGCAAGAGTGCGATTCATATCGCTCGTACCTATCTTGGTCAGCGGAAGAATTACACAGGCATGAGTTTTTTGGGCACGGGGTTATTTTGTTTCAACAGTAGGTGCCGAAGAGGCTGTGGTTCGTTCGTACATTCGCTTGCAAGAGCAGGAGGATCAGCGTCTTGAGCAACTGCATTTGTTCAAGTAGTCGACCACTGCAAGGTGGTCAGAGGATTTGTTGAATAGACCGCTTTGGGCGGTCCACAGCCTAAAGCCACCGGCTTTGCCGGTGGATATTTACTCCGTTATCAAATCAAAGGACTAGCTGTGCCGTTTCCCACCCTTACTCTGAGAGCGGTCTACGAACCACGAACAAAATTACTAAGCAATGCGAAACGGCCTTGGGAGAGACTCCCAAGGCCGTTTCTTCTGTGGGCCGATGTGCGCAGGCGCGCGATGTGCAGCACGATAAAATTGGATAAATCAGCACACACCGGTAATGGTAATGTGTTTGTTCGCCACGTCAGGCTGAGCCGAACGGATTTCGCCGATGAGATAGGCTTTCTCCCCATGGGCGGTGAATTGCTGCATAATATCTTCCACATATTTGGCGCTGACAATGGCGACCATGCCGATGCCCATGTTGAAGGTGCGGTACATCTCCCGCATATCCACCTGGCCCTTGGCCTGGATATAGGTAAACACCGGCGGCACAGGCCAGGAATCCGGCTCAATCTGGGCAAGGCAGCCCGAAGGCAGTACCCGGGGGATATTGTCGATAAAACCGCCGCCAGTCACGTGCACCAAACCGTTGATTTTGTGGCGGCGCAGGATATTGACCAAGCTGTCCACATATATTCTGGTGGGAGTGAGCAGTTCTTCGCCCACGGTGCGGCCAAGTTCTTCCACATGGTCGTGCACGCTTTTGCCGGCCTCTTCAAAAAAGATCTTCCGGGCCAGGGAATAGCCGTTTGAGTGCAGACCCGAGGAGGCAAGACCGATAATTTTATCGCCCACGCGGATATCGCTGCCGTCAATGATCATATTCCGATCACAAATACCCACGGCAAAACCGGCCAAATCATAATCTCCCGGTTGATACAGGCCCGGCATTTCTGCGGTTTCTCCGCCAATCAGCGAGCAGTTGGCCAGTTTGCACCCTTGGGCAATGCCGCGCACCACCTCGGTGGCTACGTCGATGTCCAGCGAACTGCTGGCAAAATAATCGAGAAAAAAGAGCGGCTTGGCTCCGCAGACCACTACATCGTTCACACACATGGCCACCAGGTCAATGCCGATGGTATCGTGGCGGTTGCAGAGTTTGGCCACCAGCAGCTTGGTGCCCACCCCGTCGGTGGAAGAGACCAGTACCGGATTGTTCACATTCTCGCTGCTGAGCGAAAAGAGACCGGAAAATCCGCCAATGTCGCTCACCACCCCGCGCCGGTGGGTGTCGGCCACCAGGGGTTTGATGCGCGATATGAAGAGGTTGCCTTTGTCGATATCAACTCCGGCCTCTGAATATTTGGATGTTTTGGATACTTGCTCATTGCTCATATTCAAAGTATGTATTGCGTTGTGGGGTAAATGTATGCGGGCAAGGGATTACCAGCAGTTAATGGGCCAGTATTTGGACTGCCAGCAGATAAATTGCAGCAGAAAACAACTTACAGCTGTGTACCGATTACCAGGAGCGCTTGTCAACTGTTTTACTTGCCAGGCATACCCGGAACCACCTGGTGAACGCTGAATAGCACAGATTAGGGGGAGGACAGATGGACACCAAGGGCTTACTTATTGTGTTCACTGGAGACGGCAAGGGCAAAACCACGGCTGCGCTGGGTATGGCCATGCGCAGTGCTGGTCATGACCTGCCGGTGTGCATTATCCAGTTTATCAAAGGAGGTTGGGTCTATGGCGAAATTGAGGCGGTCAAGCATTTTCCGGATCTGATCGATTTACACGTGATGGGCCGCGGCTTTACCTGGAAATCCGACAACCTGGAAGAGGATAGACGTCTGGCTTTAGAGGCATGGGGTTTTGCCCGGGAGATTATCGATTCTGGCAGGTATCATATGGTCATCCTTGATGAGTTCACCTATCTGCTCCACTACAAAATGCTTGAGCTGGACCTGTGCCTGGATGTCCTCGACAAGCGTAAACCCGAGCAACACGTGGTGATAACCGGCCGCCATGCTCCTGAGCCCTTATTGGCAAAAGCAGATCTGGTTACGGAAATGCAGGTGATCAAGCACCCCCTGCGCGCAGGTGTCAAGGCGCAACCAGGCATTGAATTTTAGAGGCTGTATATTTTGCACATTTTTTCAGCCAGATAAGCTGCGCAAAGATGCTTGTTCCTGTTTTTGCACATCCACTGCATTAACTGGACTGGTTGCAGATTTTTCATGGTAGGTTTGTCAGAGGTCGTTAGCTTGTATGCCATACACGTGCAGGGCATAGTCCAGGGAGTGGGTTTTCGTCCCTTTGTCTTTCGCTTGGCGCAGGAGCTGCAACTCCAAGGAACAGTGGCCAATGACGGCAGAGGCGTGCATATTCGTCTTGCTGGCACAACGGAGCAGGTGGAGCGGTTTGTCCAGAAACTGCGTTCTGCTGCCCCGCCTGCTGCACGAATCAGCAGCCTGGAGGTGGAGGTGCTTGCTCCATTTGAAACGGCTGAGCTTGAGCTTGCACCGGGCTTTCATATTCTGCCCAGTACAGGCGCCAGCAGCAACGGTAATGTAGCATGCGCTGCCATTTCTCCGGATTTGGCCACCTGTGGCGATTGCCGGGCAGAGATTTTTGACCCTGCCAACCGCCGCTTCCGTTATCCCTTTACCAACTGCACCAACTGCGGGCCTCGCTTCACCATCAGTGCCCGTATTCCCTACGATCGACCCAATACCTCCATGCGGGTTTTTCCCATGTGCACTGCCTGTCGCCAGGAGTATGATAATCCGCAGGATCGCCGCTTCCATGCCCAGCCCAATGCCTGCCCGATGTGCGGGCCGCAGCTGAGTTGGCACGATGCAAAAGGTACATTACTTACCGGAGACGCACTCAGCATGGCGGCTGTTGCCCTGCAAGAGGGTGCAGTGGTGGCCATCAAGGGCCTGGGTGGATTTCATCTGGCAGTAGATGCCACCAATAGCGCTGCGGTGCTTAAACTCAGGCAGCGCAAACAGCGGCCGGCAAAACCTCTGGCCGTCATGGTGGCAGATTTAGCAACAGCGCGTAACTACTGTCGGATTACAGTGCAAGAAGCAGAACTGCTTACATCAGCAGCACATCCCATTGTTTTGCTGGAGGCCAGAAAAACAGATGGGCTTGCACCGACCATTGCACCAGGTTTGGGGATCATCGGTTTGATGCTGGCCTACACACCGCTGCATCACCTGCTGCTGGCCGAAGAGGCTGCGCCCCTGGCCTTGGTCATGACCAGTGGCAATCCCAGTGATAGCCCCATTTGTACGCAAAACAGCGATGCTCTCGGGCGTCTGCAGGGTTTGGCTGATTATTTTCTTTTGCATAACCGCGACATCCTTACCCGGGTGGATGATTCGGTACTGCGGGTGATGGCAGGTGCACCTCGTCTTATCCGCCGGGCCCGTGGCTATGCGCCGGCACCACTGGTGCTGGCACAGCCCTGTGCCAATATCCTGGCTTGTGGTGCGGAAATGAAAAACACCTTCTGCATTGTCCGCAACAACGAAGCGTATCTCAGTCAACACATCGGTACCCTGCGCAACACCGAGGCCTTTGATTTTTATGAGGAGAGTGTCTCTCATCTGCAGAATGTGCTGGAATGCATCCCTGATCGACTTGCCTGTGATCTGCACCCGGATTACCTGAGCACCCGCTATGCCCGTCGTCGGATGTTGCCCCTATGTGCTGTGCAACACCACCACGCCCATGCCCTGGCAGTGATGGCCGAGTATGGACTGGATGGGGAGGTGCTTGCGCTCATCCTTGATGGTGCCGGGTATGGGGCAGACGGTACGGTTTTTGGCGGAGAACTCTACCGGGTGACGCGTGCGCGTTATCAGCGGCTGGCCAGTCTGGCACCGTTACCCTTGCCAGGAGGAGACCAGGCGGTTGCCCAACCCTGGCGGCTGGCCTTGGCTTGGCTCTGGCAGTATGGTGCGTTAGGGGAGGGCGACACAACCTGCTCTTTGTCAACAGTATCAATACCGCCTGCCCTGAAAAGCATCAGCCCGGAAAAGCGCAGCCAAATCAATTTGTTGCTGCAGAAAAATTTGAACTGTCCACCCTGTAGCAGTGCAGGCCGTCTTTTTGACGCGGTATCGGCTCTGCTTGGTCTGTGTTTGTATAGTGAATATGAGGGGCAGGCCGCCATGTTGTTGGAGCAGCAGGCTTCGCTTGCACAGCCGAATGAAAAAAGTGTACTATATCCTGTCCAAATAAATGAAAAAGGCGGCGTCCGCAGGATAGAAACCAGGTATCTGTGCCGTGCTGTGCTCCAGGATTGCACGGCCGACCGTTCGGTTCCGGCCATTGCCTGGCGTTTTCACCACTGGCTGGCTGAATCCTGGCGTACCGTGGCAGCGCAACTCAGCCGTGAAACCGGGCTGACCAAAATACTGCTTGCCGGTGGCTGTATGCAGAATAAAATTCTTTTGGAAATGCTGGTTGCAGGGTTGGCTGCGGATGGTATGCAGGTGTATGCTGGTGTGGAGGTTCCTGCCAATGATGGGGGAATTTCCCTTGGCCAGGCCTTTTACACAGGAGACGAAACATGTGCTTAGCTATACCCATGCAGGTGGTGGCCCTGCGCAGCGATGATGACGCCTTGGACGAGCCGCAGGTGGCTGTGGTGGAGAGTAGCGGCATTCGTAAGGATGTGCGCCTGGACATGGTGGACCGCATTCCAGAGCTGGGTGAATATGTAATTATCCACGCTGGCTTTGCCATCCGTACCCTGGACGTGGCAGAGGCTGAATATAACCTCTCTTTGCTGCGCAAGATGGCGGTCATGCTGGAGCAGGAAGGACGTCTGCCAGGAGCGCCCGAGGAATGAACCTGGACGAACCCTTTCGCGAGCCCGCGATCTGTACGCCCCTGGTGGAAGAAATTCATCGCAGTCTCCACAATGTTTCTGCCCCACTGCGGATCATGGAGGTATGCGGCACGCATACGGTGTCTGTCTTTCGCCACGGTATCCGTACACTCTTGCCCAGGCAGATCACCCTGCTCTCCGGGCCTGGTTGTCCGGTCTGTGTGACCCCAGCAGGCCATATTGATTTATGCCTGCAGGCGGCACAGCAACAGGATGTGGTGCTGGCCACCTTTGGTGATCTGCTGCGGGTACCGGGTAGTAGCGGTTCCCTGGCAGATGCGCGCGCCCGGGGCATGGCCCGGGTACAGGTGGTCTATTCACCCATGGATGCACTGGAACTGGCACAGCAGGATGCCGCCATTCAGGTGGTTTTTCCGGCCATAGGCTTTGAAACCACGGCCCCCACCATTGCCGCTACAGTGTTGGCAGCAGAGCAGCTTGGGGTGGAGAATTTTTTTATCATTCCTCTGGCTAAAACTATGCCAGAGGCCTTGATGCTGTTGCTTGGCGATGCACAGCTCAAATTTTCTGGCCTGCTCTGCCCTGGCCATGTCAGCGCCATTATTGGTGCTGCGGCCTACCAGCCACTGGTGGAGCGCTTTGGGCTTGGCTGTGCTGTTGCTGGTTTTGAACCTGCCGATATCCTGGCCGGGCTCTTGGCCCTGGTGCAACAGCAGAGCAGGGGCAAGGCCCAGGTGGACAACTGCTATCCACGCGCGGTGAGCCAGGCGGGCAATGAACGGGCACAGGCCCTGCTCGCCAAGGTGTTCATGCCTGTGGCAAGCGAATGGCGCGGCCTTGGAAATATTCCGGCCAGCGGTTTGGCCTTGCGGGAACCCTACCAGCGATTTGACGCGGTGCAGCGCCTGCAGCTCACGGCACATTCTGTGCCAGACCCGCCTGGCTGCCGCTGTGGCATGGTGCTCAAGGGTATGATCCAGCCGCCACAATGCCCGCTCTACGGAAGCCGCTGCACGCCTTTGTCGCCGATCGGTCCATGCATGGTATCTGCCGAAGGCACCTGCGCAGCCTACTATAAGTACAGCGGCAGTCGATGCAGCGAAACTGGCAGCAAAAAAAGCGGAGATAACGGTGCATGCTGATGCACTGGTACTGTTTGTTTTGTGATTGAATGGTAATGGTAGCTTCAGCACGATTTGAGTCTCCACACGAGGATTCCATGGCAACACCTACATACATCACCCTGGATCATGGGAGCGGCGGTCTGGTCAGTCAGGAATTGATCAACACACTCTTCCTCAAGTACCTGCGCTGTCCGCAACTGCGCGATTTGGAGGACTGTGCCCTCCTTGACGGCTTTTCTGGCCAGTTGGCCCTGTCCACCGATAGCTACGTGGTGGATCCCTTGTTTTTTCCAGGCGGTGACATCGGCAAGTTGGCAGTGCACGGCACCATCAATGATCTGGCCATGCGCGGTGCCCGTCCCATTGCCCTGAGCCTTGCTCTGATCATGGAGGAAGGTTTTGAAATCGCCAGATTGGAGCAAATTATCGCCTCAGTGGCAGCGGCTTCCGAGGCTGCAGGCGTGGCAGTGGTCACTGGTGACACCAAAGTGGTGCCTCGTGGCAAGGCTGACGGTATTTTTTTGAATACCAGCGGGATCGGTGCAGTGGAGTACCGGGTGTTCATCTCTGCAACCAATGCCAGGCCGGGCGATGCGGTCCTGCTTTCTGGTAGCCTGGCCGACCATGGCATTACCATCATGACGGCCCAGGCCGGACTTGCGGTGGACGGTGATTTGCGCAGCGATACCCAGCCTTTGCACCGAATGGTGGCAACCCTTTTGGACGAGGTCGAAGACGCGGTGCATGTGCTGCGCGATCCTACCCGAGGAGGGCTGGCCACGGCCCTGTGCGAGATCGCTTCTTCCTCCAAGGTGGAGATCGAGATAGACGAAGAGTGCCTGCCCATCCGTCCGGCGGTGAGCACAGCCTGCGAACTGATTGGCCTGGATCCACTCTACCTGGCAAACGAAGGGAAATGCCTGGTTATCTGCAGCCCGGAAGAACAGGACAGAGTGCTCAACATTATGCGCAGTGTGGAGGAAGGTGCAGATGCGGTCTGCATTGGCAGGGTGCGCGGAGAGCGACCAGGCCGGGTGAATCTGCGTACCCGCATAGGCGGTCAGCGCCTGCTTGAACCACTGACCGGACAGCCTTTACCCCGCATTTGCTAGGCGCGGCCATGCACGAGATGTCACTTGCCCATAGCATGATGCAACAGGTGCTTGCCCTGGCAAGGGAGCATAAGGCCAGTCAGGTAAACAGTATTACTGTTCTTTTGGGCCCATTTTCAGGGGTAGTGGCGGAATCCTTTGCCTTTGCTTTTGAGATTCTTAAGAAAAACGAAACGTGTCTGCACAATGCGGTACTGCATTTGGAGTGTCCAGATCCACGCTACCGCTGCCTGGGCTGCGGTGCTGAAACCAGCCTGCCTTTGCCCGGCCAAGGTGCGCGTGCACACCTGGATTTCGATTTCTTCACCGAAAAGCAGTGCCCTGCGTGTGCGTCAACCAGGCTGTCTCCCTTGGGAGGAAGAGAGCTTATCCTGCAACAAATTCGAATGGAGTAGCCATGTGTGAGGCCTGTGGTTGTCAACAGCATGAAGAACGGACCGAAAAAGAAAAAGTAGTGGACGTACATGAACAGCTTTTAGCGGCCAACAGCAAACAGGCCGCAGCCAATCGCCACCACATCGAAAAGATGGGTGCAGTGGCCATCAACCTCATCTCAAGCCCTGGTTCGGGTAAGACCAGCCTGCTTGAGCAGACCATTGAGCGCCTGAAAGACCGTCTTAGCATTGGCGTGATCGAGGGAGATCCGGAAACCGAGCGCGATGCCGAACGTATCCGCAAAAAAGGCGTTCCTGCTGTCCAGTTGACCACTGGCGGTGGCTGTCATCTGGATGCCCCCATGGTTCATGGTGGTCTGCATGTGCTGGAACATATGGGCAAGGGCAGGAAATTTGACCTGATTTTTATTGAAAATGTGGGCAATTTAGTCTGCCCGGCTGCCTTTGATCTGG
>Ga0334885_1004932_pt1 | contig 11180 bp, 7 predicted proteins | sample GraSluR1_MG_8_FD_207233 | JGI IMG/M metagenome (GOLD analysis project Ga0334885, IMG submission 207233) | Sludge microbial communities from methane-producing bioreactor in Wageningen University, Netherlands - Granular Sludge_31_05-R1 | ecosystem: Engineered > Bioreactor > Anaerobic > Unclassified...
TAACTACTGCACCGAATACAAATAGCAGTGGCAGTATAGCTACGTTGGAGCTGTTAATAAAAGTGTTAATTTTACTATTTTTGCCAGCCTCGGAGCTTAAGATTTCCTTCAAGGCCAGAAATGCGATGAGAGCCACCACAGCGATTAAGCTGTATCCTAAAATATCCGCTGAGGTTACGGCAGTTGTGGTGGCTGCTGTAGCCGAAGTAGCGGATGTTGCCGCGGTGGTTGTTGTGGCTGTGGTTATAGTCGATATCATGATTTTACCTTCTCTTGATCTTAATATATAATTTTTTCCTTTTGACAATATTCCCTAAGGATAACAATTCCCGTCTTTGATTGAAAAAAGGTTATTGGTGGGGTCAATAGGGCCCCCGAGTTACTGTTACAATTTTCTCTTTTTCCTTATAAATAAGCTTTTCTAAATATTTCTGATTAATACTCTGGGAATCATTGGTAACGGTATATTTTCCACATTTTATCATTATTGATTATGTTAAAAAATCAGATTCCTAAAAATCTATGTTCATTTGCAAATTTTTAATATCCGGAAATTTTTTCATGTTAAGATGTTATATTCAACCATAAATGCAGAGAACGGTATGCTTTTCCCTGGTCCGGTAATTTGTAGAGCAGGAACTGCATTTTCTTCTGACCATTATTTCCGGCAGTGAAGTTGAATGGTATCTCCTTTTTCTCGCCATTTTTCAGGGTAAAAGTGTCATTTTTAAGAGTGCGGTTGCCTACCTTAACCAGTAATTTATAATTGGTGGTGGCGTATTCATGGTTCACCACCCCAATAATCACACGACCTACATCACCATTAGTTAGATTAGTGGGATAGTCACTGGCTTTACCATCCGGTCCCAGGATGTAGAATTCTGTGAATTTCTCTCCCTGTTTTGGTTTCACTATAATATAAACTGTGGTGGAAATAGCCAGGATAATGCTGATAATCAGGATGATGGAGAGTATCTTCTCAGTTCTTGACTCCCTCTTAAATGATTCTTTAATGCTCCTGGTAAATTCTCCGAAGGGTACGAAGAATTTTTCTCCTTCTGGTAAATTTCTTCTTCTTAAATATGCAATTAGGCTCATGGCCAGGGTGAATATGGTGAGGCTGATGAGTATAGGGTCCAGTCGGATCCCCCATGGTGTGTAGTTAAGACCCAGCCCGATAAGGGGTGTTACTGCAATGCTTAAACCAAAAGAAAGAGCAGCCCTTTCAATACCGTCCAGATCTCCCCATTTGGGGAAGAGGGCGGCGATGAGTGAATAGCCAGGTATGAACAGTACCAGTAAAATTCCCAAGATGGTCCTGACGAAGGTCTTGTTGAGTGCGGGTACGAGTATGAAAGCCACAGTGAGCAGGGTTAAAGCAAGTATCAGGATAATGTCCAAATAATAATTACGGGGCTTATAATGTGGTGGCTCTCTATGCTCCTTTGATACAATTCCAGCTGTTTCAGTGGGAGGAGGAGTTTGTACTGCTTCTCTTCCTTGTTCGGGTTCTAAGAATTCATCTACTGCATATTCTTCTTGTTCAATTTCTTCTTCATAACCAGCACCTTCAGATATTTCCTCTTCATATTCCTCAACTGGGGCTTCGGTTTTGAGGAATTTACGCAGGAATACCATTGCTACCAGGATAATGGATGTTACTAGAATTATCTCCATGCTATATTTGGAGATATCCTGGAGTAGACCAGTGTTCCATCCCAGTAAATCCATCACCGCTAAGATGATGCCGAAAATTAAAATGGTCAAGATGATGTTTCTCAGGAAATTGTACCAATTTCTACCAGTCTTTTGTCCTGGTTCTTCATCCATCCAGACTGGTCTGTCCATTTCCTCTTCATAACCAGTAGAATAGGGTTCAGTTTTAACATCTTCATCAACATGAAGTGGCATGCTTTCTGGTCTTGTTTCTTCCGAGGATTCCTCATCAAAATAGCCCCTTTCTCGCATTCTCTGATACTGGAGGGGTTTTTCTTCCCGCAATTGTTGATATTCATCTGGTTCTTCATATTCTTCTTCGTCTGTTACCTGGTACGATTCTCTTTCATCTTCAGGTGATTCTTCCAGTTCTGGTTCTTCATCATAATATTCAAAGTGCCCTGTTTCAACATCATACTCATATTCGTCATCTTCATGTTCATCTACTTGTCTTTCCCTTAGTTCTGCAGCTCTCTGGATGGATTCCTCCAGGGTTAACTGTTTCCCACCGTAAGGAGCTTCTTCCTCGGAAGGTTCTCTCCTACGGACCATAGCCACTAAGGACAAGAGAACAGCTAGAATCAGGAGTAAGCCGGTGAGGTTTTCATTCAAAAATCCCATATTCTGAGATTCCAGTATAATTGGTAAAAAAAGGACGAAAAAGAGTCCCAGGACGAAGCCCACACCGGCACGGAGGGACCATTCAATTCTATCTTCACTGGGCCAGATAGCGGTCATGAGGGAGTAGCCGGGTAATAGTAATATAGCTACGTATTCTATGAAAGTTAGAACATTACCCTTAACTAATTGCAGCCAGCTAATGGTAAGAACTGCCAGGCTGCTGATGATAACCAGTAAAAGGTCCCTATGAAGTGAAAGTTTCATAAAGAGTGTTAGGATGAAGAGGTATAAATAGTTAGTAATGATTCAATGAGTTCATAATCAATTAGTCAGTAATGAATAACATTATATCTCCTGAAATGATTTAAAACATGAAATGAATAATGATTTAAGCCTCAATCATGGAAAATATTTATTAATAAACCTTCCAAATAAACTACTAAATAATACGATAAATGTCAAGTTCATGGAGAAAATTAGGAAAATGTTTCATTATCGCGCATTCGGACTCGAAATAGCATCAGAAGTAGAATTACCTGGCATGAATAATGGTTCAGGCGATCCTGATGTTAAATTCATAGTGGGAAAGCTTGATCCTGCATTGGTTTCAGATGCAGAAGTAGAAGGTCCCAACTACCTGGTTAAAGAGGGTGATGTGTATTTATGGTGGGAGGATATCGGGAAGGTCAAAATCAGTGAAGGGAAACAAGTTATTGTGGAACCAATCGCCGATCTTAAAGACTCAGAAACAATTAACCTAATCCCATTCCTACTGGGGCCGGTCATGGCCATGTTACTGCATCAAAGAGGATATCTGGTACTGCACGGAAGTTCAGTCAAAATCAATGGGGGTGCAGTGGCCTTTCTTGGACACAGGGGCAATGGCAAATCAACCACAGCCATCCACCTTTACAAGGAGGGTTATCCACTTGTGACTGATGATATCTTGGCCATTAAATTTGATGAAGAAGGTTTACCAGTGGTCTACCCAGGTTATCCTCATGCACGTTTAAATGAAGATTCATATAGTCGGGTTAAGGATAATACGGGTATTTTAACTCCGATAAAGACCCTTGCAGGGAAGGTTTTCTGTGATGCATCCCACCAGTTCTCCCCTAATCCATTAATTTTGGATAGGATCTACCTTATTGAGAAGGGTGATAAAACTGAAACTTCTTTATTGGAATCCCAGGATAACTTGATTGATCTAATCAGGCATTCAGTTGCCAACCGAATATTCCAGCACACCACTCAAAGGGAGAATTTAATTCAATGTGCACAGTTGGTGAATAATGTGCGTGTGCGAAGGTTGGAAATTACCCATTCCTTTGGCAGGATCTCAGAGTTGATACGGGTAATTGGGGATGAATTTAATCATGGTTAGATTAAAGACTAATAACTTTTTCTTTCAGAAATCACTTTTTTAATTAACATCTTGTTTTATTTCATCAATATTGAGTTTGTAAAATTTTTTTTGTTCCAATTTGAACTCATTTTTATGGATAAATCCATTTAAAATCTAGATGATATCAAATTTATGAATAATTAAAACATTTAAAACGGTTTTTAGAATTGAAAGTCATATTCAGATTTGTCTTTCTACATTTCAGGAGTTTATAATGGAAAAATCATGTTTTTTGTGATGTTTGGCACAATCTTTGGTGAATATTGTCACGAAAATCTCTTGAAAATATAACCAATTGTGACGACACGGTATGGTACAGAGAAAGTATAATTAGCATATTTTATTAGGTGGCGCAAAAAATGAACATAACAAAAAACCTTCAAATGAAACTTGCTTTTTTAGTTTTCACTCTTTTGGTTGCAGTAATGGGGACTGGCGCAGTATCCGCAGCACTGGAAGCACCTGTTGATTACTCAAGTGCCTATGTGGTTGAAAATAATTATTCTTTCACCGGACCTGCCTCCATCCAGGACGCTGCTGACAACTACGAAACCATGGAAGGTTATCATATTGATGTGGAAACAGGCGCCCATGAAGAACAAGTAACCTTCACCAAAAACCTCCACATTAAAGGCATGGGAACCAATCCGGAAGACACAATCATCTGGGCATACAGTGATGAAGGTGCCACAGTGACCATAGCACCGGAGACCATTGTAGTTATGGAAAACCTGGCCATATGGAATAACGGTAATGGACCAGCAATAATCAACAATGGACAGCTAACACTAATTAATTGTTTTGTGAATGGTAACTATGTTGAAAATGAAGTTAGTGGATTTGTTCCTGTTGTTGAAGAAGAACCTCAAGAGACTGTTGTTCCTGAAGAGATTGTTGTTCCTGAAGAGACTGTTGTTCCTGAAGAGATTGTTGTTCCTGAAGAGACTGTTGTTCCTGAAGAGACTGTTGTTCCTGAAGAGACTGTTGTTCCTGAAAACCCAGTAGTAAATGATCCTGGAATGCCATTAACATTACTTGTTGAACCCACTGATGAAGATGAGAACAATGGAGCATTACCAACAGCTAATGATCCTGAAGTACCATTAGCCTCCCTTATGTCTGGAATGTTAATGTGTATGGGTGGAACAGTTGCATCCCGTAAAAAACAATCATAAATAGCTGCATAAACCATTTTTTTAATTTTTATTCCATTTTTTTAACTATTCTTATTTTTTAAAATCTTTTCATATACGTTTATTTCATCAACTCATAGGGTCATAAAAATTTATTTATGATTGAAATGATATGTTGTTAATGGGATTAATGGAGATGAATGACTAATTTAAGAAGATTTAAAATTATAGTCATATTTTTATCATTGGAGATATGAAACAATGGAATTATCAGGTTCTACAATAGTTTCTGTAAGTAAAGATTATGTTTACTGTAAGGTTGAAGATGAAATGGTTCTCCTGGGAATGGAAGATGGAATTTATTATGGTTTAAACCCGGTTGGTGCTTTTATTTGGGAACAAATTAAAGAACCAAAAACCATTGATGATATAAGAGATGCTATTTTAAAAGAATATGATGTTGAAAAGGTTGAATGTGAAACGGATTTAATGAAATTACTACAGGAACTTACAGAGAAGGGTCTTGTAATTGTTCAAGACGAGGATTAACTTTTTGCCATAATCAAGGACATTTTTTGAATTTCATTTATTAATTCACTAATTTTAGAGTGCAAATAATATGAGCGCAATAACTGGAATTTTCAGAAGGAACGGTAGAAACGTAGATCCAACCGAAATCAAGAAGATGAATGATAAATTAAGTCATAGAGGGCCTGACGGATCTAAAATATGGTGTGAAGGACCAATTGCTTTTGGTCATCAAATGCTACACACTACTCCTGAGTCGTTGCATGAAACACTCCCCTTTGAAGATAAAGAATCTGGTCTTGTGATTACTGCTGATGCAAGGATAGACAACAGAAAAGACCTTGCAACTAAATTGGGAATTGAAGATAATGAATATGTTTCAGACAGCTACTTTATTCTGAAGGCATATGAAAAGTGGGGTGAGAAGTGTCCTGATGAATTATTAGGAGATTTTGCTTTTGCAATCTGGGATGGAAATAATCTTTTTTGTTCCAAGGACCATATGGGTGTTAAACAATTATATTATTTTGCAGATGATGATATTTTCTTATTTTCAACGGAAATCAAAGCATTATTTGAGATTGAAGAGGTTACTTATGATTTAAATGAAAGAAAAGTGGCTCTTTATTTAATGAAAGACACTTGTGATAATGAACTGACTTTTTATAACAATATTAAAAATTTGCCAGCTTCTTATTTTTTAAAGATCGGCAAGAATGACATCAAAAAAAATCGATATTGGAAATTAGATCCTAATTTACAGATAATTATGGGTTCGGAAGAAGAATATGCTAGAGCTTTTCTTCAAATATTTGGAGAAGCCATACAATGCCGATTGAGAAGTGCGTATTCTTTAGGATTTGATCTAAGTGGAGGTTTAGATTCTTCTTCAATTATTTGTACTGTGAAAACTCTTTTAAATCAAAACGCTATTTTGGACAATAATATTAACTCGTTCTCACGGATATTTGATGAAACTCCAGAAAGTGATGAGCAATATTATATTAACAAAGTAATCAGTATTGGAGGAATCAAACCACACTTTATTAGTGGAGATAATGTAAGTCCATTGGAAAATATTGAAGATATATTATTTCAACTAGATCAACCATTTTACTCTCCACATATGACAAAGCATATTAAATCTTATAAAAAAATGCATGAATTGGGAGTTCGAATAGTATTCAGTGGTCAAGGTGGTGATCAAAATATTTCACTTGGTAGAAATTACCTTAGAGAACTTTTAATTACATTTCAATGGAGAAAATTTGTCAGGGAATTAAAATATTTTTCCCATAATGTTCATAGGCCTGTTTATGACACGTTGATAGAAAAAGTAATTTTTCCATCGCTCCCTTATGCTCTGAAAAAAGGCATTAGCAGGCTTTTCGGGAGAAAATTAGATTTATTAAATCAAAATTTTTTAAAATCATTGCATATTGATGAGGAATACTATAATATTCTTGCTGATGATTTGAATAAAATTTCTTCAAAAGAATACCATTATTATAGTATCACTTATGCTGTCCCAGAAATTACTTTTAGCACCATTGATCGCAGTGTTGCGTTTTTTAATATAGATTACAGATATCCTTTTTATGACAAAAGACTCGTTGAATTCTGTTATGCGTTACCTTCTGAAATGAAGTTTAAAAATGGTTGGAATAGATATATTCTTCGTTTGGCAATGGAAAATATTTTACCTAAAGAAATACAGTGGCGAGCTCATAAAAGTGATTTAAGTTATTCGTATAAAAAGAATCTTTTACTTGAAATAAAAAAATTAGAAAAAATTATTTACGAAGATAATGAGATTATCGAAAAATTTGTTAATTTAAAAACAATACAAAAAATATTCGAGAAATACAAATCAGAAGGAAATAATAACATATTTGATTTTTGGATTGTTATTTTATTATATTACTGGCTAAAATATACTTACAAATGCAATCATATCAATTGTTCTTTTTTAAACCAAAAAAAAGTTTGAACGATCTTTTTTTAAAATATGGTTAAGAAGCTGCATTAAAATCATCTTCTCCGCCAATGGGTCCTCCTTTGGTAATTCTTTCTAATTTCCCATGTTCCTGCAGTTCCGGTTTTGTATATTTTTTCTTCATTTGGCAATCTTCCTCTATATTATATCCTATTATTATAGCAGTTCCTTAATATAAAATTTATTAAAAAAAGTAAGAAAAGAATTTTACTCCCTAAATTCTTATTTACCTGTTATGAAGTTATTTTTAGAGTTGTTTCCTTTATTCCAGTCGTCTTGTTCAGGGGTTCCTGATTGGTATGCTCTGTTGGCGAATGGGTTTCCAGGGGTTGTGTTCACTCTTGCGATTATGGTTAGGGTTGCTTCTGTGTTGTTGTTTAAGGTGGGTATGGTCCATATGCCTGTTATGGGGTTGTATGTTCCTTCTGTTGTTGTGTAACTGGTGTTTGGGTCTGTGTCTGGATCTAGGTATAATTCTGTTGGTAATTTGTCGGTTATTGTTATTCCTGTGGCGTTGTTGGGTCCGTTGTTTTTGGCTGTTATGGTTATTGTTACGTATTCATCGGTGGTTGGGTTTTTATTGCTTACGTTTTCGGTTATTTGGATGTCTGCGGCTGAGTTGATTATTAGGTTTCTTGTTCTGGTTTTGGTGGTTCCGATGTTGTTTTGATCGCAACTTATTATGGTTGAAGTGAGGGCGTAGTCGGGTGTTCCGCTGCCTGATTGGAGGGATTCTAACAATACGGAGAATGCTGCGTATGATCCTCCAGTTATGTTGTAACCTCCTCCGAGAGTTTCAATTGTCCAGGTGAATGTGTTGGTTTCTTCGTCGAAGGTTAGTGTTCCTGGTTGTATTAGGTTGTATGAAATTACTTTGAATGCGTCGCCGATGACGAAAGTTGTAGTGATTCCTGTGGCAGTAGTTGTTCCTATATTGTTAACTTGTGCGAGCCATACTATTTGTTGTTTGTAATCGTAGGTGTATGCTCCACTTTTCCATGGATAATTAGTCACATAGAGATTAACATCATCAGTTCCTGTATTAAAAATTGAAATTGCTGAGTTGTTGTCAGTGTTCCAGTCGTCTTGTTCAGGGGTTCCTGATTGGTATGCTCTGTTGGCGAATGGGTTTCCAGGGGTTGTGTTCACTCTTGCGATTATGGTTAGGGTTGCTTCTGTGTTGTTGTTTAAGGTGGGTATGGTCCATATGCCTGTTATGGGGTTGTATGTTCCTTCTGTTGTTGTGTAACTGGTGTTTGGGTCTGTGTCTGGATCTAGGTATAATTCTGTTGGTAATTTGTCGGTTATTGTTATTCCTGTGGCGTTGTTGGGTCCGTTGTTTTTGGCTGTTATGGTTATTGTTACGTATTCATCGGTGGTTGGGTTTTTATTGCTTACGTTTTCGGTTATTTGGATGTCTGCGGCTGAGTTGATTATTAGGTTTCTTGTTCTGGTTTTGGTGGTTCCGATGTTGTTTTGATCGCAACTTATTATGGTTGAAGTGAGGGCGTAGTCGGGTGTTCCGCTGCCTGATTGGAGGGATTCTAACAATACGGAGAATGCTGCGTATGATCCTCCAGTTATGTTGTAACCTCCTCCGAGAGTTTCAATTGTCCAGGTGAATGTGTTGGTTTCTTCGTCGAAGGTTAGTGTTCCTGGTTGTATTAGGTTGTATGAAATTACTTTGAATGCGTCGCCGATGACGAAAGTTGTAGTGATTCCTGTGGCAGTAGTTGTTCCTATATTGTTAACTTGTGCGAGCCATACTATTTGTTGTTTGTAATCGTAGGTGTATGCTCCACTTTTCCATGGATAATTAGTCACATAAAGACTAACATCAGGTATGTAAGAGTTAGTGTAAATGTCTGCAGATGCGGATGCAGGCATACCGTTGTACTGCTCCTGTGCAGTTCTAGTTGCTGTGTTAGTGGTGGTTAACCCTGCCATGGCGGGGGTGACAGTACCGGTTATGGTTAAAGTTGCAGTGACGCCATTAGCTAATGTGGGAATAGTCCATATGCCATTGTAGTAGGTTCCAACTGATGGAGTTACAGTGACTCCTCTTAATCCTTCAGGCACTATATCTGAAATTACTATTCCACTGGCAGTGTCGGGTCCATTGTTTGTTGCGGTGATGATATAAGTCACGGTGTCACCAACATTTGCAGTTGGGGTTGCTGTTTGGCTTAAGGCAACATTAGCTGTTGGTGCGGTGTTTACTATGGATATGTCGGATATGGTTAAGGGGAAAACATTACGTGCTACCAGGTTCTGTTTTCGGGGTGTGGAGTACTGGTCATCGTATAATAGGTTACCGTAGTTTCCACTGACATATGCAGTGACTACTGCGTTCTGATTATAAGGTAGGGTTAAAGTACTGGAAACTTGACCATTAGCATCAGTTGTGCCAGTAGCAGTTATGGATCCACTGGTGGTTTGGAAGTTAACAGTAACTCCCTGCACGGGTTTCCCATTAATATCTTTTACTGTTGCAGTTACAGTCACTGTTTGTCCGTTAGCAACAGTGATTGTTTCAGGGGTTAAAGTTAAACTGTTGGGGTATGTGGGGATATTTGCAGCGTTAACTTCATTAATAATATTCCAAGCTCTGGTTCGGACCGTTGTGCTACCATAATAACCATCAATTCTACCATCTCTTGGTGCGGTCATGTATTGGTAGTAAGTACCTAATGGAGCAGATGCATCGTAAGTTCCATAGTGCACAGAAGTGAAGTACCAGATTGCGCATTGAATTGCAGCGGCTTCATCTCGGCTGGAAGGACTGTAATTATTTAATATGTAACTAACTTTATCCCATTCCACTTCACTGGGTAAATCTCCAGCAGTTCCTGGGAGGGGTCCGTTAACCAGTAATTGATCATTTATATCTATGGGTGTGAATAGGTCAATACAATAAGCAACATAGGTTGTGCCGTCAACTCTAACGTTAATGACACCGGCGAATCCGTTTTTGTTCTGTCCCTGGATGTAAACAGTTCGACCATTACCGGTACCAGTTAAAGTTGCAGTTTTGGGGGTTAAAGTGAAGTTTAAGGTACCGTATTTGTTGGGGTCAGTGGGATAATTAGGGCCATTGGCTACGGTTATGCTTTGGGTGATGGGGGTGCATCCCACATAACTGGCTATGATGTTGAAGGTTGTTTCAGCACTGTAGAAATTAACAGAGTAGTATCCGTTGGCGTCTGTGGTTGTGCTGGCTAAGACTTTGCCACTGTTTGAGTTCACAATGACAGTTGCACCTTCAAGTGGTCTTGTGTGGCCGTATTCATTTACAGTAATGGTTCCGTTGATGATTGGGTCGGATCCAACACATTCATCTGTTACATTAGATGTGGTTACATTTTCGGTTTCGTTCACGGCAGCTGCAGATGTGCCTGCTATTGCTAGCACGAATGCGAATGCTATGATGAACATCAAAGCTTTTTTGTTTAATATTATAAGATATTCCCCCATTTTTGAAATTTTAAACCTTTTAATGCACACCATTTTGATCTATAAAAAAAGTCAATGTTGTTGATGGTGAGCAATATAATCTTCAGTTAGTCATGACCTTTGTACAAATTCACATATAAAGGTTTTGTTTTTATATTATTATGTGAATATAGTCACAAACGCTTTATAAGTTTGTGAATCAATTCACAAAAAAGATTGGAAATTAGTGAACAATATATTCATTCAAAAGAAAAATTCTAACAAATAAATGAAGGTAGTTTCAGAATGATTTTCATCTTTGATAAGAACATCACCAGAAATAATGTTA
>Ga0334885_1004937_pt1 | contig 11166 bp, 7 predicted proteins | sample GraSluR1_MG_8_FD_207233 | JGI IMG/M metagenome (GOLD analysis project Ga0334885, IMG submission 207233) | Sludge microbial communities from methane-producing bioreactor in Wageningen University, Netherlands - Granular Sludge_31_05-R1 | ecosystem: Engineered > Bioreactor > Anaerobic > Unclassified...
ATTCTATAGCCAGAGCATTTCAGGGAAGTGATTTTGAACGTATCGGTCCCATGGAACTATTGGGAAAATTAGTAAAGGTATCTCCAAAAGCTATGGTTAAGTTGGGTAAAATTTTTTAGTTTAAAAATTTAAATAGAAAAAAGATTAATTTACTAAATAACTAAATTTTATTTTTTTTATCGCCCTGATAGTGTAGTGGATATCACGTAGGATTGCGGATCCTATTACCCGGGTTCAAGTCCCGGTCAGGGCATATCATTTATATATTCAAGTAATTTATTTTTTACAAGGATTATGATGCCTAATCTTAATTTCTATGACTTTTTTTCAAATTAAATTGTAAATAGAGGTCATTTAAAATTTTTAACATTTCTATCAAAATAATAGAAAAGTTTATATGTCTGTGATTGGTAACTTGATATAAAAAAGTAATACTGAAGGGATTATTTTGCATAAATCTATATTAATCATAACCATGTCTTCTATTTTTACTCTCATCTTTTGTGGATCAGCATTTGGAGTAGATCTTAATGAAACATATAGTAATGATTCTGATTTTGATCAAGGGACCTTGATAAATCTGGAGCACGACAGTACTAGTAATCAGTTACAGCTCGTTAATGGTAGTCAATCTGCTTTTCCTTATATTTGGGTGCCTAACAGTAACCAGGGCACAGTATCCAAAGTAAGTACCACCACCGGGTTAGAGTTGGCCAGATATCGAACATCACCAGCCACATCAGCCAGTGCAGCTTCCCCTTCACGTACCACAATCGACCTGGACGGTGGATGCTGGGTTGGGAACCGAGGAACTGGGACCGTGGTGAAGATAGGTCTACTCGAGAATGGTGGATTCTTTGACCGCAACCATAACGGCATGATTGAAACCAGTAGAGATCTAGATGGAAATGGGGTGATTGACGGAGTAGAACTTCTGGATTGGGGTACTGATGAATGTGTACTGTGGGAAGTAGTGGTCATACCTGGACTGGAAAGTGCATATCGGCCGGGAGAATACACTGGAAGCTATTCTGGAACACCAGGCCCACGAGGTATAGCAGTAGACCACGATAACAACGTCTGGATTGGTACATACGGAACCCACCGATTTTACTACGTTAATGGGACCACCGGGGAAATATTACGCAATATAGATGTTACATCGACTGGACATTCTTCATATGGAGCAGTGATCGACCAAAATGGCATACTATGGTCTTCTGGTTCCAGCGGAAATAATATTTTAAGATTAGATCCATCCAACAACACCTTTACCAGGATAAATATAGGACACACCAGTTATGGCATAGGATTAGATAGAAATAATCATCTTTTCGTCTCTGGTTGGACCGATTCCTGTTTTTCCAGGATTAATATTTTAACAGGAGTAATAGAATGGAGGAAACCCGCACCTTATCAATCTCGTGGAGTGGTCGTCACTGATGATGGTGATGTTTGGATCGCCAATTCCGGACCCGGAACCGTGACCCGTTACAGCAATGATGGGGAGTTCAAAGCCACCATAATTGTAGGAAACGTACCAACAGGGGTTTCCGTGGACAACAATGGAAAGGTGTGGGTGGTAGATAATGAAGATGAATACATCCACAGAATATGTCCTACCCGTAACCAAACTGATTCCAATGGAAATATAATTAACGGAGTGGAACTTTCCAAGAGAATCATAGGAGGCACCCATTATGGTTACAGTGATATGACCGGTTCAGTTTCCAGTACCATAACCACTAACAAGGGAACTTGGACAGTCATCCATGATTCTGGCCTGGTAAACATCCCCTGGGGCATTATCAGCTGGAATGGAAGTGAACCCACCGGAACAAGTATAAAAGTACGGGTCCGCAGCTCCCATGACCAGCAAAACTGGTCAAATTGGGAGGAAGCTATAAATGGAAGGATACTAACCACGACACCAGTCGGTAGGTATCTTCAAGTAGAAACCACACTTACCCGATTTTTAGGAAGCGAAACTCCTATACTATATGATTTATCAATCACAGCCCTGGTAGCGGATGTCCAATTAAATATGACAGTGGATAAACCATCGCCTAGAGTGGGTGAAAATGTGACTTTCACTCTCAAAGCCATCAATCAAGGCCCCATGGATGTGACTGGCTTAAACATAAACGTCTCTATACCACCAGGTTTCACAGTAAACAATACAAGTCATGGAAACTACCACAACGAAGTATGGAATGTTGGAAACCTCACTAAAGGTGAAGTAGCTACTTTAACTATCAGTGGCCTAGTAAACCCTTCCATGGCCCACCGGACTATTACCTGCCTCGCAGAAAAATACCATCAAGACCAGTACGATCCAACTATCCCCGACACAGCCAAAGCCAGCTTCTACCCACCACTGGCGGATCTTGACGTTACCAGTAATTTTAACAACAGCACCCTAAATGTGGGAGAAACCGCTGTTTTTACCACCATAATACAAAATAATGGCCCTGACCCTTCACGTAATCTAATAATTGAAATCCCATTACCCACAGGTTTCACCAGCCTCCTACCTTCACTGGGGATATACGAGAACGGGATATGGGCCATACCAATTTTAAATGCTGGATCCATCGCCAAAATTACCTTAATTGGAGAAGTAACCCAAAATATGGCCCATAATACTATAACTGAAACCATAGAAATTATACAGAAAGAATACGACCCCACTCCTAACTCTATAATTAACAGTAGCTTCTATGTGCCTCTGGTGGATCTGGAAATCACCAAAACCGCACGTCATGACCCCGTGCCAGTTGGTGGGGCGGCTTTGTTTACCATTTCCGTTAAAAACAGAGGACCGGATACTGCTCGTGGAGTTGTAATTCGAAACGCCGTTCCTGATAATTTCATTCCCGGCACACCATCAAAAGGAATCATTCAAAGCGGTTGGTGGCTGATAGATGTTCTTGAACCGGGAAAATCAGCCACTCTGCTAATCGGTCATCTGGTGGATGATGTCGGGAAATTGACCAACGACGCTACCATCACATCTAAACAACATGATCCCAATTCGATAAACAATCGGTATTTGCTCACCGTTTCGACCAAAAACCGGATAATAATCCGCCCACCGGTAATTTACCCACCAGCACCATACGATCCATCATCTGATGACCCTAACAATAACCATCCTCCTAACCCTAATACCCCAACTGCCAATGTTACTAATCCTGGATCCTCAGTTAATTCTGTTGGGAGAAATTCAACCAAAAATCAGACCATACCCATGCAGGATACTGGTTTAGGCATGAGCCCACCCAGTCTTGCCCTTCTTCTGGTGTTCTTTGGAGCATACATAAATAGGAAAGGAGCACCACGCAACAAACCATTTTTTGCTTTCCTTATCCTCATAGCAGCATTATTATCCTGCGGGGTGGTCGGTGCCGTTGATGGCAGCCAAAACTACACTAACAATTCTGATTTTGATGAAGGTACCTTAAAAGGTGTAGAATATAAAAGTACCCGTGATCAACTACAGTTACCACCATCTTCAGAAGAACCCGAGTTTATATGGATTCCTAACACCAATGAAGGTACGATTTCCAAGGTGAACACCCAAACCGGCGCAGAAGTGGCCCGATATCGCACCGGACTCAACACTAATGTTTATCCCTTCACAGCCACCTTAGATAAAGAAGGTAACTGCTGGGTGGCCAACGCCCATATTGGCAGTTTAGTTAAAATTGGCCTATATGAAAAAGGAGTACATCAAGACCGAAACAACAACGGAATAATTGATACATCCCGTGACTTGGATCATAATGGAATAATCACCGGGACTGAGTTACTTGCTTGGGGTGCAGATGAGTGTGTGCTCTTTGAAACAATACTCATACCAGGCAATGAAGGCACCTACATCCCCGGGACCTATACTGGAGCTTATGGTAACTACGATTATGGCATCCGTAGCCTGGCTATAGATTCTCACAACAATCTGTGGGCTGGTAACTATAACACCCGAATTTATCATTATATTAACACCGATGGACAGATTTTAAGGACTGTAGATCTTGCCGGTGTAAATCATAACCCCTGCACGTCAGTGATTGACCAGAATGGAATATTATGGTCTGGAGGTAACAATCTCCTGCGTCTAGACCCATCCACGGATTCTATAACCATCACTAACCTTGGCTACTTTATCCACAGCTTAGCACTTGATAGTGATGTGCATCTATTTAGTTATGGTTATACCAGTGGATGGAATAGGAACAGCAGGCTTTCTCGTATAAACATTAACAATGGAAGTCTGGACTGGACTCAAACGCTTTCTTTAAGTAATGTGGCCGGGATGGCGATCACATCAGATGGTGATGTATGGGTTTCAGAATACCGCACCTACTGGGGAGGCCGTACAGATTTAGTTAAAAGGTACAGTCACAATGGAGAGCTTAAAGCAACTATGAAGCCTGGTTATGGTCCAAACGGTCTCAGTGTAGACAGTAATGGTAAGGTATGGGTGGTGGACTGGGATGATGAATATATCCACCGCATCGACCCGGCGATAAATGGTGTGGACTTATCCAAACGTATCGTTGGAGGGCGTCATTACACCACCAGTTCCATGACCAGCACCAGTAATATTTCCGGTTATTTCCAGGAAGGAACCTGGACAGTCACCCACGACACAGAAAATATTAACACCCGTTGGGGAACGATTAACTGGACCAGCGGCGAACCAACCGGTACCAGCATCACCGTGAAGATAAGAAGCTCCAACGACCAGCAGAACTGGTCAACATGGGAAGATGTGGTAAATGGTGTTCTATTACATTTAACACCTGCCGGCCGCTACCTCCAGGTGGAAGTTACTCTCACCAGTACAATAAAGAATATTTCACCCATACTATACGATCTGACAATTACCCCATTACCAGAAGACCCTGTAGAACCAATAGAAGAAGTTGATCTGGTTGCAAGCATCACAACCGATAACTACACACCACAGATCAACGACACCGTCAAAATAATCTTAAATGTGGGAAACAACGGACCAAACAATGCCAACAACGCCAATGTAACCTATAAATTGCCATTTGGAATGGAGTATCTGAGCAGCAATGAAAATTACGACGTTCAAACAGGATTATGGACTGTGGGCAACCTTGACAGTGGTTCAACTGCAAGTCTGGAAATCCTGGCCAAAATATTAAACAATGGAAGTTTGGTTAACGTTGGAGTGGTGAGTGGTTCGGATTATGATCCTTATCCTGCCAATAATCGGGCCGAATTAACCTTGAATGTACCTTACGTTGATCCAGATAACCAAATACCAGAAATACCTTCCAACCTGCCGGACAACGGCATGGCCACATTACCACCTATTCCCAATATAGAAGACCTGATGGACCTGGATATCTACCAACCTGGAAATAATCCAGAGCCCCCGAATAATCCACCAAACCCACCAAAACCCAATACACCAGACCCAAATCCTCCGGGGCCAAACCCACCTGATGGACCTGGACCAAACCCACCGAATCCTCCAAATCCCAATCAATTCAACCCAAATACACAACTACAACGCGATATTTTTGGTGTGAGGCAAGCTGTTCAAAGACAAAGCTTCAAAGATGAAATGAACCGATCATTAATACCGGATTGGAATTTACAACTTCCAGAATCACCAGAACCAAGTGATGAAGAATTGGGTGAATGGGAATCTCTCCTGATAGGATTTGGAGCTGAACTATTAATGTATAGTGCAGCAGTACTTGTCCCTAATGAGTATCTTCAACAGATTCAAAGTGGAATGGCACGTGTTTTTTCTACTTTGGGCCAAATAGCTAAATATTTTGGATATGAAAAACGAGTAAATCAGATAGCAAATTTGTTAAAACGGACACATACCAAGATTAATGATCCAAGAGTTGTAAAATGGAATAATAGACTATCAGCTGTGTTGGATGGTTTGAGTCCTAATATTGGAATGAAAATGATTGAAAAGTTAGCTTTTAAACTTTTCCCTGGCGCTAGTAGTGAGATAAAAGTATTCTTAAATGCATTTTCCATTAGTCAATTTATTTTGGATCCTTTTGGAACATTGAAAGCCATTATTAATGCTGCAGTGGCATTATTTTCAAAGGTTGTACCGGATCCAAAAGATGTTATGGAGATTTTAATAGCAGATCCTCTAAAATGGATATTATAATAGGTATCTATTGTAATATTTAAATATTAAAGGTTGGCGATATTATGGATCTTTTAAATAAGCTAGATGAATTGGCTAATGAAAAAGAAAAGGCTAGAGCTCAAAAAGATATGTACGAGTTAATTTCGTTTTTTAAAGCTTGTGATATAGAGGGTTTAGATGGGGTTGTACGTGGTATTCAAGAGGTGGCTGATTCCAGTCTTTATGAAAAATTATTGTTTGCTTATAAAAGCGAAGCTGAACGTAAAGTGGATAGGATTTTTGAAATTGATGAGTTAAAACAGGTCCCGGTTTTAAGGCTTGCTCGAGAAAATTTACATTTCGGTGGTTTTTTAAATTCTATTTTTACACATTCATTAGTGACCTCTAAGCAGTTTATAATGGTTCATTTGATGATCAAGTATGTTTATGTTATTTTTTCAGGTAGAAATGCTACATGGAATGATAATTTAAATATTTTTTTCAGTGGTCTTGATGAGAACATTATTTTTGCTTTAGATGATTTTGATAAAGTAGAACATGATGATTTACCTGAACCTACTCAAGAATATTTTCAAAAGTTAAAAAAACTTAAATGGGAAAACAAAAAATCCAAGCAATTGTATGATAAATTAACAGAATTCTACTTCGAAATCAAAAGATTAGTGCTGAATTACCCCGACTTAAGTGAACAAGTAGGTTGGATAACTACTTATCGGGTTATGGAAGATCTTTATATTCAAACTTTAGCAGGTTGTAATGCTGTGAACAATGATAGATTAGAGATCAAGGCTGAAGATGTTATCATAGCATATAAAACTTTTTTAAAATTATTAAAAACAGATGTTACTAAGTATAAGGCGATCCCTGAACGGTTGCAAGGTCTCGATAAATATCATAGAAACGAAAAACAAGATGGTTATTTAATTTGTAACAAATGTGGCGGATATTACAAACTAAAAAAAGATGAATCATCAGATGATTTTGACACCTGTCGATGTGGAGGTCGTTTAAAGTATAAAAAGAATTTAGAGGATTAACTAGTCTATTTAGGAAGTTTGGACCACAAACGAGTCTGGTTAACGTTGGAACAGTAACTGGTTCAGAATATGATCCTATTCTGCCAATAATCGGGCTGAATTAACGTTAAATATCCCATATCTTGATCCAGATAATCAAATACCGGAAATACCATCCAATTTAACAGACAATGGCATGGCTACACTACCACCTATTCCTAATATTGAAAACCTGATGGACCTGGATATCTACCAACCTGGAAATAATCCAGAGCCCCCGAATAATCCACCAAACCCACCAAAACCCAATACACCAGACCCAAATCCTCCGGGGCCAAGCCCACCAAATCCCGGGCCAAACCCTAATCCTAGCCCTGGAACACTAGGAGGTAACGACCAACTCTACCGAGACCAAATGTACATCCGAGACACATTAAGCTACGCCCCCACCACTGACTCCAAACTACCAAAACTACCAGAATGGAACTTAACCATTGATCCACCAGACGTAGATCAATGGGACATATTTGATATGTTTATAAGTGCAGCGGGAGAATTATTATTCCTCGGGACCATAGCAAGCACGCCAGGTGCAAACGAATACCTACAACAAGTAAAAACAGGCATGAGTAGCGGAATGAAAAGCATACAAACAGGGTTAAAATACTTCACCAAAGATCCGCGAAGAGCTTTTGATCTAATAAAGAGGGGATTTACAACTATGGGTAAAAGTTTTGTTGATGATGGTTTCACGAAAACCGTGTCAGATAAAACTTTCAAGCTTGATCCGAACGTTGCCCAGGAAGTGCTGGTACGGGGACTCTGCAAGATCTTCCCAAAACAAGCAGCAGAAATCAGAACATTCTTCACTATCCTAAGCAGCATAAATTTCATCAAAGACCCACTCAGCATATACAAAGCATGGGGAAATGTAGTGTACAGCCTATTCACAGAAGGGATACCACAAGGAAACTATGAAGAAACCATCAAAAAATTTTGGGAAGCCATCAAAAAAACACTCATCCCCATATAAACCAACCAAATCCATAAGAGATTATTATTTTACAAATTGATGTTAAATTCATAATAAAGACTAGGTGGGGAGACTGTAAATTTGAAAAAAGTTAAACCCTGGATGAAAATTCTAGATGATGTTTTTGACCTCAAAGACAAAATCAACACCTCACTTGGAAGGGAAACAAGTTTAGAATGGAACAAACGAATGCTTAAAGAGTATTGGGAACAGTTAATGGCTTTAAATGTTCTTGGCTTGCCTGAAATCCTAAATGAAATCCAAGAAACTTGGAATTCAGGATTATACCATAATTTCATGTTGGCATTTGAAGAACGACAAATGAAAAGCCGTCCTCTAACCTTCGAAGAACTAGCACATGATAAGTTATCTATTTTAGCTGCCACAAATCTACCAGCAACAGGTTTAAAAAGTACTGTAACCGGCAAAACTAGTTTAAATTTGTTCAATTCCATGAATCCAATAATCGAAACAGCATATTACTTAAACACCGACAGACCCTACACCTGGAATGATATGCTAAATCTAGCATTCAGCGACCTAAAAACACGCTTGATTTTTGCTTTGGACAAGTTTGACGAACTAGAAGATGTTCCTGAACCAACTGCTGAATTCTTCCAAAAACTAAAAGAAACACAAATGATCAGCGAACAAACCATAGACTTCGAACTGAAAATAGGACTGGTACTAATGCACATAGAAGGCGAATTATTTGGAGGAATGGGATTCAAAAATTCTGTCGAAGATTATTGGCCAACAATGAGTTTATTCAACCAGTTCCTAGCAGCATGTAACGCCGTTAAACATAACAGAGAAGAGATCATAGATGAAGACATCATCCGAGCCTATAAAACCTTCTTTAAACTCATAAAAACAGATGTAACACAATATAAGGCTATTCCCGAGTTAGTGCAGAGTATGGATGAAAACAACCCAGATTACGGAGATATCTTAATCTGCAAAAACTGCGGATGCTATTATAAACTTGAACAGGGCGAATCAATAAACGACTTCGAAAGCTGCCAATGCGGAGGCGAACTCAAACAAATACACGACAAAAACGATTAAAAACAAACAAAATCCGAACGACATACCTAAATCAAATGAAGATATGATCAGATCATGCCCACAACTCCCAATCCAGCAAATCTACCAAGACCCAATCCACCAAACACACCAGGACCCAATACACCAATTTAAATCTCCTAATCCACGGGATCTAGAGGAATTTCTCACATTTTGAACATATGAGATTAATGCGAGGAGTATTTGATGGGAATCTCAGAAAAAATTAAAAAAATGGCTGATGAGAAAGAACGGGAAAGAGGGCAGGAAGATATAGAAAATCTGTTTAATTATTTGGAAAGCTCTGAAGTAGAGGAATTGGATGAAGTATTGATTGAAATTAAAAATTTCGGTGAATCAGGACTATATGAAAGATTGATAAAATCTTATGAAATGGAAATGGAAGTTAAAAGAGATAGGGTTTTCACTAGATGAATTACTTCAGGTTCAGATTTTAAGACTTGCTAGAGATAATTTGAGGTTTGGTGGACTTTTAACGACCATTTTCACAGATTCTTTAATTACTGCTAAGCCATTTCTATCTATTTATTCTTTTATTGAGTTTACTTATCCCATTTTTACGGGTAGGTCCACTAACTGGGATGATTGGCTGAATATTTATTTTAGTGGATTAGATGAACGCATTATTTTTGCTTTGGATAAGTTTGATGAAGTTGAATTAGAAAACCTTCCTGAACCTGCACCTGAATATTTTCAAATGCTTAGAAAGGTTAGATGGGAAAATAAAAAGGCAAAAAAAACATACGATAAATTGACAGAGCTCATGTTTGAAATGATGGATCTAGTTCTGGATTATCTTCGCCCAAACGAATGGATTAAAAAGTTTTCAAAGTACAGATCTACCGAGGATCTTTTCATTCGAACAATTGCAGGTTGCAGTGTAGTAAATGATGACCGGTTAGAAATAGAAGCTGAAGACGTTGTCAAAGCATATAAAACTTTTTTTAAGCTGATTAAAACCGATGTTACTAAATATAAGGCCATTCCAGAGAGATTACAAGGTATTGGCCTGCATGCGGGCCGTGTAAAATCCAATGGTTATTTAGTTTGCGTAAAATGCAATGGCTACTATAAACTCCAACCAGGCGATTCACCTGACGACTTCACCGATAAATGTGAATGTGGCGGTCATTTAGAGTATAAAGATAGTCTAGAATTTGAACAACACTCCAATTGAATACCACTTTAAAAGGTTCAATCAAACCTTTTCAAAGCCTGCTCCACACCTTTGCGGACATACTCACTGGGATCTTCTAAAGCAGTTTTCAAAGCAGGAAGCGCCCGTTCATCTCCAATAACGCCTAAGATCCAAGCTGCGTATCTGCGGACGTGTTCATCTGGATCTTCCAAGGCATCTAAGAGGTATGGTACGGCTGGTTCCTCGAATTTTCCTAAATTCCTTGCCACATGGAACCTGACTTCTTCATCCTTGTCTTTTAATGCTTCAGTTAATGGAGGAATCGCTCTTTCATCGCCGATGTTTCCTAACATCCACGCAGCGTCCCTGCGCATACTTTCATCCGGGTCTTGGAGGGTTTCTATTAAAAATGGTACAGCTGACTCTCCAAATTTTCCCAAATCCCTGGCCACATAAAATCTAACATCTTCTACATCTTTAAAGGCACGGATTAAAGCTTTAATTACTTTTTCTTCCTCAAAATCTCCTAGTGCCTCTGCTGCATCACTGCGGACCTCGTAGTCTTCGTATTCAGCCGATTCCTTTTTATATTTCAGGGCTTTTATTAAACCTTCTACATCCCCTTTATCCTTTAAATCTTCGATATCTGGTTTAGATCCATTATGAGACAAAATTTACACCTTAATATTATTAGTTTACATTTAATACTGTTAATTTTACCTTTAAACAAATTAGT
>Ga0334885_1004956_pt1 | contig 11132 bp, 8 predicted proteins | sample GraSluR1_MG_8_FD_207233 | JGI IMG/M metagenome (GOLD analysis project Ga0334885, IMG submission 207233) | Sludge microbial communities from methane-producing bioreactor in Wageningen University, Netherlands - Granular Sludge_31_05-R1 | ecosystem: Engineered > Bioreactor > Anaerobic > Unclassified...
GTCCCCCAATATCTATGTTTTCGATTGCTTCTTCTAAAGATACATCCTCTTTTAATACTGTTTTTTCAAAAGGATATAAATTTACTACAATGATCTGGATTGGTTCGATTTTCTGTTCCTGTAATTGTTTCTGGTGTTCCTGGTTATTGCCCTGAGCTAATAATCCACCAAAAATAACAGGATGTAATGTTTTTACCCTCCCATCCAAAATCTCCGGAAATTTTGTAATTTCAGATATCAAAGTGACATCAATATTAGCATTTTTTAATTCCCTGGCAGTACCACCAGTGGAAATAATTTCGTAACCCGCATTCTCTAATCCCCTGGCCATTTCAACAATGCCTGATTTATTTGAAACACTGATTATTGCCCTTTTTGTTTTTTCCACCTTTAATCCCTTCCCTTTATAAAAATATCTATATAATATTGTCGGGAGAAAATTTTAACCCTTTTTCCCCGATGTCTTTTCTGTAATATAGGTTTTCAAAACTTATTTGACCTATTTTCTCATATACTGTATCTATTGCACAGGATAATGTCTCTGCCCAAGCAGTAACCCCTAGCACCCTTCCTCCAGAGCTAATTACATTATTGCCCTTTTTTTCAGTGCCGGCATGAAATACCATTGTGCTTTGTTTATTCTCTATTTTTTCGATACCATTAATAATTTTACCCTTTTCATATTCACCAGGATATCCGCCTGAAGCCAGAATTACGCAAACTGCGGCCTGGTGTTGCCACTCTAGTTCAATCCTGCTTAATTTTTCTTCCCGGGTAGCGCACAATATTTCAATTAAATCTGTTTTTAATCCAGGCAGGATTACCTGTGTTTCCGGATCCCCAAATCGGGCGTTAAACTCTAATACCTTGGGGCCTTCATCTGTCAATATCAATCCGGCATACAACACTCCTTTAAACTTTCTGCCTTCCTGTTTCATGCCCTTGATTACCGGTTTAAATATTTTTTCTAAGGCATATCTTTGAGCCTTATCATCAAAAAAAGGCACTGGCGAATAGGCTCCCATCCCACCGGTATTAGGTCCGGAATCACCATCATGTAATTTTTTATGGTCCTGAGAAGGTCTCATCGGGATAAAATGTTCTCCATCAGTAAATACAAGCATTGAGACTTCTTCACCTGTAAGATACTCCTCAATAACTATCTTATTGCCGGCATGGCCAAATTTATTTTCTTTCATTATATAAGAAATTGCTTTTTCTGCTTGAGATAAATCCTGCACAATAAATACACCTTTACCGGCTGCCAGTCCATCTGCTTTAATTACCAGAGGAAAAGACTGTTTTTGTAAATACGATTGAGCGAGTTTATAATCTTTAAAGGCTCTATATCTGGCAGTCGGAATCTGATATTTATTCATGATATTTTTGGCAAATACTTTACTTGATTCTATTTCTGCAGCTTCTTGTGTAGGGCCAAATATGGGTAGATTATTTTTTTCGAATAGATTAACTACGCCCATAGATAGGGGTAATTCTGGGCCAACAATAGTTAAGTCAATTTTTTTATCCCTGGCGACTTGTAATAATCCACTAATATCTTCAACTGGTATATTTAAACACTCTGCCTGTGTTGCAATACCAGCATTGCCAGGTGCACAATATATCTTCTCAATTTTTTTACTCTGCAACAGTTTCCAGACAATGCAATGCTCTCGGCCACCACTTCCAATAACCAATATTTTCAAATAAACATCCTCGCAATATTTTTTATATTATATCTGTTTAACAAATTTGCAAAATTGTATTATATTATTTTATCGACAAATAATATATAGTGCAAATTATAAATACTATTTTTGCCAACATTATCTTCACTAGTTTTTCTGTTTTTAGTTTTTTAGTTTTTATGCCTTACTAACATCTATCCAAATATTTTTATCTGAAAACTAAAAACTGAAAACCGCTTTTTCTCGCACCTTGAATCTTTGCTCTTATTAACTGGTAAATTATATTGCTAATCACTAATTACTTGTTACTTATTACTATACTTAATACTATTGCTAAAAAACTTCATAGCTCAAATAACGCAATAGACTATTTATTGAGCCAGCAGGGTAAAGAAAGAGGTTATCAGGAATTTTAATTCTTTCTTCAAAAACTGCCCCTGCCCTCTTTAATTCCTGTGAAGTTTTTTCATTTTTAAACATCTGTACTAAAACTCGTTCTCTGGCTAACAACAAAGCGCTATATTTTATTGAATTAGGTTTTTGCTTTGTATTGCCCAAATAACTAAAGATAAGTGACTTAGGCGTAACTGAATGTCCGGGCTTCTGAACAACACTAATCATATGAGGGCGAACTTCTCCTCTTACCGGTTCAATCACTGGCATTTTTTTCAATCTATGATGATAATCAATGTAAGTGTGCATACTATCAGCAATCTCAATATTAACGCCTAATTCTTGCATACAATTCTTTTTTAAAAATTGAATAATATCAGTTTCTTCTTCGATTTTTCCACCAAAAGCAGAAAATGAGGCTTTCTTCTTATTGTCATCATATGTCCACTCTTTGCTATCTTGTACACCAAAGAGATATTGGTTTTCATATTTCAAGAAAACAGTGGCATACAGTTCAAAATGACCCTCTACTCTTGATATTTTTTCTATAAAGTCTTTGATCCAGGTTCTATTCAATTGAATATCTCCTTTCTCTTTTTATTAAAACTTATTCTTGCTATGCCAGATAAGCATTAGAGACATACTGTAACACCATCCGATGAGTATTAAAGAAAGAAGCATTTATAGCAATACAATGTCTCATTATATTAACCCATTTATCACGTTGGTGATAATAGGTTGGGATTATTTTTGCGTCTAATTTCTGATATAGAGAGTCCGCTTCTTCATGATCTATACTTTCGAATTTTGCAGCAGAGCCAATTGACCATCCTGTTATATTTTCAATACAACCTTCTACCCACCAACCGTCTAAGATACTAAAACTTGGTACGCCATTATGAGCAGCCTTCATACCTGAAGTTCCTGATGCTTCTTGAGGTTTTCTTGGAGTATTTAACCATAAATCCACCCCGCTGGTTATCATCTTACCTAAATCCATATTATAGTTTTCTAAATAGATAATTTTTATATGCTCTTTAACATGTTGTGACTCTTGAAAAATTTTCTTGATCAGTTCTTTTCCTGAATGATCCGCGGGATGTGCCTTTCCAGCAAAAACGAGCTGAATCCTGCCTCTGTTCCTGGCAATTTCAACTAGACGAGCAGGGTCGTAAAAAACCAGATCAGCACGTTTATAGGCAGTAGCACGTCTGGCAAAGCCAATAGTTAATACATTTGCATCAAAGGATAAATTATGCCTGTTATTAATAAAATCAATTAATTCTGTTTTTGCCTTTTGATGAGTATCCCAAACTTCGGTAGGAGGTATGTTAAGTGCATATCTTAAACTAAAAGGATCTAATTTCCACCCGGGTATATATTGGTCATATAGGTCAGAAAAATACTTGCTTGTCCAGGTAGCTGAATGAATACCATTAGTAATCGAATCAATATGATATCCTGGAAACATTTCTCTGGAAACCATACCATGCATCTTGGCTACACCATTAATATAATGACTTAGATTCAGGGCTAATTGAGTCATATTCAAATGTTCTTTCCCTGCCAATTCCTGTAATAGATTATATGGGATAGGTTCTCCAAGAACCTTTTTGACCAATTCATAGGGAAACTTATCCATACCGGCAGGCACCGGAGTGTGTGTTGTAAATACGCATTTGTTTCTTACCTTGGCCATCTCTAACTGGTTTGTTTCTTTGTTAAAATGATGGTTTAATAATTCCAGCACTAATAAGCTGGCATGCCCTTCGTTCATATGATATCTTGCAATGTCATGATAACCCAGATCTTTCAGTATTTTAACTCCGCCAATTCCTAATATAATTTCCTGTGCCAAACGATACCTGTCATCGCCTCCGTATAAATAATAAGAAAGACTACGGTCATAATCGCTATTTTCCGGTATATCAGCATCCAGGAAATAAACTGGAATAATATCTCCATCCAATCCTCTCACCATATAAACCCAGGCTTGAATATTGACAGTTCTCTGCTCTATTTCCACTTGCACCCTATTTGGTAATTTTATTAAATATTCTCCGGGTTCCCATTGCTCAGGCAATTCCTGCTGATAGCCACTTTGGTCTATTTTCTGTCTAAGATAACCTTTTTTATAAAGAAGAGTAATTCCAATCATGGGGACTCCCAGATCCGCTGCAGAGCGGATAGTATCGCCGGCTAAAATACCCAAGCCACCACTATAAGTAGGGATCTTTGAATCAACACATATTTCCATTGAAAAATATGCAATTTTATTCTCTTTTTTAATGCACTCTTCCTGTTCGAAAAGTAAGCCTTTTTTAGCTTCCATTATATCTCCCCGTCATATGATATAGATTTATCATGACTAATTTTAAAAATCATTTTAATTTTTCATAAATTAATTTTATCAAACTTATTTGATTGTATCACATTTGGTCAAACTATTTGAAGAGATTTTTAGATCACCATTACTCTAGGTATTTAATAAATTTTTTATAAACTTTTTATGATAAGTTAAAAATGATAATATATAATATTAGGAAACTAAATATCTGTAACTATATTTAATATAACGGTCTGGCTATCAATATTATTACTATATTTTTATTGTTTGCCACAAAGGTTATTATAACATTCCAAGAGGGAAATATATACACCATGACTATACAGCGGCGTCTATGGATATCTAATTTAATATTGATTTTCATCACTATTGTCTTATTAATTGGTGTTAGTTTAATTATTACTGAACATTTTCAGAATTTTATCGGTTTACCATCACCGGATGATGAGAGAACTCCGCTGAATCGTGCCCTTTATAGAGCAGAAAGGACTCTTGTTAAAATTATTGAAACTGAGCCTGAACGTTTTCTGGAACATGATTATTTACAACAAATTGATGATTTTATCAACTCCCTAAATACTGGACTAATTGTACAAAAAGAAAATGAATTCATCTATTTTTCTCCTTTTATTGCCTCATCAGGGTTTAAGGAAGGGAGCATGCCTTTTACACAATACGAAATGGAGGCAGAACCTGATAGTGTAAATAGGATTTCAGAAAACCTGTTTATAAAAGCAATCCCTCTTCACTTTAACGAACAATCTCAAGGTAGAATATTTTTAGTTTATGATTCCACTTCTGCATCTGAGGAATTAAACCAATTCAAAAAATCAGTTATTTATACCTTGATCTTGTTTTTAATAATAATTATTAGTATAAATACACTAATTACATATTTTTTATCAAAACAGATAGTCAATCCTCTTACTCGCTTAAAGAATGCAGCTATGCAAATTAGAAAAGGTAATTATGATTTTCATCTTAAATCCCCTTCCAGAGATGAGATTGGCGAGCTTTTCCAAAGCTTCGAAGAGGCTCGAAAACAGCTTGAAGAATCAGAGGAAACGAAAAATAAATATGAACAAAACAGAAATGAACTAATTACTAATATTTCCCATGATTTAAAAACTCCAATTACTACCATCAAAGGGTATATTGAAGGAATTATGGACGGTGTCCCGAAATCAAAAGAAAAACAGAATAAATATTTACAGACTATTCATCAAAACGCCATCCATATGGAATCTTTAATAGAAGACCTGTTTCTGCTTTCAAAATTCGACCTGGATAAATCTCTCTATCAATTTGAAGATGTAAATATTAAAGATTATCTAGCAGATTCTTATGAGGAATTACGTTTTAACTTGAAAGAAAAAGGTATTATCCTTGAATTTGAAACTTATTATAATGAAATGAATCCTGTCAAGGCTGACCGTCAACAATTAAAAAGAGTCATTCTAAACATCATTAACAATGCTATAAATTTTAAAAAAGACACTGATTCGGTAATCAAAATGATATTAACTGAAAGAGAAAAAGAGGCAATAGTTGAAATTCGCGATAACGGGAAAGGTGTTCCCAAAGAAATGTTAGATAAAATATTTGACCGATTCTATAAAGCGGACAAGGCTCGTTCAAATGAAACACCGGGAACTGGACTTGGTTTGCATATTGCCCAAAAAATTATTTCTGATCATGGTGGACGCATTTGGGCAAAAAGTGAAAATGACATTGGTACAAGTATTTTCTTTACCCTGCAAAAGGCCGGGCAAGTCACAGAAAATTGAATATGAAAAAGGAAATTGATATGAAAAAAATTTTAATCATCGAAGATCAACAGAGTATTGCAGAATTAGAAAAAGACTATCTGGAAATAAATCAATTTCAGGTGGATATTAAAAATAAAGGCCTGGAGGGGCTTGAACAGGCTGTAAGCAAAGACTATGACCTTATACTGCTTGATTTAATGTTACCAGATATTGATGGTTTTGAGGTATGTAAAAAAATACGGGATAAAACAAATATTCCTATCTTAATTATCTCTGCCAGGGGAGAAGATATTGATAAAATACGTGGTCTCGGTTTAGGAGCTGATGACTATATAAGCAAGCCTTTTAGCCCAAATGAACTTGTAGCCAGGGTTAAAGCTCACCTGAATCGTTTTGACAGGCTGACTGGCAAGAACAAAAAGGCAAGCAATGAGATTCACATAAAAAACCTTAGCATAAATCAGGATTCACGCAGAGTCTTTTTAGATAATCAGGAAATAAACCTCACTACCAAGGAATTTGAGATATTAAATTTTCTGGCATCTCATCCTAATATTGTATTTAGCAAAGAACAGTTATATGACCATATATGGGGAGATTATTCTTATGGAGATATTGCCACGATTGCCGTGCACATTAAAAAAATAAGAGACAAAATTGAAAAAGATCCTCAAAAGCCACGTTTTATTGATACATTATGGGGCTCGGGCTACCGTTTTAATGCTTAAGCAAATATCGCACCCGTATAGCGAGTGGCTTTCAGAACCCCTGAAAGGGATTTAACTTTTTGCTCTTTTTCTTTCGATTTTTTGTTTATACCTTTAGCCATAACCTTTCTTAAGCAATAGTATTTCCAACTTTGGACTTCAGGTGCAAAATTATTATATAGCTTTTCTTAATCTTTTCATGGTTAAATAAAACTCGATTCGGCAATTTTATCTTTTCCCGGGAGAAATCAACCTTTGAAATGCTTTTTTTCTATTCATACCTTAAAGCATCTACTGGATTTAATTTTGCGGCTTTCATGGCAGGGTATAATCCAAAAAATATTCCTATTAACAATGCAAACCCAAAAGCTAGGATAATGGATATATTAGATATAACCAGGGGCCAATTACCATATTGAGAAAGGGAATACGCTCCCATCCAACCAAAGCCTACTCCGATAAAACCACCAAAACTGCTCAGGCTTAAGGATTCCATCAAAAACTGGAATAAGATATGCCTGTTTTTGGCTCCCAGAGCTTTTCTTATCCCAATCTCTCGTGTCCGCTCTGTTACCGACACTAACATAATATTCATAATTCCAATCCCCCCAACCAGTAGAGAAATGGCTGCAATACCGCCAAGCATTAAACTCATAGTTTGAGTAACAGAGCTCACAGTATCAAGAATCTCATCCTGACTCATCAGTCGAAATTTTTCCTGGTTTTCATCATCTAATAATTTTATTAAAAAATTCTCTATTTCCTTCACAGCATTAGAGGCTTTTTCGGAAGAGAGGGCCTGGGCAATATATGATGAAACATATCTACTGCTGGTTATCTTGTCCATAGCAACTGACAAAGGAATATACGCCTGTTCATCCAAACGGCCAGCAATAGAGCTACCTTTTCTTTCCATAACACCAATAATTTCAAACATATATATTCTACCATCATAATTCATCTTTACTCTCTGTCCAATAGGATTTTTTTCGTCAAAGAGATCTGTCGCCAGATCAGAACCTAATACCATAACCTGGGCTCTTTTTTGATTATCCTGTTCATTTATAAAACGTCCTGTGTCAACTGAATAATTATTTACCTCAAGATAGCCCATATCAGTTCCCAGCAAGGTTCCATTTATATTCATATCATCAAAAATAAATAAACCGTTAGCTGATTTTGTAGGGATAACTCTTTTCACTGATGGACAAAATTTTTCTATATACTCAGCTAGCTCAAGAGTAAATTTTTCGTGAGAGCCTCCGCCACTAATTCTGCCAAGTTGCCCCCTTGGTGTTCTGGGGTAAACTGTAATCATATTAGAACCCAGATTAGCAATGCTGGATGTAACTGATTGAGTGGAACCAGTACCTACTGAAACAATAGCAATCACTGCACCTACACCAATCATAATTCCCAGCATGGAAAGGATGCTGCGCATCTTATTCGCCCAGAGACTTTCCAGGGCAATTTTTAAGCTCTGTAAAATCATGCTATTACCTCGTCCCTGTCAATTAAACCATCCTTTAGATGAATAATTCTTTTTGCAAAATGAGCAATATCATGTTCATGAGTAACCAGAATAATAGTGTTTCCTTCTTCATGCAATCTTTGAATAATTCTCATAATATCCAAACCTGTTTTTGAGTCCAGATTCCCGGTTGGTTCGTCAGCTAAAATTATGGATGGATGGTTTACTAATGCTCTGGCTATAGCAACACGCTGACGCTGCCCACCGGATATCTCGCCGGGACGGTGCCTTATTCTGTCACCCAGGCCAACTTCATCCAGGGCACCTTTAGCCATAATTTCTCTTTTTCTGGGAGACACACCAGAATAGATTAGGGGAAGTTCTACGTTTTTTAAATTAGTAGTCCTGGGCAGTAAATTAAACTGCTGAAACACAAAACCAATCTTTTGATTCCGAAATAATGCCAATTGACTATCATTCAACCTGGTAATATCCTGACCTGCCAGTAAATATTTTCCAGAAGTAGGATAATCAAGACAGCCAATTATATGCATTAAGGTTGATTTACCTGAACCAGAAGGCCCCATAATGGACACAAACTCTCCATCTTTTATCGTAAAAGAAATACCGCGTAATGCCTCAACAGTAACTTTACCCAGATAGTAATTTTTCTTCAATTCTTCTATTATAATAACTTTGTCATTCATTTTTCTTCCCTATTTGTTTTATGGTCTTATCATGGGCATGCCCGTGGTACCAAACCTTCTCACCCCTGAACCAATTCCTGAATTCATCTGATAATTATTTACAATTATCCTGTCTCCTTCTTCCAATCCTTCAATAATCTCCTGATAATATCCATCACTTATGCCTATTTTTACCGGTGTAGGAACTGCCTTATTGGCTTCTACCTTAAGAACAATATTTCTATCGTTACTTTGGGCAATAGCTGTTACAGGAACAGTTATTGCGTTCTCTGCGGAATTCACAATTATTTCTGCTGTTGCTGAAAACTGGGGTTTGAAAATCGGGGAAACTTCATCCATTCTAATTGTAACCGGAACAGTCACCACGCCACTTTCAGCCCGTGCATATTCTGCTACCTCTGTCACTCTCCCGCTAAAGGCACGATCTTTAAGAATATCCAGTTCGATTTCAACTTTCTGTCCCACCTCTACCTTTAAACAATCTACCTCACTGATTGATACTTTTACCTCGTAAGAAGAATCATCAATTAGATATACTATATTGTCATAGCCTTCGACATAATCGCCTTCTTCTACAAAGATATCCACAACCTTACCGGAAAAGGGAGCCTTTAATGTTTTTGACTGATAATTATCAAAAGCTACTTCCATAGCCAATTCTTTCTCTTCAATCTGGCTTGGAGAACCGCTAATTTTGGCCAATTCAAATTCATTTTTAGCCCTTAAATAATTTAATCGTTCCTGTTTGTCTCCTAATTTTACCAGCCTGTCTCCTTCTTTTACCACATCCCCGGTCTTCACAAAAATTTCCTCCACTGTTCCGCCCGTTGTTCCTGTGGAAGAAAAACTGAGATAAATTTCGTTTTCCGGACTGATATATCCACTTGTTGATACAGTTTCCCGAATTGTTCCCTTTGTTACTTCCACTGCAGCGTCCAAATCTATTTCTTCCGCAAAAATATTTGAGCCTGTAGAAGGATTATCTTTTTGTTGTAAATAATCATAGCCAAAATAGACCCCTGCAGCTAATAATACTATAACAAAAAGCCAGATAAACCATTTCTTCATTACATTTCACCTCAAACTATTCCTGTAGATACCCTATAAAATGGGCCAGCTTTAAGCGATTGATAAACCACTCATCTTGTGCCTGTTTTACTTTAATTTCTTTCTCTCTAAATGACAATATTGCATTCTGCAAATTGTTTAAGCTGATTACCCCCTGATTATATTGCATTTCTCTTATTTTAATCATATCCTGTTCTTTCTCCAGTGCCATTCGCTGGATATCCCGGTTAAGTTTGTTATATTCATCCTGGTCAAGCAAGTGTTCAGCCTCTAATTTTATTTGCTCATTTAAATGAGCAATACTTACATCTTTTTGCTCAATATTATCAATCTTTTGTTGTTCTTTTAATTTCTGAACTCCTCCATCTGCCAGCTTTATAGAAAAATCGAGCATGACAAACCAGTCAGCTGGAAACTGATATCCTCCGGATATATCCACTTTTGCTTTTCCCTCGTCTTTGGTCCATTCTAATTCCTTTGCAAGTTTTTCTTTTTCTAGCTGACTATTCTTGGTTCTATAATTTTCTTCCAAGGCTGCCATCAGCAAGTCATCTTCATTTTTATTATCAAATTGCAGGTTTGCCATCTGAGAGTAAAGGTCTTCTATAAAATCAATATTATCCTCAAAAATAACTATTGTATTTTTGGGTAGGTTCAAAGAAAGAAACCACTGCTTTTTTGCTCGGACTAAGTTTTGCTGCTGATTTAGAAGACTATTCTCAAGCTCTTTTAACATTATCTGTGCTTCTACTTCCTGTTGGTACCCCCCTTCGCCTAATTCGATTAATCTTTGTACCCTGGCTAATTCTTCTTCGATCAGATCCAGGTGTTCCCTGAGAATATGTACCTGTTCTTGCAATCTTAGAATATTAAGATAGTCTCCAATAAATTCAATTTGTTTTTCTATTTCTTCCCATCTTAATTCCTCCAGCCTTATCTGCAGGTTATTTTTGATGGAGTAGGCTTGTTTTTTATTTTCAGA
>Ga0334885_1004968_pt1 | contig 11103 bp, 10 predicted proteins | sample GraSluR1_MG_8_FD_207233 | JGI IMG/M metagenome (GOLD analysis project Ga0334885, IMG submission 207233) | Sludge microbial communities from methane-producing bioreactor in Wageningen University, Netherlands - Granular Sludge_31_05-R1 | ecosystem: Engineered > Bioreactor > Anaerobic >...
CTGTACTCGAGATTGTTTCAATATTTTCTTTCTCGAACCTGACATCGATGTTGAGTTCCTTCAACCGCCTTACAGTCTCAAGCAAGTCGACCGTGTTTCTGGCAAATCGCGATATCGATTTCGTCAGGACAATATCAATCATGCCTTGCTCGCATTTGGTGATGAGTTCTTGGAATTGCGTTCTGCCAGATATCTGTGTTCCGGAGACGCCATCATCAATGTAGATCCCCTGGTATTCCCATTCAGGATTAGCTTGAATCAGTCTCTTGTAATGATCGACCTGGGATTCAAGCGAATGCTCTTGTCGTTCATGTACTGTAGAGACCCGTGCATAGGCTGCAACTCGCTTTTTTCGGTTTATGGTCGCCGGTTGCTTTGGTTTTTGTATCAGCTTAATTGTTCTCACTGGTTCCTCCTAGGTCTATACATCCCTACGTTTTAAGTTAAATCAAGTCATGTTAAGGAGATATCTTGCCAATTATTGGCTGGTATCTAACAATGAGTTTTCTTTGGACAGTCTTGAATTCCTCGTCATTCAACAGGCCCTGAGCAAACAGATTCTTGATGAGCAAAAGAGCCATCTGGTAATCGGCCTCTGCCTTGAACTGCTCTTTTGTCATTTGCTTCCTTCCTTCTTGAACCTTGTTTTGATATAGCACTCGTGGCTGCAGTAACTGCGTTTGGCATTCCCATATGCCGAGAATGATTTGCCGCAGCAAACGCAGGTGAATTGGTAGAAGGCCTTACGCTTTACCTGATCCTGATGGGCATTCCACCAGTCCATGCGACAGCCATCTGAGCAGTACTGTTTCTTCCTTTTGCCGGGGGTATGCTCCAAACGTTTACCACAGGTCTTGCAATAATCTTTTCCCAGATCCTGAGGCACATGGCTGGGAGATCTCCTACCCCTGAGATTGTGGGTTCTGCAGAAGGAACGGACGCAATCCTTGGATAACCCGAGCCTTGATGCGATGGTGGTGTATCCCAGACCATCATTTCTCATTTCAGTGATTTGTGTAGTTTCTTTTTCAGTCATTGTGTTCTCCTGCTTGATACCGGAGAACCGTACCCCTGACACGTGATACCCTCCTCGAATCCCGGCGAGGAATGGGGTAAAAGGGAAACTGCATTCGGGGCGTTAGCCTTCAGGAGTTAAGACTCGTCGTTTGGTACTCGATACACTCCAGAAGCGTATTGGGCTTTAGCCGATATGAAATGTAGTAAGTAAAACTATTGGGGCAGCAATTTTAATTCTCCATGCATCTCTTGGTTGAGGTGGGGGTAAGGGCGTGATAGAATTATAAAAATATTTCGTAACTGCTCAGGTGTACTCGTCCAATCCTAAGCAGAAAGGTCTTCTCGGTTGTTGTTAGCTGGCTTGAGAAGAACCGCATTTTCACCATGAAAATCTGACTCCCCGAACCTTTGAGAATTCGTGCTAATTCCTTGTAAATAAACGAATTCTGATTGCAATTTGATGCTGTTCATGCTATACTATCTTCAAGTGGAGATAGTAATTAGGTGAAGTCGGAAAGCTCTTGGAAGAAGGAATTGGAACTGCTCAATCGCAAGATTGACCGTATTTCCGCGACCAACGAGAAACTGGTCCAGCAGGGAATCAAACAGTCTTCCCAGCTCTCCGAGCTCCATGACCAGAACAAGACCCAGTCCCGGGTCATCGAAGAGCTTTCCCGCACCGTCGGAGAACTCAAGCAGGCCATCGCCGAAAAGGATGCACGGATAGCCGAGCTTGAGCAGCAGAAGAACAAGAACAGCACCAACAGCAGCAAGCCGCCATCAAGTGATTTCTATCACAAGCCCAAGCCTTCCTCAATCAACAAGGGCGGACAGGGTCCCAAGAGGAAGAGCGGCGGCCAGAAGGGCCATGAGGGTACGACCATGAGGCTCAAGGATGAGCCGGACGTCGTGCTTCAGAGCCTTCCCTCCGACTGCATCGCCTGCAGGCATGCCAGGAAATGCAAGGCCCAACGGTCCGTCGTCGAGACCAGGAACGTGGTGGACGTTCTCATCACATCGGAGCAAAGCCGGTACGAGTGCGTCCATGTTCTCTGCCCCAGATCAGGAAAGACCCTGAAAGGGAGCTTTCCGGAAGGTGTGAACACCCATCTGCAATACGGCACCAACCTCAAGGCGATGGTCGCAGCCCTCTTCTCCTTCGGCATGGTCGGCGCCTCGAGGATCTGCGAGCTGGTGGAGGGCCTTGCGGGTGTTTCCCTCAGCGACGGCACGGTGTGCAACATCCTCTCGGATTGCGCCGACCGCTGCAAAGAGCTTGAGCCCGAGCTGAGAAAGCGGCTGCTGGCATCCGAGGTCCTCCACTGTGACGAAACAGGAATACGAGTCAACGGCAGGATGCAATGGGCCCACACCGCCGCCACCGACAGGGTGACGATGATCACCGTCCATCCCAAGCGGGGCGTGGAGGGCATCGTTGCAGGGGGCGTGCTACCGCACTATGAGGGCGTGGTCGCGCACGACTGCTGGAGCTCCTACTACAATGACGCATTCAAGCATGCAACCCATGCATGCTGCGGCGCACACATAGACAGGGAACTGGAGGGCGTCATCCAGAACCACAGGCAGAGATGGGCAAAGAGCATGCAGAATCTGCTGGCCAAGCTGTATAAGACCAAGAGCAAGCTTACGGCAAGGGGGCAGGCCAGCGCACCGAAGAAGCTGGTGCAGGAATTCTCCGCCGGGTACGACAGGATCCTGGAAAGGGGGTTCTCCAGAAACCCCTACCAAGAGCCGAAAGAGAGAAAGCGGGGAAAGCCCAAAAAGGGAAAGGTCCTGTGCCTTCTCGAAAGACTGAGGGATCTGAAAGACGATGTGCTTCGGTTCTTCACCGACTTCCGGGTTCCGTTTTCCAACAACATCGCCGAACGTTCCTTCCGCATGAGCAAGCTCAAGATGAAGACGGCCGGTTCGTTCCGCTCTGCCGATGGAGGGTCGAACTTCTGCTGGATATTCTCCATCATCGACACGGTCAGGAAGAACGGTGGAAACCCGTTCAAAGCCTTGGAACAGCTGTTCAACAACTCATTCTCCCTGGCTTTCCTCGATTAGATTCTAATTGGGATACCTGAGTAGTTACACCCAGACTATCCGAATGACATAATTTTCTGGAGATCTGATAATGGGACGTACTTTGATGGTAATGGAAAGCAAGTGACTATTAAGGAAATCCAAGAAAGAAGAAATATACTCAAGCATTAGTAGCCCTGATGTCTGATTATGGAGGGAATGGGATGGCTGAGGAAATCAAGTCACGTGAGGATTTGTATGGTGCTGTTTGGTCAAAACCAATGATGAAATTGGCCGAGGAGTTTGGAATATCAGGAAGAGGACTTGCAAAACTATGTGAAAGGCTCAAGGTTCCTGTACCTCCGAGAGGTTACTGGAGAAAATTCAGCCTTGGCCAGTCAATCAAGAAAACCCCTTTACCTAAAGTGGAATTCACTAGGTACGATCAATGGAAAAATCAAACATCTCTTGATGATCTTGAAAGACGTAGGAAAGCAGTGAAAGAGCATTCTGAAATCTTCAACAATCCAGATGTTGAGATAAAAGACAAAGAAATCCAGGAGATTGCTTTCAATACATTACAGGCCGAACAAACTAGAAAGCCAATGGTGATTGTGTCCGAGCAAGATATCACCAGTCCTATGGTCAAGAAATTTCTAATATCACAGACACGGAATAAAAATACTCTACGGTCCACTAACTATCGTGATACATTGGCAATTGATGTCACTGATAGTTGCGCTTTTAGAGCTGCCTTTTTGATGGAAACTCTTCTTCAAGGTTTTAAAGCACGGAAATGGGATTTTTCAATTGAAAAGGAAGATGCTTCCCCCCACGCTCGTATGTTTGTGAATCTTTTTGGGCGAAGAATATACTTTGCCATTATTGAGCCTTTCACCAATAAGAGATTTCCATTGACTGAAAAAGAACGGAAGGCATATGAAGAGGATCACCATTATGGGAGAGTGCCAAAATATAGATACATCCCTACCGCTACTGGTCGATTGCATTTATCAATTAATGATGGCAAGAGGGTGTATCAATCCTGGGAAGATCGAGGCAAGCAACTCATCGAGGCTTCAATCAAAGAAATAATGTTGGGTTTCATTTATGTCGCAATTCAAAGTAGCAATGAAGCTATCCTGGCTCTTGAGCGAGAACAAAGATTGAAATTGGAACAAGCCAGAAAGCTTGAGGAAGAACGACTAAAGAGACTTGATGCAAAACGATATGAGAAGCTAATTGCAGACTCTGAGGCATATAGCCAGATGAAGAAAATTCAAAATTATGTTGAGTCTGTCAAGAATCAAGCACAAGACCAAGCTGTAGACCCGGATAGTGAAATTTCGAAATGGTTAGAATGGGCACAATCGAAGATCAACAATCTCAATCCTTTGAAAAATGGGCTCCCTAAATTCTCGATTGATGGACACCACGAAAATATAAACAATCCCTCAGCATCATTTCTTGATGATTTGTTTCGTGACCATTGAGTACGCAATACGGTAGCAGAGAGAGTTGTAGTCGGTTATTCTATGATTGACTGAAAGCATAAGAATTCCCAACAACACTATTTGATAGCCGCCAAGTCGATAATGGTGGTCAGATGATTAGAGTTTCAGTAATTCCCCTGTAGGCTATGAAAGAGACTGCTGGTACTCTAGCCTGTAATGGAGGATGGATGAAATATGATCATTGATGTAGAATATGATTTCAGCACTGATGCCAAAGGTGGGGATCCCGACAGCACCAACCCTACACTGCGAAGATATCAGAAGCTGTTGTGGAGCAAGTCGCTTTCGAATAGAACGCTGTTCAACCTACGAGATGATGTGAGCGGTGCCTATTTTATACCATGCATCTGATCTTGGAGAGTTTTTCCTGGGAAGTGACGCTATCACACACACATTTATATAAATATCAAAAACGAAAGCAATGGCTGATACAGCGATCCCCCAGGAAGCGGAAGAGCTGTTCAATACAGGGTCAATGATTGAGAGCATACACTATTTTTCTTGACAGACGGATTGTCGGGAAGTATACGATCAAACAGGTTCAAGTCATGAACACGCTCATTGGCGCCCATCAATGGGGATCCATTTGATATAGCTAGATTTTTATATCCAGCGGATATTTGTAGCATTCAACGATCTCATTTACCTTGTTATTGATTGGTTGTGAGAAATCTACATCACGGGCCCCATTCTCAAGTTCAGGGTAAATGAATTGCATGATAGGTACCTTATCTGGGTTATTTAATTTTTGCAAAATTCCTTCATGCCTTGAATATAGGCATAATTGACTAATATCAGCCTTTCCTAATATCCCTCCATCAGCCCAAAACTTATATTTGCTATCCACTATTCTATTTTCATTTGGAAGTAGAAAGTCTGGGCGGAGTTGCCGATGTCCTGAACTTGTTTCTGATTCAGCTCCACGACCATAGCCAGCTATTACATCGTTATATTTTTGTCTTAATAGAACTTCACAATATCGTTCAAATAATTCTGGCATGTTGATAAAGAAAGGTATTGTATATTTACTTACCTTGCCCATTTGCTTTTCTACTGAATAGCTAAATTGTTTGAGGAGAATACGAGCTAATGTCAGTGCCGGTTGATATTCTTTGTAGAAAGGGTTCCCTAATATGCTGGAGAAGTCCAAAGTATTAGTGTCTATACTTTCAACATTTTCAAATGCACGTAAAACATTTTGCAATATTTCACCAATCTTTGGATTCAATCGAGCGAGGGCTTGAGCGTAAGAAAGAATCTTTATTAATGCTGATTTTAAGATGCGGTTTTCAATACAATTTCCAGTATGACTTTGGTAACTGCAACTATTTCTAGGCGAGCATGCATATGCAGAATGTTTTATACTCTTTGCAATATTAATTTTTCCTTTCACCGTATATGCTAATATGGAAGTTTCTCGAACGAAATTTTTCTTAAGTCCTTTTTTTGCAATATGATTCACTTTGACCAAAAAATCACAGACAGCAAAAGGAGTGATGAAATCCTGACTGTCATTGGGAATTGGTATTGGTGGCTCATCAGGGAATAATGAAAAACAATCTGTTAGATGGGGCCTTACTTTTTCATCCAGCAAACATGTCATCAATAATTGTTCGTAATGTATATCTGTACGTTTTGGACTTGCATAAAGAATTCCCTTATATTGTTTACCCTCAGAATTCCATTCGATCCACCGTATTCCAACATAATAACCTATTCTAAATTCACCTTTATCATCTTTATGCAACCCAAGGTATAACGGCGAATCATCCTTCAAATCACTATTCATGGAGCCTTTTTCGATAGATCCATCTAGCCGTATAGGGTCTGAGTCTTCCTGAGTATTATGTTCCTTGAAATGGAATAATGGGTATTCAGTCATTTAATTTAGATTTTCGATTTCTTTGGGGAGATCATTCCCTACCAGTATGCCATCCTTTACATATTCAAACAGTAGAGGTTTTATTTCCCAATCCCAACGTTGCTGAAGGCTTCGGTTGTCTTTAGGCAAGAAATAAGAGTGGCCTATCATTACATCCTCCGGATTGAAATCTGAGGAAATATTCCTTTTAATGAATTCCTTAACTTTCTGAAATAGGTCTTGGGCATTTTTATCATGGATAACATCAATATTTGAATACATGCTATGGAAGATAAACCTACGACGTATTGCATAATCTACTCTTCCGATTGAACGATCAGCAGTATTCATTGTACCTATGATATATAGATTCTCCGGTAGTATTATTTCAGTAGAATCATCGTCAGATGAATCTGGGTTTTTGTAAGGACTTTGGACTGCTTCCCCTCGGTATTCAAGTGCATATATCAATTCACCCAAGACAGCCGGCAGGTTTGCTCGATTGATTTCATCTACGATTAAAACATACTTTCTACTTAAATCTTGCTCCGATTGATTTGCGATTTTTGCAAGAATCTTATTCTCCACTCGGTAATGGAGTCTTCCCGTATTGTCAATCTCTGTCATGATACCTCTGACAAAGTCCTCGTAAGTATAGCCAGGATGGAATTGGATTATTTTGATATTATCTTGGTCTTCATCTATCAATGCTTCTTCTGTGAAGATTCCGGACTGAGAAATCTGTTTGTCTGTTAGAAAACTTGATAGAGTGGTACCTTCTGCCTGCAAATAAAGAGCAAGTTGCTTTGCAAGTCTGGTCTTGCCTGTCCCTGGAGGGCCTTCAATAATAAGGTTTAAAATATCGCTAGGCATTGTGGTGCTCCTATTAGAAAAGCGGTTTAGAAGTTGGAATGTTTCTGGATACTTCTGTCTGAAACTTTGTACAAATTTATCTGCACGGCTAAAGCCTGGTGCTTGAGAGGATAATATGGCATCATCCCGTTCGGCTTTATTGATCCAAATTACTTTAATGCCGAGATCTTCGCCAAAGCCATCATTCATTTGGTATTCATTATCTATTACGACCCCAATTCCGTTACCAGTCCTATTAAAATGAGATAAAATTACATCTCCTGCAATAGGCTGCATAATCGGATAAATTTTTTTCCCTTTCCCTCCACTCGTTGCACCACCAACCCACACTTTGTTATCAAGAAAGAACTCTTGCTTATGATCCTTTGATTTGTCTGTTTCTCCAAAAACGTTAGACCCAATCTGATAGTAGGAATTATTTATGCTTAATTTATTTGTTTGTATTAGATAACAGAGTAAATTGACCTCATATAACTCACAGTTAGGAAACAGTGTTCTCACTTGCTTGATATATTCAAAATATTTCGTAATACCAACGGATTCGATATCCGAAGTAATTGATTTTTTAGTTTTTAAAGGAAAGAGGATTGAGGTTCTATCGTCGATTGGAAGATATGTTGAAGGATCGATAAGGAAAAGTGTTTGTGTCAATTTTGTGGTCTTGACGGTTTTAATTTTTATCAACTCTTTATATTGAATGTCATTAATATCTTTTCCCGATTTAACTATTTTAAAAATATCCCATAATAAATCAGTTTTAAAATCAGCTCCTCCATGGAATAGAGATACAGAACTTGGGGAGGGCGAAGGGAATATCCAATCTGTAGGTATTTTTACCTTGATCTCACAGTTATCAATTACTCTGTTGTAAATGTTTGTCTTCTGATTTACCGTATTTCTTTGAGCAAGAAAGTAGATGAATGAAAAGGGGTCAACTTCTTGGTACTTGCAGATACTCGCATTCTCTCCAAAACACCTAGAAGCCAGATCCTTAAGAAGCTGGTTCCTTCCCGGTTTATCATATAATGACACTAAAAAATCGGTTAACTCTCTGAAGAAAAACATCCAGTCATAGAGGATGATTGATGAATAATCTAATCCAGGCATACAAATATCCGCCTCCAATTAAGCTGAGATTACAAGCAAAGAAATGAAACGATGTTCAGTTGAAATTGGTACAGCTGTGTACATTATAGTCCTCGAATATGGTTTTGTGTAGGTTAAGTTTTCGATAGTTCATTTCAACGACTCTGCGGGGAATGGTGTTCAAGTTTCGCCAATCCCACGAATCTTGTAGGTAGTAAGAGAAAGAGAACAATGAGAGAATTACTCCCGCATTAAACTTCGCAACAGGGAAAAGAGAGACAAGTTCTACAACGTTCGGATCATCATCCCAAGAAACCTTCGAGATAGATGACGGTTGCGGGAACTTCTATGATAGATAATTACACTGACCTTGTAGGCACCAAGGACGGGGTGTTATATGACGACTGGTTCACACTGAGCAAGGATGAGATTCTCCTTCTGATCGAATTGAGTCATGCCCCGATCCCATGCCTGTTCCCTTTCTCTCGGGCTTCGGTAGCCCAGTCGATCGGATCCAACCCCTCGAGCCGGTTGTACTCGTCCCAGTACCTTCTGGCCCATTTGACCAGCAGCTTGGTAATCTCACAGATGTAGGTCGTCCGTTTGAATTCGCCGAATTCGGAGTAACAGCCTCCGATGCAGTACGAACAGGCACTCTCCACCTCGCATCTCCTGCACTTTTCATCAAGTGAGCAATTGGCGCGATAGGCGCCTTCGCGTACTTTCAAAAAGTTCTCCTTATGGGTGAAGCCCTCCTTGGCGGTCCCAACGATGAAATCTGCCTTGTCGACCTGGGTATGAGGCAACCATCTGATGCACGGGTAGATCCCCCCGTCGACCGAAAGGGCGGGCATGGCTCCGCTTCCGCAGTGGCCGGTACAGTCCCAGTCAGGCCCTGTGGACAAGTGCGCGTAACCGAACTGCTCCTTGCTGAGCATGCTCCAAAACAGGTCATCACGATGCTCAAGCACATAGGCGGTGCACTTCTCCATCTGACGGTCCAGTTCCTCGTAGTCGGCCTGGGTACACCCCGTATCCTCCATGATGAAGTTCTGGTTGATATACCGCAGCCCCAGCTCTTCGTGCAGATACACCAGCGAGTCGTACAGGTAGGGAATACTCTGCCTGTTTGCGGTGGACTTGGTCTGCATCGACAGGATCGGGAAGGTTTTCTTATACCACGGCCAATGGCGGATGATGCTCTGCATCGAACCGCTGCCGTCAGGGAACACCCGGTTCGCATCATGGATCTCAGGACAGCCGTCCAATGATATGCCCACCAGTAGAAGGTCCCTGTACTTCTCACAGAACCGCCTGGCCTGCTCGGAAAAAAGCGTGCCGTTGGTTGAGATGGAGAAATGGAGCTTGCCCCGCCAGTTCCTGGCATTGGGGGTGTCGGTGGTCATCACCTTGGCCAGCGTGTAGGAGCAGATCTCATCCAAAAACGGCACATCCATGAAGCTGTCGCCACCGATGAAGTCAACAACCAACCCTTTCTGGTAGGCCTTGCGGAAGACCGGATCCGGATCATCGAGCAGCCCTGCAGGATCGGGATCGATGAGGATATGGTCGATGAAGGCCTTCGCATCATCCATCGAGAGCTTCCTTCTTCTCTTGTGCACCTCATAGCAGTAGGTGCACCTGAGGTTGCAGTCCTCGGTGGTGTTCAGCGTCACGTTGAACAACCCTGGTTCTCTAAAGGGAATGAGCATATCAGCCTCCAATGCGTGATGAGTTCGAGCAACCGCTCGAGCAGGAATTCTTGCATGCACCTGAACAGTTCACGTTGCAGCTGGCGTTGCAGTTGGTACTGCAGGATGTACAGCCCGAGCAGGCACTTTGGCAATTGCCGGTGCATCCACCACAGCCGCGACATCCTCCGCATCCACTGCATCCATGGCACGAAACACACCACAGTCCCCCTTTGCAGCTGTAACAGTTGCCCGAGCATCCGCTGCAGCCAGAACAACCGCTGCACCCGGTGCACGATCCAGTACACCCTCCTGTGCAGTTGTGGCAGCCGTTGTAGCACGTCGAGGTGCACGTGTTGCTGCAATTGGCACAGCCGCGCAAATCATTGATGTCCTGTTTGTACTGGTCGATCTGACTCAGCAGGTTGGCGCTGATCAGACTTCCCGTTGCTACCGATGAGATGGGGTAGGTGGTGTACAAAAGCGCTCGCGTGCCCCCTTGCAGCGTATCCTTCATGCTGTTCATGTCCGAAGCCTTCATGGGAAGGCCGATGGCGAAGCCAGCAGGAGGGCTGAACACATAATAGTTGTCATAACGCTGGTAGCCGTTGACGCGGAAGGCCTCCTGGATCGCCTCGAAGCGGCTTCTGATATCATTATAGGTTCCCATCACGAAGCCTCATGTGCAAAGCACTCGCCGTTGATCACCAGGAGCTCGCCTGCGGGGTAGCTGTAATGGCTACGGACGCGGCGTTCCCAGGTGGCATACAGGAACCGGCCTTCTGCCATCTCGTCGAAGACCGCCTTGAAGTAGGCGTAGATGTCCCTGTCCTGCTCGAATCGGTAGGATGCGTACACATCTGCCTTCAGGGCTGTCTGTGCGGTATTGATCTTATCGATCGCCAATTGCATGTCGGCGATCTCGCTGTCGTCCAAGATAAAGGGCAGCTTGGTCAGCTGCCGTCCACATTCATTGCATTGCATGGTTGTTCCTCCTAGTTCCACACAGCCCCCCACACCTTGTTGGGGGTGC
>Ga0334885_1004975_pt1 | contig 11079 bp, 11 predicted proteins | sample GraSluR1_MG_8_FD_207233 | JGI IMG/M metagenome (GOLD analysis project Ga0334885, IMG submission 207233) | Sludge microbial communities from methane-producing bioreactor in Wageningen University, Netherlands - Granular Sludge_31_05-R1 | ecosystem: Engineered > Bioreactor > Anaerobic >...
CCTCAAACCCCACCGGTTCAGCTTTCCGACGTCGGACCTGGCGAGGTCGGCGACCTTCAGCCTCCAGGCTCCCCGGACCTGCTGTCCCCGGAGCTTCTGGAGGTCGGGGGTCGTGGCGGAGGTGTAGGTTTTGATGATGTTGTCTGTGGCCATCCCCTCCCGCTGGTGGAGGGGTACGGCCGTTCCCGCCGGGGAGATGAGGGTCACCTCCAGGTCGCCGATGAAACCGTGGGTGATGTCGACGTAGACCTCCAAATCCCTCACCCTCCCGGGGTCGGTGGTGCTGATCGCCGCCACGATCCCGCTGGGGTCGTTGTCGGGGATGGTGGACGCCGGGGCGTCCTCCAGGTTGACGGACCCGCCCTTCTCCCCCTCGATCTCCAGCTCCCACCGGTTGAGCCGCCCCGTATCCCGAGCTGCCAGGTCCTGGACGAGGAGGGTCCAGTCCCCCTGGACGAACTGGCCGGCGAGGGAGGCGAGGGCGGGGGTCGTCATGGGGTCGAAGGTCGCCCTGATGTCGTCGGAGCCGCCGCCGTTCCTTTCGTGGATCACGACGAACTTCCCCGAGGGGGCGATGAGGGTCAGCCGGAGGTCTCCGATGAAGGAATGGGAGATGTCGACGGTGACCCGGACCCTGGAGAGGTTGGCGGCCTCGGAGAAGGAGATCGAGTCCCTAACCCCCTCGGGGTCGTTGTCGGGAATGGGGAGGTCCGGGGTTCGGACCCCCTGGAAGACCTTGTCCCTCCCCTCGCCCCGGAGGCGGAGGGCCTCGGCCACCGCCCTCGCCGCGTCGACCCGGCCGTGGCCGAACCACGGGCTCCAGCTCCCGGCCGGGTCTCCGACGTCGACGAAATCGCCGCGGTCGAAGGGGGGGATCGGCGAGACGTCCCAACTAGTATCGGGATCGAAGCTGGCGGGGGGCGTCCGGGAGTACCCGCCGAGGTTCAGGTCCTTCGAGGCGGTCCTCTTCAGGATCGATACCACCTCCAGGGCCGACAGGTCGGGGTTCGCCGAGATGACCAGGGCGGCTATCCCCGCCACCAGGGGGGCGGCGCTGGAGGTACCGCCGAACTCTTCCGTCACCGGGATACGCTCGCCGGAGGCGGTGGTGATCCCGAGCCCCGGGAGGGTCAGCCTGTAGTAGGAGTGGAGGTTGTTCGTGGGGGCAGTGATGGAGATACCGCTGCCGTAATTGGAGTAGTGGCTCCTCTGGGCCATGCTCGATAAGGCGGCGACGATCATCACCCCGGGGATGCCGACGAGCTGGTTCTCGAACCTGCGGGCGGTATCGACCCCCACCCAGTGGGGGCTTCCGTCGGGCCTGATCACCCAGCCGTCGGTGAAGGGGACCTCCATCGAGCCAGTGTGATTTACGGGGCAGTTGGCGTTACCCGCGGCCCATACGAAGACGATACCCTGCCCCCGGCGCCCCCCGGTCCTGGAGAGGTCGCCGATCCGCCGGATTACAGCGGGGGCGAAGTCGAGGGTGGGGCTCGACCCCCAGGAGTTGGAGAGGACGTCCACCTTGTCGGCGAGGTAGCTCAGGGCCGTCATGACCTTGTCGTCGCTGATGAGCAGGTACCCCGAGTCGTCCACCTCCCACTTTATCGGGAGGAGGCGGCAGCCGGGGGCGGCTCCCACCGTCAGGGCCGAGTCCGCCTCGGCGGCGATCACCCCGCAGCAAGAGGTCCCGTGGTCGTCGCCCCGGGTGTACATCTCGGAGGGGTCGGCACCGATGTTGATCTCTCTGACGAGGGTCGTCCCCCTGAAGTAACCCCATCCGGCGAACTTCTCGGGGGAGTCGAAGTCGGCATGATCGAGCCTGCATCCATCGTCGGTGACCCCGACGACGACGCTTACGCTCCCGAAGCTCCCGAGGATCCGCCAGGCGTCCTCACACATCGACGACGACCGGGGATCGAAGCTCCTCCCGGAGAAACGGGTGTGGAGGTGCCACTGGAGGGAGTAAGCGGGGTCCCTTGGGATCTCTAAATCGTAGGTGGCCATCCGCCGGTTGAGGTCGTGGTCCGCGAACTCGACGGCCGGCTCCTGCTCCATCAGCTTCACCACCAGCTTCACCGGGTTCATCCCCGTCCCGTCGGTCAGCTGGAAGAGGTGGTCCCGGTCGGAGTAGGACTTGAGCCTCAACAGGCCGTACTTCCCGGCGAAGGCGTCCACATCTTCAGCCGGGAGAGCCTCCCGGAAGGTGACGATGATCCGGTCTGATATCAGAAACTCCTCCCCCGTCTCCGCGACCCGGTAGGCGTGGTGGGTGGGGGCGATGTGTCTGGTCATGCTCATCAGCTGCTCGAGATCCCCGGCCCTCGTCGTGACCTTCGAGGATCGAGAGGAGACCCTCTCGGCATCGGAGATCCCCATCTCTTCAAGATCCTCCGGGAGCGCCCGGACTACGAACTGGTCCTCCTCCTTCTCGAGGGGGACCTTCTTTCCCGCCCGGTAGGTGTATGTCTTATCTTCCTTGGTCATGGCCATCACCTTAGATATAACATCTTTCTATTTTGTACCTGCAAGAGATATATCTCCTTCGATTAGTTGGATATATCTCCGGCAGGATCAAACCAAACTATTATATTTATATTAGAAATTCATATCTGAGATCTTCAAACCATGAAGGACTATTTAAAGGATAAGAGAGAACGATAGTATCTATTTTTTGCTCCATCTCCGGATATCCCCCCCCATTAAAAATGACGCCATTCCATGAGAGGTTTCCATAAACTTTTATGTTACTGAAAGTGGCGGTCAAACCTGAGAAAAGATACTTTCGCCCCCCGCTACCCATGACCCTATCTGAAAGAAAGGCGATCTTCCGAAGGTGACAACCCTGGAGAAGATGGCCCGCCTCGCCGCAGGGGGCAGCTTCGACTCCGTCGGCCCTGCCTCCGGCCGCGCCCTCGATCTCGCCAAGGTGGAGGCCCTGGGGAGGGGGACGAAGTACGACCTCTGCACCTCCTCGGCGGCGAGGAGGGAAAGAGAGGACGACGCCGCCTCGGCGTTGCGGGGAGGGCTCTGCCACTCCTTCACCGGAAGCGGAAGGTGCGTCAGCCTCTTCAAGACCCTCTACACCAACGCCTGCCCCCAGGACTGCGGCTACTGCCCCAACGCCTCCACCTCCGCAAAAAAGAGGATCTTCTCCTATTCCCCGGAGGAGATCGCCCGGATCACCCTCGACCTCTATCAAGAGAACAGGATCGAGGGGCTCTTCCTCAGCTCCGGGATCGGGAGGGACGAAAACGAAACGATGGAGGAGATGATCGAGGCGGTCCGGCTGCTGCGGACGGCCCACCATTTCCGGGGATACGTCCACCTCAAGATCCTCCCCGGTTCCTCCAAGGAGCACGTCCGACAGGCGATGGAGCTCTCCGACCGGGTCTCGGTGAACCTGGAGGGGCCGTCGGCGGCGAGGATGGCGGAGCTCTGCCCTTCCAAGGAGTACGAAAATGACATCCTGGCGAGGCAGAGGTACATCCGGGACCTGTCGCGAGATGTCGCCTTGCCCGCCGGCCAGACGACCCAGATGGTGGTGGGGGCGGCCGGAGAGACCGACCGGGAGATCTTCGACCGGATGCTCATCGAGTACGACGTCATGAACCTGAAGCGGGTCTACTTCTCCGCCTTCACCCCTCTTGCGGGGACCGCCTTCGCTGATAGGGAGAGGGCCCCCGCCTGGAGGGAGCACCGCCTCTACCAGGTCGATTGGCTCTATCGAGTCTATAAGCTGGAAAGAGAGGAGATAACGGCTGCCTTCGACGACTTGGGCTATCTCCCCGACGGCGATCCGAAGGTGGCGATCGCCCGGGCGAGCCTAGAGGAGCCGATCGACCCGAACGGCGCCTCCTTCGCCGAATTGATCAGGGTCCCGGGGATCGGCCCCAAAACCGCGCGGAGGATCCTCCTCCGTCGAAAAAATGGACGGATCGAGCGGATGAGGGATCTGGCCAAGCTGGGCGTCGCCCCCCGGCGGGCCGGCCCCTTCCTCCAGGTCGGCGGCAAATCGGCGACGACCCTGGACCGGTGGGGGTTCTGATGAGGACGGAAGAGCTTCTCCGGCGGCTCGCCGCCCACCGCGACTCGAACGCCCGGCTGATGGCCCGGGCGAGGACGCTATCGCTGGAGGAGGTGGAGGGCTCGACGGACCCGGAGGTCCTCAGGATCCGGAGGATGGCCCTCGCCGTCCGGGGCGAGGTCTGCAGGATGAGGGGGTTTATCAGGCTCGCCCCCCTGGGGGACCGGGTCCTCTGGGGGAGGATCTCCCCCCATCACGACGTCGGGTTTGAGATCTCTGACTTCTTCGCGAGGCGGTTTCCGGGAAAGCTTATCGTCCTCGGGGACGGGAGGAGGTCCTGGACCTCCCTCTATTCCGACGGAGCTCTCCTCCACCAGGAGGGATGCGGCCTCGCCGCCACCCTGGCGGAGATATCGGGGATCATGGATCTCCTGGCCCAGGGGGGCGAGGAGGAGGAGGGCCGCCAGGTCTCGGAGGAGAAGGGAGGAAAAGATAAAGACGAAACGAAGGTGGAGCCGCAGCATATAGGGGCTGAGGAGGGGGCCGGGACGGCGGCCGCCGACCTCTGGACCGTCTACTACCAGAGCCAGGACGAGCCCCGGAAGGCGGGCGGGAGGAGGTACGGCGGGCGGATATCCCGGCGGGCCCTCAGGTCTGCGGGCCTTGATGCCGAAAAGGGTAGCGGCAGCGCAAAGCTTCAGGATTTCATTTGAAGATCTCCCCCGTCTCCTTCGACCAGAGGAGGAGGTCGAGGTGGCCCATGGGTATCCCCGTCCTTACCGAGAACTCCATCATCCTCCTCTCGATCTCCAGGTACCTCTTCCTGGTGAGGGACTTCGGGATCTCGTCGATGACGCCCAACAAGACCAGATTCTTCAGGATGTGCCGGTCGAGGATGGCGAGATCCTCCGCAAGGCCGATGTTCCGCAGAAAGTGGCCCGCCTCCTTGTAGCCCAAACCCAAAACGTTTCCGACGAGCCACTCCCGGGCGGCTCGGGGGTCTGCGAACCCCTCCAGGACCGTCCTAACGGCCAGCCGACCGTTTCGGGTGAACTGACGGCGGGCGGCGACGATCCGCCCCGCCTTCGTCTCCGCGAACCGGACGCGTTCCAGCTGCCCCACCACCTCGCAAGCGCTGCCGCAATAGAGGAGGCCGCACCCCCGGAGCCGCTCGACGGCGGGCCAGCAGACCCTGGCCCGGGACTGGGGCGTCAGCAGACAGAAGGCGAGCTCGGCGAAGAGGTCCTCGTCCGACCCGGCGGCCCAGATCCGCCGGAAGTCGGCGAGGCGGGCAGCGATCTCCTTCTTCGTCGACCCGTGGAAGGCTATGAGCTCTTCGATTCTATCGGGGTTCATCGCCCCTCCCTCGTCGCCTGGCGATAAGACGGTTTCGGAACTCCATGGGCGGCCTTCCAGGCAGGACCAGGATCCCGCCGCGGCCTTCGGAGGGGGCGCCCTTCGAGCAGGACTTTCCGGCGGCTCCGGCCTGCTCAGGGCTTCCGTCTTCCTCCTATTCTCTCCTGAAGCGGAACCTCTTCGGATCGGTGAAGATCGTTCCCGCCGTCCAGGCGAGGGAGGGGGGGAGGCCCTTTCCCCAGAGCATTCCGTATCACTCCCAGCGGCCTGGGTCAGCGGCTTCCTTCTTCTTTCCGTCTGCCGGAGCGCTTTGTTTGACCAAATGAATCCCCGCCGGAAAGCCTCTGCTTCCGCTCCGGGGTATAAGCCCACCAGGGCCGTTTTGGCTCGCCCTCCATGAACCTGACCGCGGAGATGAAGACGTCGATGACACAGGGGTCATGCCGCGCTCCTGTTTTGAAGCATAGCTCCTCGTACATCTGGTAGGGATCTCGCCCGATCAGATCCTGGGGATGAGAGACCCCGACCAGGCGCAGATCCTCCGCTATAGCGGGGCCGATGTTGGGGATCTCTTCCAATCGAGTGTATTTTTTGCGGTTCATAGAATATCTTCCCCTCATTCAGCAGTCGGGATAAGCTAGACGGTGAGGAGGGCCTTCGCCCCTGGCTTCAGGGATCGGGAGATGTTGGATAAGATGGATAGCGGCTGGCCGATGGGGTCGTCCTCCGCGTCGAGGAGCCCGAAGGCCCCCCCGCAGAGGCAGATGGCGCCGTCGTACCGTTCGGGTAGCGAGAAACGGCTGGCGTCCGAGAGTATCAACTCCACCTCCACGCAGACCGACTTGGCCGCCGCCGCGGCCCGGGCGAGCATCTCCCGGGAGAGGGCCAGCCCGGTGACAGAATAGCCGCTGCCTGGGCGAGCTCGATGGAGTGGCGTCCCGTCCCGCACCCGACGTCGAGGATGGAGCCTGCGGGCGGGAGGGCCAGCTCCTCGATGAGAAAGTCCACCTCTTGAAGGGTGTTCTTCGTGAAGACGTTATCATAGTAGATCGGCGCATGTGCGTCAAAGAACTCTCCCATTTGCTCTTCTCTTTCAACGGATCACCCATCTTTTTTTTGCCGAGCTCAGAGCCGAGACCGAGCCGCGGTGCGAGGTCCGCGAGGTCGGATCCAGCGCTTTTTTGATGGTTATCACACTATCTTTCGTTACTATTTTTCATCCCACTTAAAGCTGTCACGGTTATTCGTCTTTTCACCAAAGTCAAGTATCTTCACTGAAAACGCAAGCTAGTACTTGCTGGCGTCCTAGTTATATAGGATTAGAAACTTACTTAAAAACATATTTAAAATTTAGTATTAATTAGACGGTAGATCCGAATGTAACTAGAAAGCGCTTTACTGAGGAGTGGTGGGCTTAACCGATGACCAATGGAGACAATCCCGGCCAACAAAAAGTCCGGCGGGTAGCAACTGGCATCCCGATGAAAAGGGAACTGAAAGGATATTTCCATGTCGCACATGGGTATCGATGGGACCCATGGGACGGCTGCGTTGTGATCTTCGACTCCCTCACGGAAGGGCGAACGTATATAAGGAGGTAAGGATAATTTGGAATAGGTAATAAATATGAAGTATGTATTGGCGACATTGGCAGTTTTGGCCGCATCGATTTGCGGGTCGAATGCGTTGACTGATAGACAAATAGCCGACCAAGTCACCGACTATTGCACATCCATCGGGCATCCTGCTAACGTTAGTCATTCTTACACCATGGATGGCGACGTTTGGATACAGGTCTATATTACAGATACAGATCTGGTGGAATCTGGCAGGGGCAAGGAAGTGACAGATCAAGTTATGTGGTATGTCGCAGATTTCGATGAGGTTTGGCAGGTGGGTGTATACGCAATGTGCGAAGAGGGCGTAGAGGGAACCTGTACCCCAGCCTACTCATCCTGGCGCAGGGGAACTGGACAGATGGCATGAGGCAGAACCCTCAATACTTTTTTCATGACACGTTAAAGCAAATTATGATCTCGTTCCTCTATCTCTTGGCATGCGCGGGTCGTCCTGTGGATGGCAAGATGTTCGGGGTACTCGCCGCCCTTGCCGGGGACGTAGGCCTGATCCAGGTAGATCAGCTTCAGCCTCTTCGCCTCCTCGATCAGCCAGGTCCGGAAGTCCGGATGGGCGATGGCGATCAGGTCCATCGCCCTCTCCCGGATGTTTTATCTTCATAGATAATATCAGTAAGATGATGAATAAATAGATCGCTAGCCTTTGCATGAGTAGAAGTAACTAAACGAAGGATATGATCAGAATCAATGTGAGTATAGCTACCTTTCCAACGTTGTATCTTTCGCCCTGTTTTCAATATAAAGATGCGAATATATAAAAAGGTTGTGAGGGTCTGAAGGGCGAAAGTATATAAAGAAATAAGGATAATTTGAAACAGGTGAGAACGATGAAGTATGTATTGGCAACATTGGCAGTTTTGGCCGTATCGATTTGCGGCTCGAATGCATTGACTGATAGACAAATTTACGACCAAGTCACTGACTATTGCACATCCATCGGGCATCCAGCTAACGTTAGTTATTGGCGCAACATAGATAACGACCTTTGCATACAGGTCTATATTACAGATACAGATCTGATGGAATCTGGCAGGGGCAAGGAAGTGACAGATCAAGTTATGTGGTATGTCGCAGGCTTCGATGAGGTTTGGCATGTGGGTGTATACGCAATGTGCGAAGAGGGGGCCTGTATTCCAGCCCACTCATCCTGGTGCAGGGAAACTGGACAGACGACATGAGACAGAACCCTCAATATTTTTTATGATATTTCAAAGCAAATTATAATCTCGTTTCTCTCTATCCCTTGGCATGAATTATCGAGAGATCGATTGGAGCAGAGAATTGGCCTCTTGGACAGATCAAGAGCTCAAAGGACTCGAAAATGATTGCCTGAGAGAGGGTCAAGAGGGCCAATCTCCAGAGAGATAGGGGCCTCTTATCATGTCGTCTGAGACCGGACCATCTCATTTTAGCATCACATGAGCGCTTATTAGTGCCGGTCAAGTCACGTCACCGACGAAATCTATAGACAGCGGACTTCTAGAGGTACGGATCGGGGCTTGAAAAGATCTTCTTGTGAGATTGACAAGCTTTTTTTCAATAGCATGATATGATAAATGACGATCTGCTAACCACACGGAATAGCAAAGATCCGGTCTTTTGATCTCACCAAGGCCAAGAAGCATTAAGTAAGCTTGTAAAACTCTTATCCCCAAAAACCCACTTCACACCCCTCCGAACGTCATCCTCATCTCGAAGACCCCCTCCTCCCGCCTCTTCTCGATCTCAAAGCCCATCCCCTCGAAGAGGGCCATCATCGGCCGGTTGGTGACGAGGACCTCGGCGCTGAATCCGAGAAGCCCCTGCCTCTTCGCCAGGTAAGTGAGATAGTGGAGGAGCTCGCTTCCCACGCCCTTCCCCTGGAAGTCGTCTCTTACGACTAGAGCGACCTCGGCGGTGTGCATATCCGGGTTGAGGCTGTACTGGCCGACGCCCACGACCGTCTCCTGCTCGCGCTCCTCCTCGACGACCGCGAGGATCACCATGTCCCGGGAGTAGTCGACGGCGACGAACTCCTGCCTCACCTCCCGGGGGACGTTCTTCCTCGCGGAGATGAACCGGCTGTAGAGGCTCTCGTCGGAGAGGCTGTAGAAGAACTCCTTGATCAGGGGCTCGTCGCTGATCCTGACGGGGCGGAGGAGGATCTCTTGGGAAGAACGGGTCGTCCTGTGGATGGCCAGGCCCTCGGGGTACTCGCCGCCCTTGCCGGGGATGAAGGGCTGGTCCTGGTAGATCAGCTTCAGCCGCTTCGCCTCCTCGATCAGCCAGGGCTGGAAGTCCGGGTGGGCGATTGAGATCAGGTCCATGGCCCTCTCCCGGATGTTTTTGCCCTGGAGGTAGGCGATCCCCCGCTCGGTGACCACGTACTGGACGTCGCCACGGGTCAGGGTGACCCCGGAGCCGGGGAGGAGGGCGGGGACGATTCTGGACACTTTCCCGCCGAGGGCGGTGGAGGGGAGGGCGAGGATCGACTTTCCGCCCGGCGCGAGGAGGGCGCCCCGCATGAAGTCAGCCTGGCCGCCGATCCCGCTGTAGAAGGTGCTGCCCAGGGACTCGGCGGTGGCCTGGCCGGTGAGGTCGATCTCCATGGCGCTGTTGATGGCGGTCATCCTCTTGATCTTGGAAATTATGAGGGGGTTATTGGTGTAGTCGATGGTCTTGAACTCCACCGACGGGTTATCGTTCAGGTACTCGTAGGTCTCGGCCCGCCCCATGCAGAAGGAGGCAACGGTCTTTCCCCGGTCGATCGTTTTTTTCGAATTGTCCACGACCCCCGACCTCATCAATTCCACGATCCCGTCGGTGAGAAGCTCGGTGTGAATCCCCAGGTGCTTCTTTTTGTGAAGGTGGGATAGGAGAGCGTTGGGGGCATAGCCGTACCCCACCTGGATCGTGGAGCCGTCCTCGATGATCCGGGCGACGTAGGAGGCGATCCTCGCGGCGGTGTCGGATACGACGACGGGGCGGTACTCCAGGAGCGGCTCGTCGTGAGGAACGAGATAGTCCACATCCTCGACGCTGATGAATCCGTCGCCGTGGATCCTCGGCATTTGGCGGTTGATCTGGGCGATGACCAGGGGCGCCATCTCCAGGGCGGCCTTGACGATGTCGACCGACACCCCCAAACTCATGTACCCGTGCTCGTCAGGGGGGGAGGTCTGGACCAGGGCGACGTCGATGGGGGTGATCTCTCTTCGGAAGAGGTCGGGGACCTGGGAGAGGAAGATGGGGGTGTAGTCGGCCGCCCCCCGGTTGACGGCGTCCCGGGTGCTGTCGCCGATGAAGAAGGAGTCGAGCCGAAAGTTCTCGGCGAGCTTCTCGTCGGCGTAGGGGGCGACCCCGAGGGACCAGACGTGGATCACCTCCGCCTCGAAGAAGGCCTTGGGGTTACTTTTTACGTACTCGACGAGGGCCTTGAGGAGGTGCTGGGGCTCGCCGCAGCCGGTCCCTATGAATATCCGGTCGCCGGGGTGGATCTTTCTGAATATCGCGCCGACGGAGGCGAACTTCTCCGGCCAGATCTCCCTCTCCCGCCTGTAATCCTGATCCAGATCCTGATCCAGATCCCTCTTCTCCTTCTTCATCGGAATGTCCCCCTGCGCCATAATCTCCTCATCCACCTATACACCCTATCCCCAAAATCCCGCACGCCTCCCCCGGCCTCGACACCCCCTCCTCGGCCCTCGGCCTGGAGGCAAAAGATGGGGCCTCGATCTTCCGGCCTCAGCTTGGCGGAGATACGTTAAAAAGATTCTGACATCCGGACCGTCATCCGCCTAGCCGCCCTGGGGAGCTCCTCCTCGATCCCCAAAAGCCCCCCGATCAGATCGTCGATCAGGTCTGGATGCCGATCCCCCCAGGCGAGGGTCATCCTCGCCCCCTTCCCGGTCCCGGCGAGCCCCGCCTCCTCGAAGAGGAGATCGAACCCTCGCCGGCGGAAGGCCGCCTCCCTGCGGGTCGACCGCTCGATCGCCTCCCAGGAGAGGACGACCCACCCGGCCCCGACGGCCCTCGAGATCAGCCCTCGGGCGAGGTCGGCGTCCCGGGGGTCGGTCCAGG
>Ga0334885_1004976_pt1 | contig 11078 bp, 9 predicted proteins | sample GraSluR1_MG_8_FD_207233 | JGI IMG/M metagenome (GOLD analysis project Ga0334885, IMG submission 207233) | Sludge microbial communities from methane-producing bioreactor in Wageningen University, Netherlands - Granular Sludge_31_05-R1 | ecosystem: Engineered > Bioreactor > Anaerobic > Unclassified...
GCCGACCACCTTTTCCAGCGCGGCCAGCTCCCGCACCTCATCCAGGATGGCCGGGGTGCAGTCCTTCGCGTCGTGGGGATGGGTACCCACCACGGCATAGAGCCCCTCGAACCGGTCGGCGAGCTCCGCGGCCCGCCAACTGGCGGGCACGTCGAAGCCGACGTTGACGATGATGCCAACGCCGGCCTCATTGGCCCTCTGCACGGCTTCAGCTTCCTGAAGGTAGAAGCGCTCGTGGTTCAGGTGTGCGTGGGTGTCGATGAACATGCCGGAAATCGCCTCTCGCCGCCCTGATGCGCGGCCGGGCGGCCGGGCTCAAAGATACCCGAGTTCCACAAGCTTGGCAAATGCCGTGTCCACCGCGGTGTCGGGGGCCACCCTATGGGTCCAGTGAAGCTCCGCCTCAAACCGACGAGCACGGCGCGGAGATTCGCCTTCGGTCAGTGCGACGGCCAGGCGGCGATCCCGCGAGGCGCGATCGCCGAGTCGGGCTGGAAGCCCGACCTACGCATTCACGGACGGCGTGATCCCGACCCCAGAACTTGATTCATCTGTGCAGAAGTCGGTGCATATAGGCATCTAGATGCCCCCCTCAGGGCCGCCCGGAGCACAGGTCAGAACGTCGTGTGCGCACAGGACAAGCCGCTTTGCATCGCGTTTCCCGCTGACGTGCACATCAAGGCCCGAATCAGGGCGTCGCGCATGGGCTACGACTGCAATAGCGAAAAGCGCGATGGGTTCAGATAACATAAAGTAAATGACTTAAATCGGTTTAGAATGGGTATTGATGGGATGCACCATGATGGCGTTCGCCATAGGATTGCGGCGGCCGGAGCCCGGGGAACGCATGGACGCGGGCGGCGAAACGAACAGCCGCCGTGTCACCAGCGACCGGCCGCGAACCACATGCACCGGGGGCCCGGGGAGCCGCCGGGTCACCGCCAGACCTCTCCGCGCTCCGCGGCCGGCAGCGTATACGCCTGAGGAGGAATCGAGATGCGGCTGCGTCTTCTCACCGATCCTGCGCGGTACACACGACGCCTTCCTTTCGCGGCCTTGGCCGCGGTGGCTCTCGCCCTGATCTGCGGCCAGGTGACGTCACCTGCCGCGGGCGAGGCCGACATAGAACCCGCGACGCGCGACCTGCCCGCCATCGTCGAAACCATGAGGCAGGCCATCGCGGCTCTCCCGGATGGGAGGCACGCCTTTGGGCAGGCACTTGCCGACGAAGCCATGGCGGCGCTCCGCGACGCCGGTGCGACCGCTCTGTCCCGCCATCAGACGAAGCTGCTTCTGAATACCATCACCTTTGTCGCGCAGTACACCAAGAGCCAGACGCCCGAGGAGACCGAGTGCCACAAGGCCTGGATGTACATGGCCACCCAGAGGCTTGCGGGGGCGCCCCTGACCGAGGAGGACACGGCTCGGGTGTGCACCCAGTGCACCGAGTTGCGCGATCGCCTCTACGCGGCAGCGAAGGAGCTGTTGCCCGATGATGCCGATCAGTTCCGCGACAGGACGCTGGGCCCGGTGACCGAAGCCCGCCTGCTCTGCGCAAGATCGCTACTGAAGGGCGGGCCCATGCATCCCATGTCGCCGGCCCAGCTCGATGAGCTCGTAGCCATGTTCCGGAAGGCCGTCGAGAAGGGCGAGGGCCCCGGCAAACCCCGGCGTCTCCTGCAGTTCGCGCTGGCCTCAACCAACGGCCGTCTGCAGGAGTACAGCACGGGCTTCAGCCCAGAGGATACGCCCCCCCGGGTCGCCGCGGCCGTCGAGGCAAAGCGCCAAGCTCACCAGCGGCGCCGTGACGCCGGTTCCGCCGAGTTCGAGGCTCAGCACTACGGGTCTATCATGCGGTCGACGATGGGGGGATATGTCCGTCTCACGCTCGCTTCGTCAGCGGCTGTGGACGCCCTGGCGCTGTGGCACGAGCTGATACAGGCCGCAGCGCCCCGTCCCGGCGAAGTGAGGGCCGCTGTGGCGGCGGAGTTCTGGGACGACGGGGCTTTGGTCGCCAAGGCCGCCGGCACAATCGAGTGGTCGGCCGAAGCCGAGGGAACCACAGAGGCCGCCCTGTCGGGCCAGGACCCCGCACGCACGTGGTTGGCCGACGTGTGGGACGGCCTGGAGTTGAGACTGGCCCGCACAGGGAACACCGTGGGTCTGCGCAGCGGCCTGGGTTCCGCAGAGATAGCCGGGACAGCGCTTCCAGTCGAGATCCCGCCCCTCGCTCAGTGCAATGACGCGGAGATGGCTACCGACATGGCCCTGCAAGCCACCTCGCAGCGGCTCCTCTGGGGCGCTGTCCTGCCCCTGTGGCAGCAGGGCGAGGCACCGCCTGTCGACCTCTCACGGCTGTACGCGCCGGGGCTGGCCCCGCTCCTGTGGAGGTCCGTGCCGCGTGCGACCAGCGCAGAACGCGCGGGGGAGCACATAGTGCTGCGCGACGCCACGGGACAGGTCGTCGCGCGTCTGGTCGGGGAGGGCCAGGCCGATCCCGAGCGCGCCCCGGGCCTGCCTGAGACGATCGAGATCGAGCTGGCCCACCGACAGGTCACCGGGATGCTGGCCATGACGGTGCGGGGAAAGGGTCGCAAGGAGGTCACCTCCGCGCTGGACCTCGACGTCCGCAGCGCCCGGCTCCAGTTCCGCTCCGTTTCGGGGGTCGTGCTCCTCGACGAGTACAAGGCCTTCCGCGAAGACGGCACGCCGCTTTGCATCGTGACGTTCGGAGACGTGCAGGTCAAGGCCCCGGAGTAGGACGTCGTCACATTTGAAACCATTACAATAAAGAAAACCGCGATGGCTTATAATAACATAAAGAAAATGACGCAAATGGGTTGAAAACGGAGCTTGGGGGGGGTACCATGACGGTGTTCGCAGTTGAATGGCGTGGTGGGTCGCACGCGACGGCAGGAGCGAGAGCGTTGCGGCGCCACGGGGCCAGGGCTCGGCGGAGGCAGGATGATGTGTCAGACCACGAGATCAGGTCTGAGCAGGACTCATGGTCTGATGCTGTGCGCATCTCGGGTTGGACTCAGCGAATCGGCCCAGCAAGGGCGTTCATCCAAAGGAGTGTGCATACCAATGGCGTTGAGCAACGCGACCCGATGGCACTCGTGTGCAGGCATTCCCGTGCTGATTGGCCTGACCTTCATCGCGGCGACTGCGGGTCCTGTACCTGCAGGTCAGTGTAGCAGCACCCATTGCATGTATCTGGCAGTTCCCTATCCGGAGATCTACACTGCTGTGAACCACGGACCCTTTGGTGACTTCGCTAACTCACACCGCATTCAGTTCGGCGACAAGGACACAGGTGAGCACTGTGCGGGCCTGGGCGAGGGCGACGACCACGACATGGTGGATGGCTGTACGTGTGCTGCCCTGCACCAGGTGGAAGGTCTGGCTTCGTCCCAGTCATTCGGCAGCGACGAGGCTGGATGGAAGGGCTTTGGGTTTGACTTCGGGGCCCAGGTTACGTCCGCTCGCTCTGGACCGTGAACGACAAGGCGCTACCGACGGCTCCAGCCGGCAGTTCGGACGACGCGGCCGTTGTCCACGAGCAGATCACGCTGTGCCCGGAGTAGCTCGTGGGCATCGTGCCACCTCGCTTCACCAGGGCCGCCAAGGGAGACCGATGACGCCCGCCGGTGCGGGTCTTGCCTGTCCGGCCGTGGAACCAGACAGCGAAGGCGTCCGTTGGGGCCCAATGCCGCTCTGGACGGCTCTTTCGAGACACGCCTTCGCGCATTGAACTGTCGCAGCGAGGCCCGTGACCGGAAACGCGATGAAGCGGGGGGGGTCCGGCCCGACCACCTGCGTCCCGCGGAGCGAGTAGAGACGCACTGGCGCGGTAGATCCGGCCATGCACCAGCGTGGCTCTCGAACGCCCACGGGCTACAGAGCAGAAGGGCGTGGCGTCGGTCGTTGTCGTACGGCACAGAACGCGCGCTGCCCGGGAGGAGTGTTGATGATGTCGGTTTGTCGCTGGTTCGCGTTGGTTACCCTTGGGTTTGGCGTCGGCCTCGGCGTCGCGGTTGCGGAGACCGACTGGGTGTCTGTGATCGAGCAAGTCACGCCCTCCGTGCTGGCGGTCTGCGTCAGCGGGGACGAGAAGACCCATCTCCCCCGGTACGAGTGCACCGCCGTCTGTGTCGGCGACGGCGAACACTACGTGACAAGCGCCTCCCGCGTCGCGGACGCCGGTCAGGTGGGCCTGATGGCTGGGGAGCAGTTGATCGTGGCGGTTCCAGTCGGCACTGACCTCTATATCGACGTCGCAATTCTCACCGGGACAGCTTCGGTCGGTAGCCCACCCGTGCCGGCGGTAGCCGTTGACACGGCCCACGTCTGGCGGGCAGGGGAGCAGGTCCTGGTGGTCGGCCACCCATGCATAGCCAATCCCCAATTGCGGGCCATCGTAGCCCGGGTCACTGCCCTGTCCGCCGATTCCGGTGCGCCGTTCTGGCTCGTCCAGGATCGATGCGTTGAGCTAGACGCCCCCTTCCACAGCGGGTACCAAGGCGCTCCTGTCTTCAGTGCCGAGGGGCGCCTTATCGGGTTGGTGGGAGGAGGCAGCCCTCCTCCGGCGCTGACCCGCGTGCGGCCGATCAGTGTTCTGTGGTCATCCATGGCGTCCATCATAGATTCCGGGACCGGCATTGGGCGCGTGTGGGCGGACTTCAGTTGCACAGGTTCCGGCCCGCCGGGGCAGATGCGCGTCCTCGTGGGTACCGTGCGTCCGGGCACCGAAGCTGAAAAGGCGGGTCTCAAGAACAATGATGTCCTGGTGAGCGTCGACGGGGCACCACTCGGCCAATGGGACAGTCTCCTCAGGCTGCAGCAGAGCACGAGGGCTGGGAGGACTTCGCAGTTCGTGGTGGAGAGACAGGGGCAGAGCCTGACGCTGACGTACACATGGCCGCCCCTGAAGCTCCGGCCGGTCGTGGACCCTGACGGCCTGCCGCAGTGGACCATCGGGGAGGACGGCATGGTCATACCCCAACCGATGCCGGAGGGCCCCGCCAAACCTTGAGCCGCTGGGGGGCCCGTGCGATGGGCAGGTGATGCTGGCTTTGAGGATGTGTGACAGCGACGTGAGGACAAGAGTGCCACGTGGACAGGCGCATCCAAGACCCTCGCCCCGGCCAAACGGGCCGCAATCGCGACGGGCCGCGACCTCACCGCCTTTGGGCCGCCGGGCTGTCGCCGCTGCTGTGGCTGTCCCAGCCTCGGGCCGCCAGCGCGTCGCGAGATACCGATGCGATAGTGCTGCGCGACGAGACGGGCCAGACAACCGCCCGCCTCGTGGGCGAAGGGCAGGCCGATCCCAGTGGCCATGCCGGTCTTCCGCCGTTCGTGAACGTCGAGTTCTCCCACAGACGGGTTGCCGTGGCGGATACAGTGGTAGAGGCTGGGACGCCCCGGTCCCGGAGCGCCGCACTCGGACTGGACCTGCGGAGCGTCTCCCTGCAGTTCCGGGCTGAGGGCGGCGCCGCGCTCCTCGACGAGTACAAGGCCTTCCGCGAGGACGGGACGCCGCTTTGCATCGTGACGTTCGGAGACGTGCAGGTCAAGGCCGCGCAGTAGGGCGTCCGGCGTGGGCGAGCATTGCAGAGAGCGAGATCATTTTAGTCTCATCATAACAGAAAGAAAATGACGCAGATGGGTTGACAATGGGGCTTGGGGGGGGGGTACCATGATGGCGTTCGCAAGGGGATGGCGGGTGCGCGCATGTGGCGCGGAGCGGAGGGCAGGGGGCCTGCTTGCGGAGCAGGATCGGCTCGCCGCCTCCCCCGGCTGGGGGCGAGATGCGAGCGACCGAAGGGCAGACGCTGGGAGGAGGGTCGCATCCCGCGATGTCACGTCTGAGTCGCCGCGATGCCCATGCAGCACTGGCACTCGTCGCCCTCGCGGCAATGGCCGCGCCCGCGCTGGCGGCCCCCGAAGTGCGCGCCGTCGCGCGGGCCTTGCCGGCCCTTGCCGTCTTCAGGAACACGCATGCCACTTCGGCAGCGTGGCTCGTGAAGCAGATCGGGCTTGGGCGGACGGGCGAGCGGGACAAGACGCTCATCGCGACGGCCTGGGTCTACATCCGTCAATGCGGTGATTGCAGCGATCCGGACAGCATCACGTGGCCCATAGGCGAGGGCATTGCCGCTATGGCGCGGGAGCGGGGGGCGCCGGTGTCCGTGCGAGAGGCCTGCACGAGACCGGCCAAGGCGGAGGGCGCCGTGCAGTTCAGCGACGTGAAAGCAGCCATCGGTGCTGGGCGCCCCGTACTCGTGACGTTCTGCTACGACCCCCGAGCCGCGAGGTCGACGTCGGCTGCGATCAAGCGCAACAGCAACGCAGTGACAGTGGCCGTCTTCGGGTATGTCGTGTCCGGCGGACGCAAGTTCATCATTGCGCGCGACGGCTTGGCCAAGCATGAGGGGGCGGCGGCCAAGAACCTGGCCGGACCCGAGGATGCCGGGCTGAAGGGCAACGGCGTGTGGGGCGAAGCCGGCACCAAGCTGTACAAATGGGAGGGCCTCCAGACCAACACCGTAGTCACGTTCGTTACTCGCGCGGCACCCGGGGCGGCGAGGTAGCGTGGCAGGCCGCCGTGCGGCCGTCTGGGCCAGCGCGATGGCGATGGTGCTTCTGGCAGCGGCGTGGGGGGGAGAGACCGGCGGGGATCTGGCCTGTCACTTCTTCTACAGCCCGACGTGTGTCCACTGCCACCCGGTGAGACAGCTTCTTGGGCGCATTGAGAGCGAGCATCCCGGCTTCCGGTGGGAAGGGCACGTCCTGACAGACCCGGCGAACATTGAGCTGATGACGCGGTACTACGCCGAGTACGCTGTTCCCGAGGAGAAGTGGAGCGGGACCATTGCCGTCTTCTACGGGAAGCGGTGGTGGACAGATGGCGACAGCGTGTTGGCACAGCTCGAGGGCAGCCTGGGAGCATCGTCGCCCCGACCCGTGGTCGACGAGGACGGCAAGGGCAGCGCGGCCGCCCTGCGGAGCGCGTTCGAGAGGTTCAGTCCTCTCGTGGTCGTCGGGGCGGGTTTGCTGGACGGTGTGAACCCGTGTGCCCTTGCTTCGCTGATCTTCCTGCTGTCGTACCTTGCGGCCTCGGGAAGACAGAGAGTTCAGGTGCTACGGATCGGGCTGGCGTTTGCGGCAGGGGTGTTCCTGGCGTATCTCGCCGTAGGCCTGGGGCTGCTCGGGGCCATCCGCGCCGTCGACCGGCTGTCTCTGGCTTCGCGTCTCGTGTACCCGGCGCTGGCGCTGCTCACACTGACGCTGGCGGTCCTGAGCCTTGCGGACTACCGCAAGGCGTGCCGGGGCGGAGAGCGCGCCATCATGCTGAAGCTGCCGCGCGCCCTGACTTTGGCCAATCACGGCATCATCCGTCGCCTGCCCTCCCACCCGGCGTACGCGGTCGCGGCGTTCCTCATCGGTGCGGCCGTCTCGATCCTCGAGCTGTTCTGCACGGGGCAGATCTACCTGCCGACGCTGATGTACATCTGGCACTCGGGCGTGGACAAGTCGCGGGTACTGGCGTACCTGATCCTGTATGCGGCGATGTTCACACTTCCGGTGGTTGCCCTCACGTGCGGGGTATACGGCGGCCTGAGCTCCCGCCACCTGGCGAACTGGGCGCGCGAGCGCCTCGCCATCGCGAAGCTCCTGACGGCGGCCGTGTTTGCGCTGCTCGGAACGTACCTCGCAGTGGTGTCGGGGCAGTTGTTTGGGGTGCGGTAGAGAGTCCCTTCCGATGACAGGGCGTGTGTCGCTCCGATGGTCGGCTGTGGGTCGTCTATGCGGCCGAGCTGCCGATACCGCGCCAGAGGCGCAGGAAGAGAGAGAGGGATACTGCAATGTCGAGAGTAGTGGCGTTCGCCGTCGTGCTGGTTGTGCTGTGTCTGGACAGCGCGTGGGCCGCGACCCCGCTGACCGACGCGCAGATGGCTGAGGTGAGTGGGGCCGCGTGCACAGCGTGCCCGGCGCTTGACGATGACTACTGCTACAGCATGGTCGGCTGCTTTGGCGGCGGCTACACTTGGTACGCGGTGAACTACACATACATGGTATACCTCAACACCGTCGGATGGTACGGGATCACGCGAGAGACAAAGACCCCCTGCTATGTAGCAGTCACCTTCGAGCAGGAAGGCTGCGCGGGCGAGGAGGCGTTCCGGCACTCGGCGGGCCAGTACATGGATCTCACTGGACTGGGCGAGCGCTGCGGGGACGACTAGCCCGTGGGAGGCAGGGCACGGTGTGCGGGCTGCACCGTCCCTGGACGACGAGCGTCTCGGCGACCACCGGGAGGGGCCCGCTGACGTCGGCTCGCTGCTGGTCAGCCACCACCGTCGGTGCGCGTTCTCTGGGTGGCCGCATTCAGGAGATGGTCCCGTTGCCAGCCAGGATACCTGCATATGCAGTCTTGTTCGTCGCCGTACTAGCCTGCCTCGCCATCGCGGCGCCCTCGAGTGCCGATGCTGCGAACGACCTGCTGCAGACGCTACTTGATGGTGTCCTGTTCAGGCGGGCGTGCCTGGAGCGCGTTGCATGCGAGTGCGTAGTCGAGGAGACCAGAGGCCCAACCTACCGAGCCTACCTCGACAAGGAGGCCGCCCGGCTCGCCGAGGAGTTGTACAGGGCCAGACTGGAGGAAGGCGGGCCTGAGGCGGCGGCCAAGGTGGCCCGGGAGTTCCCGCCAGTAGGGGACCACGATGCGCTGTGGGCGTCGCTCCGCATGGACCGCCCGGTGAGGAGGTGGCTCCTCGAGAGCGTGGCGCTGACCAATAGCGGCCAGCCCAACCCCGGTTGCCGCCTCGACGCAATGTCCCCCAGCGGACGCGCCATCCCTCCAGGCGTGTTCTACTGCTCCACCGTCTGTGACGGCATCACGGTAACGAAGTACGACCGAAGCACCCAGGAAGGGTTCGTTTCCCCGTTCGAGAACGAGTACGTGCTCGAGCGCTGGTACGGTATAGTCAGGCACGGTCTTCTAGGCACGACGGATCACCCGATCGACCGCTGGCAGGCCGGGACCGCTCAGGTACGGTACGAGGGGACCACTCGCACGGGGGCCTGGGGCGACTGCCACGGGGTCTTCATCGGCGCCCCCGCGGCGTCGGGCGGCGCTGCACGCCTGCTCATCTGCCCGTCCTACGGCTACGCAGTGGTCCAGCGCACATCGTGGTCCCAGGTGCCTCTCGACGATCGCCCGCCACTATACGTGGGCTTCGTGGCGTACGGCACAGACTTCTTCGAGGTCCGGCCGGGCGTGTGGTGCCCGCGGACCGCGCGGCTGGACCAGTTCAGCCTGCAGATTGCCCCTGCATCGGCATCTTGGGAGCGGAGCTCGGTCTGCCGCGTGCTTGACCTTCGCGTTGGCGACGAGGCCGATCTGGACACGCCACGCGTGTTCCCCTTCGGCACGCGCGTCGAGACACGCGGCGGAGCAGGGAAGCGGACGGTCGTCCCCCTGGTGCTCCCCGTTCCAGCGGGTCCCGCAACCCCGCCGGATCCGACCACCATGGAATCCCTTTGGCGGGAGGCCAAGGTGATGGCCGAGTGACCCGTTGCCTCGCACGCTGGCTGTCCGTGCTGTCGCTGGCATACGTCGTGCTGCCCCTACGTGCCGCGTGGGCGTCGCCAGGGGCGACGCCCACGACGCCGGGCAACTGCGGCCTTACCAGCCTCTTCGAGCTCTGCGAGCTGCTGGGATACGACCTCGAGTGGCCCCTCCGAGAGCGCCTCCTCCGCACGCTTCCGGCCCCGGCCTGCTCGATGCTCGACATCCGCGACGCCGCGCGCACGGTAGGCGTCCAGCTCCTTGGGGTCAAGGCGTCGCTTTCAGAGCTTCGCGCGCTTCCGGGTCCGATGATAGTCCACCTCACGGGTCCCCAGCACTTTCTCGTCCTGGCCCGCACGTCCAGCAGTTACGTACAGGTGCATAGCGACCGCCTTGAGACGTGGACATGGGGCCAGCTGGGCGAGCGCTACGACGGGATGGCCTTGGTGCTGCCACCGGACGTTCTCGAGGTAGGAGGCCCTCGCATTGGCTTGGAGGCCTTCCACCACGACAGAGGCACCGTGAGGGAAGGCGAGGAGCTATCGTTCGGGTTCAGCATCACCAACCAAGGAGACGAGACCCTCGTGCTCAACCCGTCAGCGGCGACCTGCTCGTCGGCTACCGCTGCGGTCGACCACCGCGCAGTCGCTCCAGGCGGGGTCGCCACCGTGACTATCCGACTCGCCGTGCGGAGCCCGGGGAGGTCCTCTGCCGTCGCGAAGCTGATGACAAATGACCCAGTCAACCCGATCCTCTACCTGACGCTTGCGTGCTACGCAACGCCACAGATCAGGTGCATCCCCGCCCGGGCGTGGCTGGTCGCTGAGAAGGGGCACGCGGCCGTCGCGAGCGTGGAACTCTCCGGCCCAGAGCAGATGGAGGTGCTGGGCACCGAGTGCGAGGCAGATGGGGTCAGTGTGGTCGCTTCTGAGCCGGTGGTGGACGACAAGGGTGTCAAGCGCTGTGCACTCGCGATATCGGTGGACGGAGCGCGCGTGCTGGGCGAGTTCCGATGCGATGTCAAGGCGCGCGTGGCAGACGAGCGCAAGCAGGAGCGGGAGGTCGTCATCCCTGTGGAGGGTCGCATCCTGACCGACCTCTGTCCCTACCCTCCGACGGCGTTCTTCGGCCTTGTCCGGCAGGGGGAGGAGGTCCCGCCGCGGGAGGTCACGATCAGGGCGACGTCGGGGAGCAGCTTCCGAGTGCTGGGCTGGAGCGCCGACCTGTCTGGCGTCTCCGTCGTGAGCAGGCCGGTCGTCAGTGGATACTGCCTCACGGTCAGGCTGACCCCCGATCAGCCCGGCGTGCTGAAGGGCGTGATCGCCGTCGCCACCGACATGCCGCGTGAGGAGACCGTGCGCATACCGGTCTATGCGCACGTTGTAGGTCGCGCTGACTAGCACTCGGGGCCCTAATCACGTTGGGCCCCGCCCACGGAGCGCAGGTGCGCCGCATGGCCCAGGAGGGGCCGCACTGACCATGCAGCCCACGACCATCTCGACGC
>Ga0334885_1004979_pt1 | contig 11072 bp, 8 predicted proteins | sample GraSluR1_MG_8_FD_207233 | JGI IMG/M metagenome (GOLD analysis project Ga0334885, IMG submission 207233) | Sludge microbial communities from methane-producing bioreactor in Wageningen University, Netherlands - Granular Sludge_31_05-R1 | ecosystem: Engineered > Bioreactor > Anaerobic > Unclassified...
CACGAAGTCACGAGCCTCGCAGAGGATGGGAGACCGGGTGGTCCTCACCATGGCGATGCTCATCTCTTCGGTGATGCTCTTCAACCGCTTCTGGATGATGGAGACCAGGATGCGGTCGATGGGGATGCCAACCTGGTCGGTGTGATGGGATTTCACGTGGTCGACCTCCCCGTGTGTGCGTCGTGGTCCGGTGAATCCTCGGGGCGGGGGGGGCCCCCCCGGGGGGGGGGGCCCCCCCCCGCCCCGGTCCGCATATCCAAGCCGGCGAGTATCTTCTCGGGCGTGATGGGCAGGTCCATACAGCGGTAGCCGGTGGCGTGATGAACCGCCTCGGCGATGGCGGGAGCGGTGGGCGACACCAAGCCCTCCCCCGCCTCCTTGGCTCCGAAGGGCCCTTCCGGCTCATAGGTCTCGATGGTGGCCGACTCCCCTGGCGGCATGTCGAGGCTGGTGGGGATCTTGTAGTCGAGGAAGGTGGTGTTCAGCGTGTGCCCGTCCTCCATGACCAACTGCTCGCTCAAGGCATAGCCGAGACCCATGTGGATGGAGCCCTCGAGCTGCCCCTCGACCCCCATGGGGTTGAGGGGCACTCCGCAGTCGTGAGCGGTCCACATCCTCTCGACTCTCACCTGGCCGGTGTCGCGATCGACCTCCACCTCGGCTACCTGTGTGCCGAAGCTGAAGGCGGGTGTGACAAGCCCCTTGCCCCGAGGCGTGTAGTAACCGCGGGCCACCAAGGGCTCCCCCCGGCGCGCTTTCTGCACCAGGGCCACAGCCTCTCCAAAGGTCATGCCCCGTTCCGGCCGGGCCTTCACCTGCACGCGCCCGTTCCGGCATTCAAGGTCGTAGATCACATTTAGGTTGAAGCGGGCCGAGAGCGCCCCGAAGAGTTCATCCTTGATACGGCGCGCCGCCTCGAGCACGGCGTTACCGGCCATGAGAGTGACCCGACTGCCCCATGAGCCCAGGTCGGCCTGCGGAGCCATGGCCGTGTCACCGGCGGTGAGGCGGATGTCGGCCGGGCTGAGGCCCAACTCCTCGGCCAGTATCTGTACGAGCACGCTGTCTGAACCCTGACCGATGTCGGCGGCCATCGTGAGCAGATGAACGGTGCCGTCGGCGAACGCCCGGACCTCGGCCGCCGAAAAGGGGTATTGGGTGTTGAACCAGTTGAAGACCCCACCCGAGATGAAACTGTAGCAACCCACGCCGATGCCGCGCGCGGTGGGAGGCGAGGCGGCATCCGCAGCCGGCGGTGCAGACGGCGGAGTGTCTCCCCCTGCCTTGGGCGACCCAGCCGCATAGGCCCGACGCTTCTCGGCCCAGCCGCTCATCTCCCTGGCCTTCTCGAGTGACTCGACGAAGCCGCAGCTCGAGATGGTAGCCACATCCGGGATGACGTCGCCGGTGCGCATGGCGTTCTTCAGACGGATGTCGATGGGATCGAGGCCGAGGGCCTCCGCGGCCATGTTCATCTGGGATTCGCTCACGAACAACGACTGCGGCGCACCGAAGCCCCGCATGGCGCTCGCCGGTGGTTTGTTGGTGTACACGTGGCGGCCCAGGTACCGGTAGGCGGGATAACGGTAGAGCATGGCGCCGAAATTGCCCGACAGGAAAGTGGCCGTCGGGCCCATGGCGTTGTAGGCGCCGCCATCGAGCAGGATGTCGAGATCCTTGGCGGTGAGAGTGCCGTCCTTGGCAAAAGCCACCTTGGAATGGATCTTCATGGGGTGCCGCCGGCGTCCGAAGGCAAGCTCCTCCTCCCGGGTGAGTGTGAACTTCACCGGCCGTCCGGTCTTCCGGGCCGCAAAGGCGGCGCAGAACTCCCAGGCCCGAAGCTCCATCTTCCCCCCGAAGCCTCCGCCCACTGCCGGCTTGATGACGCGGACGTCGTTCTCTCGTAACCCCAGAGTGGCGGCTAAGAGACACTGGGTGATGTAGGGAGTCTGAGTGGAGGTCCATATCGTCACCCGACCATCGGACTCGGCGCGGGCCAGCACGGAGCAGGGTTCAAGGTAGGCGTGGCTCACCGCGTGGACGGTGAAGACGTTGTCGAGTACGAGTTCCGCTTGGGCGAAGCCCGCCTCCACATCACCGAAGAGAATCTTGCGTTCCACGCTTATGTTGCCGGGGACTTCCTGATGCAGAGCAGGGGCGTCGAGTGCAGTCGCCACATCGACATCGTAGACGGAGGGCAGCTCTTCGTAGTCGACCTCGATGAGACCGAGGGCTTCCTCCGCGGTCTCTGGGTCGATCGCTACCACGGCGGCCACCTCGTCGCCCACGTAACGCACCCTGTCGACACACAGGGCGTGCTGGTCCTGCGTCTCGGGCATGAGCCGCCAGTTACCGAACCTCACCGCCGGGATGTCCCGCCCGGTGACGATGCACTTCACACCGGGAAGTGCCGCCGCCCTGCCCACATCGATGCCGCGTATGAGCGCGTGGGGCAGAGGGCTGCGCAGGAGCCGGCCGTGGAGCATGCCGGGCAGAGTGAGGTCGTCGGTGTAGAGAGCCGCCCCGGTCGCTTTCTCCCGCCCCTCGATACGGGGAAGATCCTGCCCGATGAGAGAGTCGACGCTCATGACCTTACCTCCCCGTCTGCCTGAGCTCGGACCACAGCTTCGAGAAGAGCCCTTTGCACGAGCGTCTGCACCATTCGCCTCCGGTAGCCCGCGGAGGCACGTACGTCGGAGATGGGGCGAGCCGCGCGGGCGGCCAGCGCCGCCGCCTCAGCGAACACACGCCGCCCGACCGGCGCATCGGCGAGATGGGCGCCCGCCTCCGCCACGAGTAGGGGCGTAGGTGCCACACCTCCGAGCGCTATGCGAACCTCACGCACCCGTGCGTACTCCTCGTCGAGGGAGACGAAGGCCGCCGTCCCCACGGCGCTCAGATCTACCCGCCCCCGAGCAGACAGATGCCGGTATGAGGCACCCGAACGCGCCGGCGGTACCGGCACTTCGACCGCCGTCACAATCTCGCCGAGGCCGAGAGCGGTCTCTCCCGGCCCTCGGAAGAACTCCGCAAGCGGCAGCACGCGCTCACCTCCTTCGCCGGCCACCCGCACTTCGGCCCCCAACACCAGAAGCGCAGGCGCGTTGTCGGCGGAGGGAGCCGCATTGCAGAGATTGCCGACCACTGTACCCATGTTTCTCACTTGAGGCGTGCCTGTCTCGCTCGCCGCATAGGCCACCGCCGGGTAATGCCGGAGGACATCGGGATGGGCAGCCACGTCGGCCAGACAGGCGGTGGCTCCGACCACGAGCCCTCTGCCGGAGTCGAAGCCGAGAGTGGCGAGCTCACGTATTCCCCGCAGACCGACCACGAGCTCCGGCCCGGAGGGGCCCTCCCCCGACGCGGGTGGCGCCGGAAGCAGCGGCCGGGCGACCGACTTGAGCTTGACGAGAAGATCGGTGCCCCCCGCCATCACCCGCCCTGCACCGCCGGCGTCCCGCAGCAAGCGGCAGGCCTCTGCGACGCTCCCGGCGGCTTTATACTCGAACCTCGGTAGCACGATCATGCCCCCCTCATCCAACCGGAGGCCAGAGGGCGCAGGGCCTTCCTTGGTCTCCGTCCGAAGCTCCGTCCGCAGCAGTATTCATGGGCTCTTCCGCCATGGCACCGGCTGCGGTGGCCACGGCTTCCACGATCTTGTTATAGCCGGTGCAGCGGCAAAGGTTGCCGGCCAGCCCCGCCCTGATCTCTTCCTCGGTGGGATGAGGGTTGCCCTGAAGCAGGGCGAGCGTGGACATCTCCATGCCCGGCGTGCAGAAGCCGCACTGGATGGCGCCCTTCTCGATGAACGCCTGCTGAATCGGATGGAGTTGCTCGCCGGATGGTGCCAGACCCTCGACTGTCACCACCCTCCGACCGTCCGCCTCCACCGCCAGCGTGAGACATGAAGACACAGCGCGTCCGTCGAGCAGAACGGTGCAGGCTCCACAGTCGCCGGTGCCGCAGCCGATCTTGGTGCCCGTCAGCCTGAGTTCTTCGCGCAGCACCTCAGCCAGGGTGCGGTGGGGGTCGATGGCAAGGACATACTCCTCACCATTCACAGTGAGAACGACGGAATGCTTCACACGGGGCCTCCTCGGCGGACGGCTCTACGCCCGGTCCGGCGTGGCAAGGGCCGGAAACCGGGAGCTGCCCCCGCGAGCCGGACGTGTTGTCACCGCCGCCATCCGCAGAGCTCTCGCCCGGTCCCTGTGGCGCGGCAGTTCACTATGGCCTGTTTACCATACCTTTATTGGACTGATTATTACACCATTTATGACGTGTGTCAAGCGGCCTCTCGACCCGACACCTTTGCTCGTCAGCCGGCCGCCGCGGCCGCTGCCCGGGACGCCGCCTTGGCGGCTCAGCCTACGGCTCCTGCCGCCGCGCCCTCCTCGTCTCCGCGGGCACACGCTCCCACCCTCTCCTTCCCGCAACCGGCGTGTGCCGCCTCGAGGGCCTCCAGTATCTTCTCCGGCGTTATGCACAGTTCCCGCATCCGCACACCCACCGCGTGGTAGACAGCGCTGGCGATGGCGGAGGCGGCGCTTATCATCGTCGCCTCGCCCAGCCCTTTGGCCCCGAAGGGACCGGTAGGCTCCCCACTCTCCACCAAGACCGGGGTGATGTGAGGAGCATCGGGAGCTCGAATGATCTTGTAATCGGTGAAATTCGGATTGAGCACACAGCCGTCCTCGATGATGAGGCCTTCGGTGAGCGCGTAGCCCACTCCCATGGTGAGACCCCCGGTGATCTGCCCTTCACAGTGCATGGGATTAACCGCCCTACCCACGTCGAAGGCGCCCACCATATTGAGCACCTTGACCTGACCGGTATCGGTGTCGACTTCCACCTCGGCAAAGGTGGCGCCGAATACGGCGGGCTGGGCATCGGTCACCCCGGACGCGTCGCCGATGACCTGATGGCAACGGGAGAAGTCTCCCACCTGGAAATGGCGCATGAGATCACTGAGAGACACACTGCCGCCGGTGCCGGCGGAATCATGCACCACCCCGTCGCTGATGGTGAGCCTAGAGGCGTCGTCCACCTCCAGGTACTCGGCACCCAGCGCGAGCACCTTGGCCCGCGCCTCTGCGGCAGCCCGCATGACAGCGACTCCGCTGCAGTAGGTCTGGCGGCTGCCGTGAGTGCCGCCGTCGAGGGGAGCGATGCCTGTATCGGTGTCGGAGACACAGATGTCCTGCAGCCCCACCCCAAGCACCTCCGCACAGATCTGGGCGAGCACAGTGCGGTTGCCTTGGCCGTCGTCGGCGCAGGCGGTGAGAAGGTTGACGGAGCCGTCCGCATTCAGCCTCACCGTGGCGGAAGAAGGATCGGGAAGGCCGAAGCGAGCGCCGGTGCCATGTTGATGGGCGGCCATACCCACACCACGTTTCATGGTGCCGGACGCACCACGTGGCCCGGCATTGGCCGACGTGGGGGGCCGCGGAGACCACTTCTCGCCCCACCCGAGGGCTTGGGCGCCCCGGGTGAGGCAGTCCGCCAAGCCACAACTCCCCACGGGATCGTTGAAGACCGGATCCATCTCCCCGCTGCCGCGGTAGTTCTTCAGACGCAGTTCCACCGGATCCATGCCCAGCTTCTCGGCCACCTCGTCCAGCTGTGACTCCTGGGCGAAGTTCATCTGCGGATTGCCGTAGCCCCGGAAGGCTCCCGAGAGCGGCTTGTTGGTGTAAACACAGGTGCCCTCGAGCGTGTAGTTGGGGATTCTGTAGATGCCGACTCCGGTACCGAGGGCATCAGCGAGGACGCTCACGAAGTGGGTGCCGTAACCGCCCACGTCCATGACGATATGAGCCTCGTTGGCCACCAGCAGCCCCTCCTTGGTGGCACCCGTCTTCATGCACACGTGAAAGGGGTGACGCGACTCGGTGGCGGTGAAGTCCTCCTCCCGCGTGAAGGCCAAGCGTACGGGCCGGTTGACCTTGGTCGCCAGATAGGCGCACATGAGCTCCAGACCCCAGATGACTCCAGCACGACCTCCGAACGAGCCCCCTACATACGGCCGGATGACCCGCACCTTGGCCATGGGTATGCCCAATGCCAGCGATACGTACATCATCACCCAGTGCGGCACCTGCGAGGTGGAGTGAATGGTCAGGACACCGTCCGCCGAATAGGCGGCGATGCAGGCTCCTTGTGGTTCGAGCGACGCGTGGATCTGTTTGGAGGTGCTGTACGAGTTCTCAACCACGACATCGGCTTGAGCGAAGCCGGCTTCCAGATCCCCGTACTCCTTGAAGATGTGAAAACCGATGTTGCCCCGTTCGTGGATCCTGACATCAGAGCGCTCCATGGCCTCGAGAGGATCGAACACCGGCTCGAGCACCTCATACTCCACCCGAATGAGCGCGAGTGCCTCTTCCGCCGTCTGTTCATCGTCGGCCACCACGGCAAGAACCGGGTCGCCGATGAACCGTACTTTGTCGTCCTGCAGGAAGAGCTTCTTTGTCTCCTTCTCACTACGCAGGTTGAACCAGGTGCCGACCACCCGGGGCACCTCACTCGCGCGAACCACGGCACGCACGCCGGGCAGAGCCAGGGTGGCCGACGAATCGACTCCCACCACACGAGCGTGCGGATGAGGGCTGCGCAGGAGCTTGGCGTGCAGCATGCCGTCGAGAACGACGTCGACGCCGAAGCGGGCCCGGCCGGTCACCTTGTCGAGTGCGTCGATCCGCGTGACCCGTTCGCCGACTACCTTCTCCTGCCCGCTCATCGCCCCTCCCTCAAGACCGCAGCCGCCCGAAGCACCGCCCTCACCGGCTTGTCGTAGCCCGTGCAGCGGCAGAGATTGCCCGCCAGTGCCCCCCGCACTCGCGCCTCCGAAGGGTCGGGCTCCCGGTCGAGCAGGCCCTTGGCCGCCATGATCATGCCCGGAGTGCAGAAGCCACACTGGATGGCGCCTTCCTCCACGAAGGCCTGCTGCAGCGGATGGAGCCGGGCGGCATCTCTTCGCGCTGCCTCCACGGGTACCGGCGCCGCGCCGGTGATACCGAGCCGGTCGGGCGCGGAAGTGGCCGCGGAAGTGGCGCCGGCCGCCGTGCCCGTGGCGGGACCGTCCGTGGAAACGGCGGCGGTCGCGGTAGCGGCGGCGGCCTCTCCATCCAGCCCCTCGATGGTCTCAATGTTCGCCCCCTCCGCCTGGACAGCCAGAGTAAGGCAGGAGAGCACGGCCCGGCCGTTCATCATGACCGTACAGGCCCCGCATTCACCCTCACCGCACCCGATCTTCGTGCCCAGGAGGCCCAAGCGTTCACGGAGCACATCCACCAGACGGTCCCCGGGCTCCACCCGAAGCGCGCGGCGGGACCCATTCACGTTCATCGTCACGTCGACAGTCACGGCTCACACCTCCCGAAGAGCGGTCTCGAGTGCCCGGCGGACCAGCACCGCCGTCATCTTGCGCCGGTAGACGGCAGACGCGCGCACATCGTCGATGGGATGCACGTCGGCGGCAGCGATCGCACCGGCCTCCCGCATAAGAGCCGGGCTGAACTCCCTCCCCACGAGCGCCTCCGTGGGGGCATGAGTGAGCACCGGTGTGGGCCCCACCGCCCCCAAGGAGATCCTCACGTCACGGCAGACGCCATGGTCCGCCACGAGCAGGCAGCCGACGCTCACGGTCGCAATGTCGACGGAGCTCTGATGGCGGCCCAGCTTCAAGAAGGCCGCTCCACTGCCGGCGGGTGTCGCCGGAACACCGATCTCCATGAGCACCTCGTCTACGGCCAGCACCGTCCGATTGGGCCCCAGAAAGAATTCAGAGAGAGGGATGCGCCTCACTCCGGAAGTGCCGGACGTCACCGCATACGCGCGAAGTGCCAGCAGCGCCACCGACAGGTCGCCCGCGGGAGAGGCGTTGCAGAGATTGCCTCCCAGGGTGGCACGGTTACGGACCGCGGGTGTTCCAAGCAGGCGGGCGGCTTCAGTGATCATGCTCCAGGGACCGGACAGGGCGTGGTGAGCCTCTGCCAGGTCGGTGACCGTCACCGAAGCCCCTATCCGCAGAGCCCGGCCGTTCCCCGTGCTCTCGCCGTTCTCCGCCCCCTCGCTCGACCCGTCGGTGACGATGTGATCGAGCCGGAGATCGACGAGATCGATGAGAGCCTTGACGTGCGCAGGCTTCTTGACCAGAAGATCGGTACCTCCCGCGATGACCGCACCCTGCCCACCGAAATCCGCGAGCAGCGCGGACGCCTCCTCGACAGTCCGCGGCCGCACATACTCTGCCGGACGAAAGCTCACCGTCATACCGAACCTCCTTCTTCCTCCGCGTTCCCTTTGCCGCGAATGCCCTCGCCCGCACTCGACGCCGCCGGGGTTCTCCCCAGTTTGCGGCAGAGGTCGCCGAGCTGTTGCCGCTCATCCGGCGTGAGAGCAGAGAACTCCCGGGTGAGCGTGTGCAGATAGACAGGCAGGATGCCGCGGATCCACTCCCGCCCCTTGTCGGTGATGCTCACCACGATTCTGCGCCTATCCTCTTGGGAACGGGTACGAACCGCCAACCCATCTCGCTCCAGGTTGTTCACCACCACCGTCACGTTGCCGGTACTCTTCAGAATCTTCTCGGAGATCTCGCGCTGGTACATGGGCCCGAGGTAGTCGAGAGCCTCCAGCACGGCAAACTGGGCCAGACTCGTGCGCGCCGGCAGCCCCCGAAACACACGGGCCGACACTGCCATCTGCGCCCGGCAGAGCTTCACCCATACATCTGCGGCCTGCAGCGTGTCGGCCCCGTAGATGCTCATGTCTCGCGGCACGCCGTGCCCCTTTCCGGTCAGGAGAATCGCGTCCGCCTCTGGCGGTCGTGCAGCGGCCGGCCGGCTCTCACGTGAGGAAGGACCGTCCTTCGTCCGCGCCCAAACAGTTTAAGTTTCAACTGTTCCAATTTCAAGGTTCTTGTGGGCTCGGGGGGCGGGTCCGTAGCCGCACCGAGAAGGTCCCCGCCCGTTCACCCGAAGGAAACCCCGTGAGTCTGCGTCTTACCACATGGAGCACCAGCAACTGCCAGAGATGCGAGGAGCGGAAGCGCACATGTGCGGATTCCTTGGTCTGTACAGAAAAGACTCACACGCCACATTGGATGGAGCCGCCGTCATGCGCGCCCTTGGGCACAGAGGTCCGGACGCCTACGGTGAAGCGGAGCACGGAAGAGCAACCTTCGCCTTCTGCCGGCTTGCGATTGTGGGAGTGGACGATGGAACCCAGCCCCTGTTCAACGAACGGGGCGACGTGTGCCTGGTCGCCAACGGAGAGATCTACAACCATCGAGAACTCCGGCGCGGGCTGGAAGCCAAGGGCCACGTGTTCGGTTCGAAGAGCGACTGCGAGGTCATCGTCCATCTGTACGAGGAATTGGGCGAGCGATGCCTCGAGGAGTTGCGCGGCATGTTCGCCTTCCTCCTCCACGACCTGCGCAGCGATACCCTCTTCGGTGCACTCGACCGCTTCGGCATCAAGCCTCTCTACTACGCCGAGACACCTCACGCCTTCGCCGCCGGCTCCGAGGCCAAAGCCCTGCTCGACCTGCCCGGTTGCGAGGGGCGTCTGGACTTCCAGGCACTCTCGGACTACCTCACCTTCCAGTACGTACCCGAACCGCGTACCATGTTCGCCGGAATCTCGAAGCTTCCGCCCGGCTGCTCCTTCCTCTACAGGCGGAACCGCCTGCAGATCACCCGCTACTTCACTCCCCGTTTCGAGGCGGTCACGACCGCCCACCGGGATGCGAGAGACATCGAGGAGGAGCTGCGGGCCCTTCTGCGGGAGAGCGTTCTTCTGCATGCCCAGGCAGAGGTACCCGTGGGAGCCTTCCTCTCCGGAGGCATCGATTCCACCATCATCGCCGCCCTCCTCCGGGAGATTGGACCTCTTCGCACTTTCAGCCTGGGCTACGCGGAGTCCGCCTACTCCGAGCTGCCCCAGGCGGCCGCGACCGCCCGCTTCTTGGGGACCGAGCACGAGGAGATCATCATGGGCCCGGAGGAGTTCTGGGCGGCTCTTCCCCGGGCGGTGTGGCATCTCGATGATCCGGTGGCCGATCCGTCCGCTGTGGCCCTCTACGCGTTGGCCCGAGAAGCCGGGCGGCATGTGACCGTGGCCCTCTCGGGAGAGGGGGCGGACGAGTTGTTCGGGGGCTACGGCATCTATAGGGAACCGGCGGCGCTCGCCCCGCTGGCCCGGTTGCCGCACCCTTTGGTGCGGGCCCTAGCGGCAGGCGCCGCCTGCCTGCCTCGCGGAGTGAAGGGACGGGATTACCTGCTTCGGGGAGCGACCACCCTGCGGGAACGCTACGTCGGGAACGCCCGCCTACTGGGAGAAGACGCCAAGCTGGATCTCCTCGCCCTCGACGCCTGGTCGCGCGACCACTCCGGGGGGAGCCGGTCACCAAGTTCTCCCCTACCCGCCACTGCCGTGACCTCTCCCCTCTACGATTTCGGAGAGAAGTTGGCGTACGACGACATCACGATGATGCAACATGTGGATATCCTGAGTTGGCTGCCGGGTGACATTCTCGCCAAGGCCGACCGGATGACGATGGCACATTCTCTGGAGTTGCGCGTGCCCTTCCTTGATCATGAGGTGTTCCGCCTAGCCGCCTCCCTGCCCAGCCACTTGCGGGTGGAAGGTTCGGTCACCAAGCCCCTCCTGCGGCGGGCCTTCCGGAACCAGCTGCCGCCGGACGCCTGGTCACGTCCGAAGCGGGGCTTTCCCGTGCCCACCAGGAAGTGGCTGCGCGGACCGCTGGCGAAGGAGCTCACGGCACTCCTTGGAGATCCACACCTCGGCCGTTACTTCAACCGCCGAGAAGTGGAGGGAATGCTGCGCACCCATCTCTCCGGGCGGAGGGACACAAGCCGGCCCCTGTTCGCCCTCGCCATGTTCGCCCTCTGGGAAGAGACGTTTTTGCGGACGCCCGCCCCCCGGCCTTCCGTAAGGGCCCGACGAGAACGGACCCCGCCCGTGCTCACGCCCGTGACAGCCCCGGCGGGTGGGTGGTCGTAGACGAGGCAACGGCGCTTAGCGGGGCGTCGATGGGGCGGCGGCGG
>Ga0334885_1004986_pt1 | contig 11060 bp, 11 predicted proteins | sample GraSluR1_MG_8_FD_207233 | JGI IMG/M metagenome (GOLD analysis project Ga0334885, IMG submission 207233) | Sludge microbial communities from methane-producing bioreactor in Wageningen University, Netherlands - Granular Sludge_31_05-R1 | ecosystem: Engineered > Bioreactor > Anaerobic >...
CAAATAAGCTCCAATTACAACTGGCAAACTAACATATCCTCCCTTGCTAAAAAGCAAATCTGGTTTAATTTTTCTAATTAAAAAATAACTTTGAAAAATTCCAATTATAAATTTAAAAAAATCCAAAAAATTCTCCCAAGAAAAATATCTTCGTAGTTTTCCACATTTAATCGGAAAAAATTCGATGCCCAAATCTTTAATAAGTTTTTCTTCCATGCTCTTACTTGAGCCAATGTACTTAATGTCAATTTTGGGAGAACTTTTAAAAAGCTCTTTTATAACGGCCAAGTTTGGTATTATGTGCCCTCCTGACCCCCCTCCTGTAATTAGCAGTCGCATAACTTGATTTTTTAGAAATATTAAGAAGTATTCCAACTCCAATTAGTGCAGAAACTAAAGAACTACCACCATAGCTCACAAAAGGAAGAGTAAGTCCCGTAACAGGCATTAAAGCAAGATTTACAGCAATATTGATAAATGCTTGTCCAGCAATCCAAACAGTTATACCTGTCGCCAGATATTTTTCAAAATTACCCTCAGCGTGAATGGCAATAAGAAAACCTCTATAAGCAATTCCAAAATATAATAAAACAACAAAAGCTATTCTAACAAAACCCAGTTCTTCTGCGGAGGCTGCAAAAATAAAGTCGTCAGAAGCTTGCGGAAGCCAATAAGATTTCTGAACTCCTTGAGTTAGGCCTTTCCCGAAAAAACCACCACTTCCAACAGCTATGTTTGCTTGTTGCGATTGCCAACAATAATCTTCTGTACAGTTTTGATTTATTTTCTTATAACCATCAAATCTTTCTCGAACATGATCTACAGTACTAACGACAATAGTCATACAAATAATTCCAAATATCAGTCCAATCGCAAGATGACGAATTCTAGCTCCTGCAACTATATAAATTGCAACAGCAATACATCCAAGCACAAAAGTGTTTCCAAAGTCATTCTGCATCAAAACAGGAAGCATAACAAAGGAAGAAACTAGAACAAATGGCAATAGTCCATCCTTAAAACTTTTAACAAACACACCTTGTTTTGAAAACCAATACGACAAATATACCGCCATAGTAAGCTTTGCAAATTCTGAAGGCTGAATAGAAGTATTGAAAATATGAAGCCAATTAGTTGCGATAGTACCAAAACTTGCTCCATAAAAAACAACTACTAAAAGCAAAACAAATGTTGCTAAATATAAGAGTTTTGAGCTTTTACTCCAAAATCTCAAAGGAAGTCGAAAGGCAATTAAAAACGCCAATAGTCCAAATGCAAGCCTTACAAGGTGCTTCTTAAACAGCAAATAGCAATCAACACCAGCATCACTACAGTTTGGATAAAGAACCCCAGGGGCAGAAAGAGAAATAGATTTCGGAACGCCAATAGAAGTAATCATAACAAGCCCAAACACAAGTAGTATTAGAACAATAATTCCAAGTATATAGTCAAATTTTGGAAGGTTTTTCATAAATTATTTCATAAATCACAAAAATACTACAGAAAGCCAAATATTTTATCAAAACTTTTTAATTAAAATCACTTAAAAATATTTAAATAAAGTGTTAAATTTGTTTTAAATAAAATAAAACAATGAAAAAAATTGCACTTTACTCAACTCTATTTGCCCTTATTGATATATTTTCAAAATACTTAGTTTTAAGCTTCCTAACTCAAGAAAAAGTAATTTTAAAAAACGCATTTAAGCTTATTTATGCAGAAAATACGGGTATCGCATTTTCAATAAATATTCCTTCTAAACTAATTTTTTTTCTAAATATTTTGGTTTTATCATTTTTTATTTATTTCATAAAAACAGACTTGCGTACAGATAAGCCATTAGCCCAAATATCCGCTTCGCTAATTATTGGCGGAGGTCTTGCAAATTTGATAGATCGAGCTTGGAATGGATTTGTTATTGATTTTATATCAATTTATTCTTATCCAATTTTTAATCTTGCAGATGTCTTTATTTCCTTAGGCCTATTGTTTTTTATACTTTTTTATGCTAAAATAATCAGAAATCAAAAATTAAAAAATGACACAAACACAAATTAGTTCCGAAAAAGAAATTACAAACGCAGGAATCTCAGTTTCCTCATATTTATTTAGGATAATATCCGCAGTGCTAGGTGGAATCGTAGGTTCTTTAGTATTGGTTTTATTTTTTATATTAGCAAACACATTGCTTTCTCCAGTACTTTCAAGTTCAGGCGAAGGAACTATTGGCTCAGTTTTCGTTTTTATTGTTATGATAATGGTATTTTTATCAACACTTTTCGGTAATGTAATCGCAACTTTCTTAATTTCACTTACGGAAAGGGAAAAATACAAAAGAAGATCTACGGCAATTAGCCAAATTGCAATAATGAGTATTATTGTAGTTATTTTTATGTTGCCTGTTTATTTCATTACAGCCACAATCGATGTTCAAATGGTTGTATATGCAGTCGCACTTCATATGATTTTAACAGTTCTTACATCCTCACTTACCTTAGAAATTGTTTCAAATTACAGATATTCATTAGTTGGTCTTTATGGGGTAACCCTTGCAATAATTGTTTCTTCAGCAGTATTGTTTGTATTCGCGAAAGTTGTTGAAAATATTGCAATTTTGCTTTTTGTAGCCCTTCCAATTATTTGGGGAACCATGGCACTTGTTCAAGGCCTTACTTTTATGGTTTATGCCTCTTTTGCAAAATTGTACGATAAAGATTTTTTATCAACACAAACAATGTATGGAGATGATTATGGCAAAGAAGTAGAGGAAGAAGAGGAAATTATTGATGAAAAACAAATCCCCGAAGAGGAGGGAGCTTCATTTTTAAGAAAATAATTTTATTAAGGAAATTGTAAAAAAATTATTTCTTTTTCGACATATTATTTGCCAAATCTTTTACTGCCTCAACAGCTCTTAAAACTTCAATTGGTATCATCCAAACAGTAGTATTCGATTGATCAGAAGATAAATCATTCAATGTAGACAATGTTCTTAAATGAAGTGCTCCGGGAGCATCAGATAGCATTTTAGCCGCCTTATGTAGGTTTTCTGAAGCTTGAACTTCTCCTTCAGATTTAATAATAACAGCCTTTCTTTCCCTTTCTGCCTCAGCAACTTTTGCAATAGTTCTGGTTAGATCGGGAGGAAGAACTATATCTTTGAGTTCAACTGCATCAATTTCAACACCCCAGTTAAAAGCTGATTTTTCAACAATTGACTTAATATTAGATGCAATGTCATCTCTATTCTTAAGCAAAACATCAAGGTCAACCTCTCCAACAGCATTTCTCATTGTAGTTTGGGCAAGTTGAATAACTGCATAATAAAAGTTTTCAACCGCAATAACAGCTTTGGATGCATCAGAAACTTTATAATAAATAACTGCATTTACACGAACAGAAATATTATCTTTTGTGATTGCATCTTGATCTGGCACATCAACTGCCTTAATTCTCATATCAATTTTTACCATTCTTTGAAAAACCGGAATAACTAGCCTCCAACCAGCAGGAGCAATACTCGAAAATTTTCCCATTGTAAACTTAACTCCTCTTTCATATTCATTTACAACTCTAATACTAGACAAAATTAGAACAGCAAAGAAAATTGTTGCAGGAAAAATCAAGGAAATCATTGTTTCAATCATTTTTATTTATTAAAAAATACTAAAATAATCATAAAAAGAATTTTTAAATTTTAAAACAACAAAGAGTTAAAGAAGCAAAAACAAATTGATAAATAGGCGCAAAAATGTTAAAATAACAAGATAATAAAAACAAAATATGAATACAGCTTATGCAGTAGCATCACAAGCAACAGATAAAACAGAGAGCGTTTCAGAGTTGACTCGCTTATTGTCAATGATTGTCCAAAAGCTCCCATTATTTTTTGCGGGTCTTTTTATTTTAGTTTTATCATTCTTTTTAGCGAAAATAGTAAAAAGTATTGTTGAAAATAAACTTTCGGAAAGAGGTCTTGATGATGAACACAAGGAGGTACAAGTCTTGTCTGGACGACTTGTTTATGCGATTGTATTAGTGATAGGAGTTACTGCGGGCTTAAACATAGCAGGAATTGATATTACTTCTATTATTGCGGCCGCCGCCTTTGGAATTGGTTTTGCGCTAAAGGATTTAATTGTAAATTTTTTGGCAGGAATAATGATTTTGCTTGGAAGAGATATCACGATTGGGGATTTTATAAAAGTAAATGGTCAAGTTGGAAAAATAGAAGCAATTCAAGGTAGAGTAACGATTTTAAAAGCTATAAATGGCACAAAAATTGTAGTACCAAATTCTGTGTTATTTAAAAATAAAGTAACTAGCTTTACTGGAAACCCACTTCGACGCTTTGATTTAGTTGTTCCAGTAGATTTTCGTCAAAATATTGAGAATGTTATAAAAATTATGCTTTATTCTGCAAGTATAACAGAAGGAGTTTTAGCTCATCCACCTGCAAAAGTTGGATTTGTCGATTTAGGGGATAAAGGTTTTAAATTAAAACTAAAAGCTTGGTGTGAGGGTAAATCAGGTTGGCTTAAGGTAAGGACAAAGCTCGCAAAAAACTTAATATCTGAATTTAGAAAACACAATATTGTCTTTCCATTCACAACTTATAACATCAACAATTTTTCTGATGTTAAAATTGATGAAAAGGCTTTTCTCTATGATAATTCAGTAGTTCCACAAGCTAGTGTAGTAGAACAAGGGACTGTAGCACAAGGAGTTGTCCCGCAGGGAGTCGTAGCACAAGGGAATTTTCCACAACAGGATAGCATGCCACAGTCAGCACAAATGATGCAAAATCAAACTATTCAATCAGTTCCGACAAATCCTCAAGTTTTAATGGGAAACTCTTCTGCGGTCAATGCTTCTCAAACACCTCCATTTAGTCAATCTGGCGAATTTACTGAAGAAGAAATAAACGCAAAAACTTCACTGGATCTGTCTGAAGCTCTAGTCCCACAGCCAATTATGCTTGAAAATCAAGAGGGGCAAAGATAAATACTAAAAATCTCTTCTTTACACTGAGATATTTAGAAATTGATTGTTATTAAACAAATATAACGCTATCAGCTCTTCCTTTTACACTTTCTGCAGGCAGTGTAAAAGCCTAGAAAGACGGATTTTTATGAGAGTAAGTATTTTCACCTGAAAGAGCAAACTAAGTCCTAGAAAGACGGATTTTTATGAGAGTAAGTATTTTCACCTGAAAGAGCAAACTAAGTCCTAGAAAGACGGATTTTTATGAGAGTAAGTATTTTTACCTAAAAGAGCAAACTAAGTCCTAGAACTGAATCTTGCCTTAAGTGATTAGTTTATTAAGGCAAAAAATCTGTAAATATAGTGCTAGTTATTAAGCTCAAAATCAACACAATAAAATTTCTATACCCCCCCCTTAAAAACCCTTAAAAACAAAAAAACCCGCCTTAGACGGGGGGAAAAAAATCTATCTAACGGCTATATTTTCGGATAGCCGAGACATTTTTGATTTTTGTTTTTGTTTTCGGGTTGACCAAGTCCTTTTTTTATCAAGCTGTACTTTGGAAATTTATTTTTGCCTCTCCAAGGCCGTCTGTTTTGCGTAGCTTTTAACCGAACGATTAAATTTCGATAAAGCTACCAGACCATTTCGTCAAGCGAAATGAGTGTTTGGTTTTGCTAGTCAAGCAAACCATCGTAAAGCCTGAAGGCTATCTTAACGAGAAATTTATTATAAGATCATATCAGATCTTGTTTAATTGTTCCGCAGTTAAACAATTCTTGTTAAGACAATCTTCAAGCTTCGAAAACTAATTTTCAAGGTGCATTTTTTTAAATCTTAATATCATATATCAGAGCTTCCCTTGTTGCAACTTTATAAGCTAGACAAATAATTTTTTATTGTAATTCTAAGCTTTAGCTTTTCAAGGGGAGCTCGTTATATTTTTTTGTTTTTGTTTTAATGTTCGTTTGATTTTTTCTAAAATCATAAAATCTTACTTCGAAAATAATCATAATGCAAATATATGCACTAGACATATTTCAAAACATTTTACTAAACAGAAATAGCTAGAAGAAACCGCTGTTTAAAGCCAATAAGCTTTTTTGTTGTTTTATTGTTTTTTTGTGTTTTATAATGAAAACATGATAAGAAAAACTCAAAATATCGTAGAGGCTTTTAAGAATTATAAAAACCTTCGGTTAAAAGGTTTTTATATCTTTTTAAAAATGTACAACATTACAAGTAATCAAATAACATTTTTAAGCTTATTTTTTGGACTTACTTCAGTCTTTTTCCTAGGTGTAAACAATATTATTTTCATAATTCTTTTTTTAATTTCAGTTATTTTCGACATAATTGATGGGGGACTTGCAATTGTTGAAAAAAAGTCTTTAAAAGCACAAAAATTTGGAATGCTACTAGATGATTTTTCGGATCGCACTGTTTTTTCACTGATAATATTAAAACTAAGTTTCCTTAGTTCATCTTTGGTTTTTTTAACAATTTCAGTGCTTTACATTATTTTAAAATCTTATCACATTTTCCTAAAACAAAGGCTCTCAAAAAACATAAAAATCCTTTATGTGGATAGAATTTCCGTACTTCTTATTTTTATAAACTTAAAACTGATGTTTTTTTTAATATTTATCGTTTTATTTATAAACTTATTTGAGCTACTAAATATTATAAAAAGAAATAAGATATTCCTGCGAAAAATATAAGGTAAATTGAAAAAGAAAGAAGGGAATGCTTTTTTAAAAATTTCATTAAAAATCCAATTGAAAGAATTCCGAAGCTAAAAGAACTCAGAAAGCCAGCCAGTAATATGCCCAAATCGAGTGAGTTATTAAAAAAATCAAGATCCTTAAGTGTAATTACGCTTGCCCCAAAAATAGCAATTGATCCAAGGAAAAAGGAAAATTTCGCGCTATCTTCTCTTTTTATGCCACTCATAATTCCCGCAGAAATAGTCGATCCACTTCTAGAAACTCCGGGGATAAGTGCTAATGCTTGAAAAGTACCTATGAAAAAAGCCTTAATAAGACCAATTTCATTAAGCTTTGATATTTTTTGAATCTTTTTAAAAATAAACTCAGCAACAATAAACAATATTGCACTAAAAATCAGCATTACGCTTACCATTTTAGAATCTCGAAATAATTCATCAATTATATCTCCAAAAAATATACCAAGAATACCAGCAGGAATTGAGCCAATAATCAAAAAACTAATAATATGTGCTTCATTATTAGATTTTTCAACTTTTTTAAAGCCATTTACCGCAAAAGCAAAGCAATTTTGAAGCCAAGAAGGAAGAAGCTTTATTAGTTTAAAAATATCTTTCCAAAAATAAATCAGTATAGAAAAAAGAGTGGCAAAATGAAGTAATATATCAAATTCCTTTAATTCTTCAACTTTTAGTCCCAAAAAATCTTCTAAAATTACCAAATGTCCACTTGAAGATATGGGAAGAAACTCAGTTATCCCCTGAACAGCTCCTAAAATAATAGCATCAAAATAATTCATAAAAAAATATTATCAACAACTTAATTTTAAAACAATATAAAAATTATTTAGGCAAATCAATCCCTCCTTTGCTAAATGGATTGCATCTAAGTATTCTATATGCACCAAGAATTGATCCAATTATAAGTCCTCTTTTTAAAATTATTTCTTTTGTATAATTAGAACAGCTCGGATGAAATCTGCAATACCCGTATGGAAATAATTTTTTTAGTGGTCCATGATCAGGGGAAAGAGTCTTTTGGTAGATAGTAATTAAAAAGACAATTGAATGTCTTGGCAAAAACCAAATCAACTTAAAGACTTTTAATAAAAAGAATTTAATTATTTCTAAATACTTCATTTAGTAATAAAGGGTTGGGTTTCTGTTTATTCCATTATCAATAACTTCCCAATGTAAATGTATTCCTGTAACACCATAAACTCTTCCAGTGTTTCCCATAATACCAATTACATCTCCTTGATTAACATATTGTCCTTGAACAACATTTACGCTATCCAAATGTGCATATAATGAAACAAGTCCATTTCCATGATCAATTTTAATGTGGTTTCCATATCCACCTCCCCAAGTCCCAACACTAACTTTTGATATTGTTCCAGATGCAGGTGCCCAAATTGGCGGTTTTGATCTATCTGCAATGTCTATAGCATAATGTCCGGCTCTATATCCATTTGTAATTGAGCCCCTTGTTGGGTAAATAAATACTTTTCCTCCGCTAGGAGTCGTTGTATTTGCAGGAATATTTGCGTAGTTTACAGTTCTATTGTTTGTATAAGTAACATTTCTATTTGAAGCATTTTGGGCTACAAGTGTAATTTCTTGCTGAACAATTGGTTTTGCATTTGGCAAAAACAATTCAGAACCTCTAATTAAAGGAGAATTTTCTGTTAAGTTGTTTTGAGCAATAATAGCTTCGGTATTTATTGAGTATTTTTTAGCAACTTTTTCAAGTGTATCTCCATTTTGTATTTTATAACTAATTCCATTTACCGGAGGGATATTAAGTTTTTGACCTGCTCTTATTGAATTTGTATTCCTTATATTATTTTCCCATTGAATTGTTTCAACTGAAACTCCGTATTTTTTTGCAATCACAGAAAGACTTTCCCCACTTTCAACAGTATGAATAGCAAAGTCTGTTAGACCAATTCTATTTGAATCACTTGTGAGTGGATTAGTTTTTACTAAATAACCTTCTTCATCAGTTACAAGTATATCTCCAGAAATTAAATAGCTATTAACATATTCATCAGAAAAACCTCTAGCGCTATTCATAAAAGTTGCACCGGGAGTAATTGAGCTAATAATTAAAAAACCAGTAGCAAGAGAAATTGATTGAAGAAATAGTTTCTTGTTATAAGAGCTTGGCGAAATTGCTTTTAGGATTTCAGAAGTAAATTTAAAACTTTTAATAAGATGACTACTTACAGGAAGTTTGCTTAGTGTATCACCACCTTCTTTTACCTTATCTACCAACCCTGAAAAACTACTTTTTAAAAGTTCAATTCTAGAAAAATTTTTAAGTTGCCTCATTCTTCTGGCAAACTTATTTACTTCTAATATTTCTATTTTAGTGTTGTTTATGGTTGTATCTCCTTAAATAATTAACATATCTTTTATAGCATAACTCTCATTTGATATGCGGCATACATAGCCGAATTTTTTTATTAAATACACTCTACATTATCATCTTTTTGAGAATTTTCATCAAGAGTAGCTGGTTGACAAACGATGTCAAATATTATGCCAGAAGAGGGGAGTTGTCAAGATATAAATGTTTTAGGGCTAAAGCTCTATAAAAAATCACACTTGACATATAGACACTGAAAAAAACTAGCATTTAAAATGCCTTTACAAAAAAGTAAAAGCATTGTTCTTTAAGCTTGCCTTGTTCCAGTTGATTTGATAAATTTCAGATCGTAGTTTTCTGCTCAATGATCATTCATTGTGCTCAACGGATCAAATACAAACTTTTATATACTTAAGATCTTAAACCAAAGAAAACATGGTAAAATCAGAATCGAGAGAAAAGCAAGGCTACGAGCTGATGCTTATACTCTCACAAAATCTTTCGGAAACTGAAACCGAAGCAGAATTAAATTCAGTAAAAAAACAAATCAAAGAACTCGGAGGAAAAATTTTCTCAGAGGATATTTGGGGTATTCGGGAGCTTTCTTATGTTATCAAGAAAAATGATAAAGGCTATTATGCTGTTTATTATATTGATTTTGAGGACAATAGAAAAGTAAAAGAACTTGAAAAAAATCTAAATATTCAAAATTCAGTATTAAGATTTTTAATAAGCAAAATATCAAAATATCACTTTATCAAAACATTTGATGAGTATGCAGAAGAATCAGCAAAAGAAGAAGCTGAGGAAGAAAAATTGAAGGCAGAAAAAGAAAAAGAAAATGAAGCAAAATCACCAAAACGACCTGCAAGAAAAACCTATTCAAAACCCGTTGTAAAGGAAGAAAAAGAAACAAAAAAAGTTGAAAAAACCGAAAAAGTAGAAAAAGCAGAAAAAAAGGAAGATGCAGACGCAATGGCACAACTTTCAGCAGTTGATGAAAAGCTAAAAAGCTTGATAGATGATCCAGACATCTCTCTATAATATTATTTAATTTAAGCGAAAAATGAGATCAGTTAATAAAGTAATTTTAATCGGAAACCTCACAAGAGATCCAGAAATGAAATCCACACAAAATGGACAAAATATTTCAACATTTGGAATAGCAACAAACAGAGAGTGGATAACAGGAAATGGAGAAAAGAAAAAGTCTACTGAGTTTCATGAAATTGTGGCTTGGTCTAGACTTGCAGATATTTGTTCAAAATTTTTAAAGAAAGGAAAACTTGTATATCTTGAAGGGTATATCAAAAGAAGAAGTTGGGATGGAGAAAATGGAGAAAAGAAATTTAAAACTGAAATAGTCTTGGAAGACATGATTATCCTCTCAAAAAAGCCAAATGAAGAGGATAGTGATTTACCAGTTATGGAGTCGTCTGAAATAAGCGACGATATTGGCGGAAATATTTTTTAATCAATAAATAAAATGTCAACATACAAAGGAAGAACTTGTTATTTTTGTGAAAAGAAGATTGCATACATCGATTATAAGAATGTAAAACTTCTTAGAAAATACATCACAAAATATAAAAAAATTGTACCAAAATACTACAGTGGAAACTGTTTGAAACATCAAAAAAATCTTGCTAGAGCAATTAAAAATGCAAGATTTATGGCACTATTACCATTCACAATCGAATAGTTAAAAAGAAAAAGGGCTAAGAAAACTTAGCTCTTTTTTAGTGTTTAATTAAAATAATAGCCAATTTACCTTTGAACTAACTTAGCTTATCTAAGAAAATTTTTAATACCTATTCGCATTAACTACTTCGAAAACTATAGAAGACGAAACAATGTAATAGTTTCAGACATTTAGGACAGTGTAGTTAAGATTTTGTTTATGTAAGCGGAATTTTAGGATTCCGAATTTGATTGGAGAGAGAAAATGTTTGCTTTTTTGTGGTCGTTTTTCATTAAAA
>Ga0334885_1004989_pt1 | contig 11053 bp, 5 predicted proteins | sample GraSluR1_MG_8_FD_207233 | JGI IMG/M metagenome (GOLD analysis project Ga0334885, IMG submission 207233) | Sludge microbial communities from methane-producing bioreactor in Wageningen University, Netherlands - Granular Sludge_31_05-R1 | ecosystem: Engineered > Bioreactor > Anaerobic > Unclassified...
AGGTTGACGCCCGCGTTCGTCGTGGATGACCACGAAGTCTGGATCGTGGGCCAAGAGCCGGGCGGACGGTAGTGGCGGCGCGGTCTCCACCGAACTCCCCCCGCTTCCGGGAGCCCCGGTGTGAGTGCGGTGTGGCGCTCCGCGTCGGGACACGGAGTTAGATCTTCCCGCGGCCCGCCGCATGGAGCGCTCACCCGCCGACGGTCAGGCGCATCCGTGCCCGCGCGCCGCTGGCCACGTCTCGCAGGTCCACCCGCCATACACCGGGAGGCGGGTCGTAGCCGAGAGGAACGGAGCGGCTCAGTTCGCCCTGCTCAACGAGGCAGTTCTCGGCGTACTCCTCCCGGACACGACCCGTGGCGTCGGTGACCTCCATGCGGACTACATGGCGATCCGGGAGGCTGCCGTCGGCGGTCACCAGTTGCGCCCGCACGTTCAGTCTGCCTGCCTCAGGCAGGTACTCCGCCTCCCCCTCGAGCTCCCGCACTTCGTAGGGCAGCAGGGCATACAGCCTGGCCCGTGCCGGATGGATCATCTCCTCGATCTGCCGGCGGTAGCCCCTGTATACCCCCCTGCGCACGTCGTACACGTGGGCCTCGCGGCCGAAGTCGATGGTGGTGGGGTGCGCGCGCATATCGCTGAAGAGGATGCGCTCATCAGGGCGCAACGCGAAGTCGCGCAGGATTCCGACGTACTCCGCTGCACCGTCCACGAAGCGCACGCGCTCCGTGGCCTGCAGGGGGCGCCTGCCGTGGGGGCCGGCATGAACGCCGCACTCCACCCTCGGGACAAAGCCCGCCCACCTGAGCGCTCCGGCCACACTCTGGCGGAAGGGCATCTCCGTTCCGAGGGTGCGCCACACCTGATAGTCCCGGGCGAGCGCATTGAGCAGGATCGCCTTGCCCTGTCCGTACTCGTGGAGCATAGGCACGGACGTCCCCCGGCCGTTGCGGGCGAGGGCCGTCGCGCCGGCGGGCGTCAGGTCCGTGGCCGACAGCCAGGTCCCGAGAGATGACAGGCCCTCGACACTCTCGCCCAGCCTGTCGGCGGCACTTCCATCCAGCATGACCTGCTCCAGCGCCACCTGCGGCAGGCCGGCGGGAGACTGCACTCCGAAGACATCGGCCAGAACGCCTCCGGCGACGGGGCGCATCGCGCCGTCGAACAGCCCGGGGGCGAAGTCGGCAAGGACGACGCCTCCTTCGCGCACGAACTCCCGAATCGCTTCCGCGGTCCTCTCATCCACGCGGATGCCCAGCGGCAGCACCAGCATGCCAATCCCGTCACGCTTCAGGACGCCCTCTTTGAGGCAGTCGTCCGAGACCACGTCATAGCCGAACCCGACATCCCTGAGGAGGTTGGTAAGGCCTTCCCAACTGTTCATGTAGACATGGTCGTCTCCGCCCGACCAGGCCTCCACGCCGCTCCACTCCTCCGGCTTGGGCAGAGACGGCATGCCCGTGGCCTCGTTGGTCCCTCCCAGGAACGCCGTGGCGTTGAGGCTCCCCTGGCTGTAGAGCACGGCGATGCGGTCATTCTGCCGCTCGGCGTTGAACAGCAGCTTCGCAATGCCGGACTTCAGCTCCTGAACGCCCTCCAGGGCCTTCCCGTAGCCGTGCAGGGGCCCCAAGTCCGGCGCGAGCACTCCGGGGAAGTGGTTCCACGGCACGCCGTACCAGTAGTTCAGCGCATTCATCTGCCGCAGCACCGACCACCACGGGTACATCTCCATGGCCTCGTAAGGCTCGTAGCTGTACACTCCGTAGGAGCCGGAGTAGACCGACTGACGACTGCCCTGCCTGCGCGCCGATCGGTAGACATCGAGGGTCATGGGGTGGCCGTACGCGCCGACGTTCCCGAAGACACCGGCCAGCTTCCAGTAATCGAAACCGGTGTTCGGGGCCGGGTAGGTGATGGTGTTCTGGATGGACAGCGGGTTGCGGGGGTCTACCTCCCGGATCGCGTCGTGCAACGCGCCGACAAACTCCACCAGCATGTCCTCGCGAGCCAGTTGCTGGTCAACCCAGCGGCACAGGCCCCCGTAGTCCGGCCGGGCCGCATTGTTGGCGAGAGCCGCCGCCTCGGCCTGGTCGATCGGCTCTACCTGGGAGAAGTCGGCGTAGGCGGTGCTCCACGCCTCGTTGAGGCGGGCGATGTCGCCGTACCGGCGCTGCGTCCAGCCCGCAAGGTACTCCCGGGCGGCGGCCGTCCAGTCCTCGGGATAGCTGAAGTCATCGCCCAGGTGGTAGTGGTACAGGGGATAGGCGCCCAGCCGCCGAGCCGCGGCCTGGACAGTGCCGGTGTTGACCTCGGGCGTGGCCGTCGGCGAGATCATCCGGATGCCGCGCATGTTGGCCGCCTGGACCTCCGAGCGCATGTTGTAGATCGCGTCCGCCTCGGGCTCCCCGCGGTTGATGTCCACCCCGTCCCGGGCGTGCTTCCAGTTTCTCTGCCAGTTCCTCCCCGTTACCTGTCCGCCGCCCGTCACGGCGGCCCACATCTTGACCACAAGCTCATCGGCGGGCGGGTCCGGCTGCCGGATGATGAAGGAGCGGCGTGCCTCGTGAAGCACGGTCCCGTCGCCCGCACGCAGCGTGACGTTCACGTAGTTGTACAGGTGCAGCGAACCGGCGGTCGGCACGCCGACCTGCACCGTCTCCTCCGCCGGCACGGTCTGCCGACTCACGATCCGCCCGTAGTTGTCCACGGCTTCCACCCAAAGCTCCAGCCCGGGCCCCGGCGCGCCGGACAGCCGGATCGTGGCTCTCGCCTCCGCCTCGTGCGGGACCACCCTGTCGGCCAGCTCGACCCCGGTGATCTCTACCTCCGCGGACACCCGCAGCGCCTGCAGCGCCCAGTCCCGCACCGCTCCGCCTTCGCAGAGGCGCACGAGCACACAGTAGTCGCCCCCCGGGAGGCGAGGCAGATCAAGCTCCGCGCCTGCGCCTACCACATCCACCTGTGCCCGGTGCCGCTCGCGCCCATCCCGGTCGTACACGACCCATTCCAGCCGACTGTCCTCGACCGCTGTCTCCACCTCCGCCGCGATGGTCAGCGGCAGCTCGACGCGCGCAACTGCCGACCGGGGCGTGCGCACCACAAGCCCACCCGCGGGCCGTCCCGAGCACCACAGGACCACGCGGGACAGGAGGCTGTTGAAGGCCTCCTCCTCAAGCCGGGGAAGCCGGTCGTAGACCAGCCAGGAGGGGTCCGGCGGGGCATTGTCGCGGGGATAGCCCCACACCGCCGCCGCGCGCCGGCCGCGCTCGTTCTCGTACAGAGCAAGCGTGCTCTCAGCGGCGGCCTCCGGTGTCTCGAAGTCGGCCCGCAACTGCCGCAGGATCCCAAACGGGACCGCGGACTCGAAGAGATCTCGCTGCGCCTCGCCACGCCTCTCGTACCCGTCCAGACCGATCCCTTCCAGGTAGCCGATATACCCGACCCCGTCGGCCATCAGCGCCTGGACTCTTCTCTGTGCCTCAGCCGGGAAGACGTCGAACCGGGTCTCCGAGATGATCACCTGCGGCTTCTGGTTCAGGGCTTGCAGGAGTCGGCCCGCCACGTCCTCGGCGCGCATCCCGACCGAGCCGCTGTGGAACCCGAACTGGGTGCTGCTCCGCGTGTACACCACCGTCAGGTCGACGTCCAGCCGCTGCTTAAGCTCCAGCGGCCAGCGTCCGTACTCGAAGTTGGCGATCGCCAACACCCTCACGGGCCCCTGGGGCAGACACGGCGCCAGCGGAACGTGCGGGGTGATGACGTCGTGGATCGGCTCAACCATGCGCCTGTCTTCCACCGGGAACACCGGCATGATCCGCCCGGTGTCCGGGTCCCCGATCTGGTAGAAGCTGCCCAGATCCGCCGCAATGGAGCCGGAGCCGCACAGCAAGAGAACAAGCCAGGCCGCCGCTATTCTCGCCGCTATTCTCGCCGCTTCTCTCCCCGACGGCCTGCGTCCAGACTGCACTCGCATTGAAGGTACCTCCAGAAAGCTTCCGACGAACGTGTCAGGGGCGTCACGGACTCTACGCGAGATCAATCACATACTTGTAGGCATTGGCCTTCAGCCAGTGCTCGGGCGACTCCCCGTAGCGCGTCAGGTACAGCTCGATGGCGCCGGTCCGACTGTTCTGCAGCGCCGCGAAGTTGGACAACTGGAACTCGGGTGCGACCGTCTCCTGCTCGCCCTTCGTGTCTATGACGGTGACGGTGTCCCTGATCAGCGCGGGCCCTGTCTCATCCACCCGGGCGATGACCAGTGGGTGTCTGGGCATGTTGCCCTCCGGCGGCTCCGGACAGATGTTCCCGATCCAGTACAGCTTTCCGTTGGAATGGCGCAGGAGCCGCGAGAATGCGCTTGGAGAGTAGAATTGCTCGCCGTCCGCATAGCGCCAATCTCGCACCTGTCCCCAGGTGTAGCCGCCGTCCTCGCTGACTGTCAGCCAGTGCCGACCCGGCTGCGTGACCTGGAGGTCTCCCTGCGGGCAAAACGCCTTCTCCAGGTGCGTGCTGCCCCGCAGACCCATGACGAGGCGGCCGTCGGCAAGCTCGGCGACAGTGGGCTCCATCAGCCCTCTTCCCGACCATTCCAGCGGCACCGCGATGAGGCCGGAGACCTCCCAGGCGTAGTCGCCCGCGCCCTCATCCCAGGTCCCGATCGCGCACCTCACCCCACAGGTCGTCTGCTCGCCCCCTGCGGTGCCGACTGTGGCGCGACAGCAGAAGGGGTAAAGCAGTCTGCCTGTCCGGGTCACGATGGCGGTGTACCCTCCGTACATCCCGTTCCGTCTGAGATAGCCCGGCCGGCCCCAATCGGACTCGTCGAAGTCATCCCCGTCCTCGTACCGCAGCAGCCGTGGCGCGGTGAAGGTCCTTCCATCGTCCTTCGACAGGCAGTAGAAGCCGTGATCGAAGTAGCGCTCCTCGCCCTGCCACGATGCGGCCAGCGCCTCGGGGCCTGCGCCTACGAAGATCCTCTGAAAATCAAAGCGCACGGCCTGCTCGCGAAGCGGATCATGGCAGACCGCGAACCAGCAGTGCTCCAACTCGAGATTGCCTTGCCGGGGGTTTTCCTGCGAGACTATCTCAAAGTCGCTGAAGCTCTCCCCGTTGTCGTGGGAATGCCGCACCGAAAGCGACATGCAGTAGTCGCTCTCGATCTCATAGGTCAGTCTCTCGGTCCGGTGCAGGCTTGAGCCGCCCCATGTATGGACGCCAATCACGGCGGCCCCGTATCGGCCATCCTCGTCCTGCCTGTACGGGGAATACAGCGTCCTGGTGCCTCGTGCTGTGGGCATTGCTTCTCTCCTGATGCGCCTGAGGCGCTCCGTATGCGTCCTCATCCACCCGACCTGGGCCGCCCCGACGCCGGCGGAAATGAACCGGAGCTGCTCCAGCTTGCCGGGCGTACACGTCAGATGGGGCGGTGGTTGCGATCCTCATGGGCGCGGCCTTCCCCAGCCAATGCGCGGTCGCAGGGGCAGCATCCGTTGCAGTTCCCGTTCGCAGGCGTGGCCGAGCAGATCACGGACACCTGGAGTCGATGCCAACGCCGCGGTCGAGGTCGTGTGGATCGAGGCGACGGGGCCGCTGGAAGCCGAGGGGACGCAGGCCGGCAAGGATCGGGTCCCGCTTCACGACCTCCCCTCCGGCCCACCGCGAGTTACTGGAGCGTCCCCGCCGTCATCACCCCGTTTCGAGCCGCAGTTCCACGGGCTTCCAGATCCCCGCGGCGTAGCTGTCCTTGCGGACCCGCACCGTCACGCGGTGCTTGCCGGGCTCAGAGACCAGAGCGGTGACATCCAGCGCGAAGGGCTTGTCCCACATCAGCCCGGGGTCCTCCTCCTGCTTCCCCGCCGGCTCTCCGTCAACCCAGACTTCGCAGGTACCGTCCACCGCCCCGAACAGCAGCCACACCCGGCGGCCCGGCGTGAAGGCAGGCACGTCGAACTCGGTGGAGTACCAGGCGACTCCGTGGTATGTGTGCCCCTGGTCGGTCCAGGAAGCGTCGGTCCGGATGTCGGTCCACTGCTCCCCGGGTTCGATGGCCTGCCGGCTCTCGGCCAGGCCCTCATCCGACGGGTCCGCGCGGAACTTCCAGACGATGGGCAGCGCCGCCAGCAGCTCGCCCCGCTGCGCCGCCACCGGTGGGATGAAGAACCACTTCAGCCGTGTCGCGCTGAACCTATCGGAGCAGATGTTGCGCTCGCGCTGGATCCTCTTCATCAAGTCGAAGCTCTCGCGGCCGGCGAGGAAGGCCTCCTCGGTATGGGGGCCGACATCGGAGATGCGACAGGTCTCGGCAAAGAGCAGGCAAAACAGGGCCCGGTCGATGCGGGCCTGGGTACGGTCGTCGTCTCCAGCGGCATCCTGTGCCTGCGCAAGCAGTTCGCGGGCCTTCGCCACCACTGCCGGGCCGAAGGCCTGCAGGTTGTTGATGGTGGCATTCTCCTCGCCCTGGGCCTCCACCGCAGTCATGAGGCCTCGCTCCAGTGTTCGGTAGTACTCCGCCATAGGCGCCGCCGCGGGGCCGTAAGCCGCAGTGCACAAGTCGGCGATGACGCGCTGCGGGTCAGCCTCGGTGTCCCACAGCACCTCGCCGAACACCGTGTACCATGCCATCGAGCCTGCCACCGAGTTGCTGGTCTCGCCCAGGACGTGCTCCACTCCCAGCTCTCGCAGGGCGGCGAACTGCCCGGCGGTAAGTGTATAGCTGCAGGCCGGGGCCTCGGGGTACCGATAGTCGCCGTAGTTGTAGATTGCCAGGTGAGAACAACGCTCACGCCAGGCTCTGAGCCTCGCGACGAACTGCCGATTCCGCTCACAGGCCCGGTCGAAGACCTCGTGACGACCGCAGATGGGCCACATGCAGTATTTCACCAGCACGTTCGGATGGCAGCGGCCGGCCACCGGCGGCTCGGCGGTGGACCCGTACGCGTACATCTCGATGAGCCGGTCGGGGAATCTGCGGGCGACCCGAGCCGCGACATCATTGACGAAGTCCACCACGCGGTCCGTGAGCTGGAAGCTCTCGCGACCGTTCTTGGACCAGTCCACAGGCACGCGGTCCAGCGCCTTGCAGGCCTCACACTCGCACCAGCATGCGGGCTCGTCCTCGGCATTCAGCGCGAGGACCTTCGTCTGCGGGTGGGTCTCGAGGTATGCGATCATCTGTCTCGCGATGTGCCGGCGCATTTGGCGGTTCGACAGGCAGAGCTGGTTCGGCCGGCCCGAGCTGTGATACGGCTGCCGCTCGCCGTTCACCAGAGGAAACCACTCCGGCCGTCTCTCGGAAAGCTTCCCCGGGACCCAGGCGAAATAGGAGTGGGTCGTGGTCTGTTCGTGCCCGTGGCCGCGGTGAGAGCCGAACGGCTCCGTCGCCCCACCGCCCCACCACAGCGCGCTCAAGCGGTGCCGCAACGCCCAGTCGAGCACGGCATCCATGTCCGCCGGTATCCAGCCGCCATCGGGGACGAAGTCCTGCGAGGAGCACATGAGCCCGCGGACGGCGAAGTGGGGCGACTCCACGATCCGGCAGGGCTTCAGGGCGATACGCTCGCGGCGCGGGATCACTTCACCGTCATCGCCCGGCGTCACCCAGCGGCAGCCGAGGTCTCCAAGGAAGTGGTAGACGGCGTAGAGGGTGGCCCTGTCCGTGCGGCCGGCGAGGGCGATATTGTCGGCGGAGACCGCGACCACGTACCCGTCAGGGGACTGCGGCAGCGAGTTGCCGAGGAGAGTCTCCGCCGCGCGCCCCACGAGAACCCGGCGCCCTTGCGCCACCTCATCGCGCCCTGCCAGGCCCAGGTGCACCCCGGTCATGGCATGAAGGCAACGCTGCAGCTCATACGCGGCGAAACGCTCCGCTGCGGTGGGCGCCTCGGGCAGCACGACCGCGCCCAGGGGCCTACCGTCCGTCGGCACCGGCCCACCGGCGAGACCCACCGGCTCCAGGCAGACATCGTCGTAGGCCACCGTGCCCGCGCCCACGGAATGCAGGTACACGGCGAGGGACCCGGCCTTCGGGAATCCCACGCCAAGCGCATAGTCCCGCCAGTCGGGGGAGGCGGGCACGTCCACAGTGGCGGACACACCCTCGGCCCCCAGGAGCACGTGCCCGGCGCCTTCACCCCTTGCCCGGAAGCTGAGGCGATAGCTCCCTGCGAGGACCGGGATGCCCGTCTGGTACATGCGCGCCACGCCGGAGGTGGTGTGGATCTCCATGTAGCGGTTGCCTGACGGGGCATCCGTGGCATGGAGGTAGGTGTGCTCGCCCCTGACCACGTGCCAGTGCCAGTGCAGCGCCCGCCCCCACCCCCACGGGCGCTCGAAGCCGCCGTTGCGCACCGGATACGGCGTATAGCCGGCAGCAGTCGGCACCGCGACGGCAAGCCCCGCGCAGGCCAGCAAGGCAAGACGCGTCAGCATGGGTCAGGCCCTCACTTTGCAGCTACTCACCCCGCCCCGTCCCCGGAACGGCACCCTGGGCGGGTCGGGCGGCGCCACAGTTGTTACTCATTAGTGAGTTTCTGCCGGGCCGAGCGGATGACCTCCAGGAGACCATCCCGGAGCTTGCCCCGCCCTGCCCATGCCCGCGTCGACTGGCGGATAGCCGTGGAGACGTGCCCAGACCCGCTCGATCTTCCCCACCTCGACCACCCAGGAGCGTTCGCCGGCGATGGCCTGCGCCGCCGCGGCGAGACTTGCGGCCAGACGCGGGTCGCGCCGCAGACGGTCGATGGCGCAACGGATGCCCTCGATGTCCCCCCAGTGGACCAGCAGCCCCGCCTCACCGTGGCGCAACATCTCGGGCACGGCTCCCACGGAGGAGGCCACCACCGGCAGCCCGGCCATCATCGCCTCAGCCACCGACAGCGGCATGCCCTCCGATTCCGAGACCAGAGCGAAGATGTCGATGGCCGCGTAGAAGCCGGCGGGGTCATGGATGACGCCGGCGAAGACCACACGGTCTTCAATATCGAGGTCCTGCACCTGCCGCCGCAGAGCGGGCTCTTCGATGCCCCAGCCGCCGATGAGCAGATAGTCCGCGCAGCTTCCCGCGAACGCCGAGATCAGGTCACAGACCTTCTTCTCGTACGACAACCGGCCCAGATACCCAACCACAAAGGCCGTCGACGCAATGCCGAGAGAAGCGCGGAGGTCGGTTGGGCCGTCAAGCCGTTGCCGTCCTGGGAGCGCGGGCGTCTCGCCCGCATTGTCGTACGCCGTGGCCCGTAGCTCTTCGCCGTCCGCAGTGGGGCGTTGGCCTTCGCCGTGCGCCGTATGGGGCCGAATGCCCAAACGACGCGCAGCGTCGTCCATCGGCCCAGCCGTAGGCCCTTGTCCGCCGTCCCCCACCAACAACCCATCCAACAGGCACATGCAGAACTCCAGCTCATCCACTGTCGCCTTGTCGCTGCGGGGACGGGCCTGCAGACGGTTGAGCAGGCGGCGGATGCGGTGGCCCAGCGGGGTGCCGGCGCCCGGCAGGCGGCCAAGGCGCTCCGCGGCCCAGCGGGCCTCCTGGCGAAGGGTCACTTGTCTCTTCGGCGTTCGGGGTGTCTGCAGCAGGGCGGCGATGCGATCCATGGCCGCCCGGAGGTAGGCTTGCTCTCCAAGGACCGTGGGAGAGAGCGACCGATGGTGGTCCATGAGCTGCCTCGATGAATGCAGGGAAATGCTCGTCCTCGGGCCGTTGGCCGGCCGGTGTCCGCCGTTCGTCGTCGCGTAGGTCGGGCTTTCCAGCCCGACTCGGCGGCCCGCAGGGCAGCGGCGCTGGCCGTGGGCACAGACCTACGTGAACCTCCGTGCCCGCGGGTCTCCAGGCCCGCAAGGTCCACCACCCAGCCCACGCCAGGGAGCGCTCACTGGCCGGCCCCCGGCCGTCCGAACGTCGCCCCTGTCCCGCCCTGCGGGATCACCCCCCGGCCCCCTTGCCTCCCTTACTGCGTCCCGCAAGGCGGGAGCGGCGCAGACGGGAGGAGGGGGAGCACGTCGGCAGCAACGTCAACGGCCGCTATCCCCCGGCCGTCCAAGCCGTACCCACCAGCCCGGACGACCGGGGTCGATCCTCGGCGCGGTACAGGCCCGCGCCGCCGTTCAGCCGTTCCCCCTCCCCCCCCAATCCCCTACCCCTTCATCCCCGGCACCGGGTGCAGGGAGCTACACGAAGCCGCCGCCACGGCCTTGAGCAGGTCGGGGGCGGAGGAGGGGTCTCGTTCCACGGCTTCCAGAGCCTGGAGGATCCTCCCGCGGACGATCGGGTCGGCGTCCTTCACATTGCCCACGTCCCGCACCAGCTCGCGAGCGCGCTCGTCTGCGACTGCCGCAGTTGGGCACACGCCCGACCCGACACGGCGCGAGGCGCGCAGCCACGTGCTGTCGTGGCGCCGGCAGGCACTTGGGTGTCTACTGCCTTGGGGCTTTGTGTTGCGGCCCTCCAGACCTCGGTGTGGACGTGATAGAGTCAAGCGCGCGCTGCATGGAGCGCGCCCGTGCGTCTGTCTTGGGCATAGCCGCCATGAATGTGCGGGCCGCCTCTGTCGCCTCATCGCGCTTGCCAAGGGCCACGAAGAACCAGAAGGCGTCCTCTGCGAGAGTGGGATCGCCCGGCGCGAGCTTGCGGGCCCGCTCCATGTCGCTGAGCGCTCGGGCATCATCGCCCACGGCGTGGTAGGCGTGCGCCCGCGCCTGATAGGCGATAGCCCCTCCGCCGAGTCGCACGGCCGCCTCGGCGTCGTTCAGGGCCTGGGGCCCCTTCCCAAGGCGTCTGTAGGCCCAGGAGCGGGCAGTGTAGCTGGGCGCCGACTCGTGTGCACGTAGCGACGCGGTGAAGTCTGCGATGGCGAGCGCGTACCGCCCCTGGTCGCAACGCGCGGATCCCCGGTCGAGGTACGCTGTGGCCCGGTCGAGCGAGATCGATAGCTATCGCTCCCATTCCTTGTCGGCCTCGCGCCGGCGTCCCGCGCCCTCCAGGGCCAGGGCGCGCCAGTACGAAAAGGTGGCATCGCCCGGCGCCAGCTTGTGGGCCTTGTCGATGGTCTGCAGCGCTCGG
>Ga0334885_1004997_pt1 | contig 11040 bp, 7 predicted proteins | sample GraSluR1_MG_8_FD_207233 | JGI IMG/M metagenome (GOLD analysis project Ga0334885, IMG submission 207233) | Sludge microbial communities from methane-producing bioreactor in Wageningen University, Netherlands - Granular Sludge_31_05-R1 | ecosystem: Engineered > Bioreactor > Anaerobic > Unclassified...
TAATAATAATGTTTTTATAAAAGATTTAAAGCAAGGTGAGGAGAAGCAAATAACCTTTGATGGCGAGTTCAACCATATCATTAATGGCGCTCTCGATTGGGTTTACGAGGAGGAATTTGCGCTAAAAACCGGATTTCATTGGAGCCCCGATGGTCGAAGAATAGCATACTATCGCTTTGATGAGAGCCATGTAAAGCTATTTCACATGCCTATGTACGTTGGTACACTTTACCCTCAGGACTATTCATTCAAGTATCCTAAAGCGGGTGAGGAGAATTCCTTGGTAACCATAAATGTGTACGATACAGAGAAAGGAACAACCACTCAGATGGACATCGGCCCCGAAACCGATCAGTACATTGCCCGCATCAAATGGACTACCAATCCTAAGGAATTAAGCATGATAAGGTTGAATCGTCTACAAAACAGGCTGGATATAATGATTGCCGATGCCAAAACGGGTAATTCCAAAGTGCTTTTTACCGAGGAGGATGAGCGTTACATTGAAGAACCAACAGACGATTATCCAATTTTCACCGAGGATGGGAAATTCTTCATTATTCCAAGCGAAAGGGATGGTTTCAAGCACATTTACATCTATGCTATGGATGGAAAGTTGCTTCGTCAGCTCACTTCGGGTAAGGATGAGGTGAAATCGATTTATGGCTACGATCCCAAAAGCAAGCTGGTTTTCTACAATGCATACGACGGGAACCCTCTGAGATCAGCTGTTTTCTTCGTATCACTCGATGGGAAGAAGAGAGGAAAATTATCCACTCTTCTTGGTACTAACAGCGCTAATTTTAGCAAGGGTTTTAAGTACTTTATCCATTTTCATTCCTCAATAAATTCCCCCACGTTGGTTACACTTCATAACGCCAAGGGGAAGAAGATTAGAGTATTGGAGGATAATGCTCAGCTGGTTGAAACCATTTCGACTTACGATATACCCTCAAAGGAGTTCTTTACTTTTACCACATCTGAAGGTATTGAATTGACCGGTTACATGATAAAACCCCTAGGTTTTGATGAGAATACAAAGTACCCTGTGATGATGTACCAGTATAGCGGACCCGGATCACAATCGGTTACCGATCGGTTCCGTATTGATTGGCATGAATTTTTGGCCACTGAGGGATATATTGTGGTTTGTGTCGATGGGCGGGGAACTGGGGGTAGGGGAGAGGAGTTTAAGAAGATGACCTATGGCCAGCTGGGTTACTACGAGAGTATCGATCAGATTGAAACCGGAAAATATCTTCAATCGTTACCTTTTGTCGATTCCAATAGGATTGGCATTTGGGGATGGAGTTATGGTGGTTACATGTCATCGCTATGCCTTTTCAAGGCACCTGAAGTATTTCGCATGGCCATTGCGGTTGCACCCGTTACCAACTGGCGATATTACGATTCAATTTATACTGAGCGTTTTATGGGACTTCCACAGGATAACCCATCGGGTTATGACGATAACTCTCCTACAAGCCATGTGGATGGACTTAAAGGAAAGCTACTGCTGGTGCATGGCACTGCCGACGATAATGTTCATGTGCAAAATACCCTTGAATTGGCCGAAAGGCTTATTCAGAGTCAGAAGCAGTTTGATATGATGCTTTACCCCGACAAGAATCATGGTATATATGGCGGCAATACGAGGATGCAGCTATACACGCTTATGACCAATTACGTGAAGGAATATTTATAGGAAGAGAAATAGCCGAAGAATTTAGAAGATTGATTTTTTTCTTTATCACTTGAAGATTTGCAAATTCAAATTTTTATTACCTTTGCCAGCGTTTTTATGCCTAGATGGTTGAACTGAGGAACGAGTTCCCGCCATTATGTTAGGAATAAAATTGTAAAAGTGGTGAATTGAGAGAGCGAGAAATCACCACAATTGAAGTTTGAAGCCCAGATGGCGGAATTGGTAGACGCGCTAGTTTCAGGGACTAGTATCAGCAATGATGTGCAGGTTCGAGTCCTGTTCTGGGCACAACGATGAAACGGGCAAAGCCATACCTGCCCAGACAGGTTGGTAGACACACCAGCCTAAGGGATTTGGTTCGGTCGAGAAAGAGTTCTTTTTAATACTTTTATTGCATTAAGCATATATTTGCCCAGGTGGTGGAACCTGCCTGCCGGCAGGCAGGTTGGTAGACACACCAGCCTAAGGGATTTGGTTCGGTCGAGAAAGAGTTCTTTTTAATACATTTATTGCATTAAGCATATTTTTGCCCAGGTGGTGGAACCTGCCTGCCGGCAGGCAGGTTGGTAGACACACCAGCCTAAGGGATTTGGTTCGGTCGAGAAAGAGTTCTTTTTAATACATTTATTGCATTAAGCATATTTTTGCCCAGGTGGTGGAATTGGTAGACACACCAGCTTGAGGGGCTGGCGCCCGTTTAGGGTGTGCAAGTTCGAGTCTTGTCCTGGGCACTTTTACAAAACAAAACCCGCTGTAAACTATTTGTTTATGGTGGGTTTTTGTTTTAGGCTAAATATTGTATAATTCAAAAGCACGAAAAATTATTATCAATACTTTTTGTATTGCTACACAATATTCGTTAAAGAACCAAAAAGCTTATTTGGATGAAATTACTCCGTTCTTAATGATTCCGTTGGATTCAGTATTGCTGCACGGTATGCCTTGATGCTTATGGTAACAAAGGTTACTATAATTGAGATTGTGGCTGCCAGGATAAAAATAAAAATCGACAAGTTGGTTCGGTAAACGTAGTTGTCCAACCAGTTACTCATAAAGTAGTACGAAACGGGAATTGCAATGATAATGGAAATCCCAACAAGTATTAGGAATTCCTTGGAAATCAATCCAACAATTGAGCCCTCATTTGCTCCAACCACTTTACGAATGCCAATCTCCTTTGTTCGACGCTCAACGGTGAAGGAAGCCAGACCGAAAAGGCCCAAACAGGCAATAATAATGGCCAGGATTGTAAAGAGCGTGAAGATAAAACCACGTTTTTCATCGGCTTCGAACTGGTTATTGAAAGTATCGGTGAGAAATTGATACTCAAAGGGCTGTTCGGGGTACATTTCCATCCAGGTTTGCTCAATGAAGCGGATGGATTCCTGTCTGGTATTTTCGGCAAGTTTTATGTAAACTATCCTGTTGAATGGCCTGTATAGCAGCATCAACGTTTCAATCTCGTTGTACATCCCGGTTTGGTGGTAGTCTTGCATTACACCCACAACCTTAGCCCTTAAAAACTCGCCACCAATAGTTTCAACTCTCTTCCCGAGAGGCTCACTCCAGTTCATTCTCTTCACAAAGGTTTCGTTAACGATAACACCGTTAAGCGTATCACCCAGAATATCGGACTGAAAATCACGACCTTTAACCATTTTTATACCCAGCGTTTCAATAAAGTCGTGATCAACAACAGCTAAGTTTATTCCTCTTTCAACCATTCCCTCCTCCGATTCAACACTCATAAGATTTTTCCCCGATCCACCACCCATTGGAGTGCTGGTTGAAGCTACGCTTTTAATGATGGGATTTTCGAGAAGTTTCTGCTTGAAAACGGGGTAACTTCGAACCATATTCCTATTGGTGAGGCCTATGGATAAAATGTTGGTTTGATCGTAGCCCAAATCCATGGTCTTTAAAAAGTTTAGCTGTTTGTAAACAACCAACGTACAGATAATCATCGAAACAGATATAAGAAATTGGGAAATAACCAAGACCTTACGGAATAAGTTTCCTGACGAACCTTTGGTAACTTCGCCTTTTAAAACCGTGGTTGGCTGGAATCGGGAGAGATAAAATGCCGGGTATGTTCCGCCAATAATTCCAACAATAATTATCACTGAAATTACGCTGAGAATTACAACAGAACTTTGTAAAACGCTCAGATCGAAGTTTTTCCCTGCCAGTAGGTTGAATTGTGGCAATAGCAACGCAACCAATACAATGCTTAAAATCAACGAGATTACAGTAAGAACTGTTGATTCGGAGAGGAACTGGAGCACCAGCGAAAGCCTGTTTGATCCCACAACCTTTCTCAATCCAACCTCGCGTGCACGACGTGCCGAACGTGCAGTGGCCAGATTCATATAGTTCATGGCTGCAATGAGAATTAGGAAGAATGCCACGATGGAGAAGATGTAAACGTAGGTCATGCTACCTGTGGGTTCAGGTTCTTGCGGGCTTGTAGAAGTGAGGTGAATTTTGGTTATGGATTCCAAAAGGTACTCTATGGAAATTCCTCTTCGCTCGAAAATCTCGGCCATATACTTGCCGTACATCTCCTGCATTTTAACCTGAAAAGCAGCAACATCAAACCCTTCGGGGAAAAGCAGGTAGGTGAATACACCAAAATTTCCCCAGCTGCCCACAAAATCGGATGGCAGGCTCTTGCGCGATAAGAGGGCATCGAACCTGAAGTGGGAGTTCTTTGGAACATCCTCAATCACCGCCGTAATGCGGAACGATTCCTCGTCTGAAACCAAAGTTTTTCCAATGGGATCCTCATCGCCAAAGTACTTGTTAGCAACCGTTTCGGTTAGTACTATGGTATTGGGTTCCATTAGAGCCGATTTGGGATCGCCCTTTAGAAACTTGTAGGTAAACATTTCAAAAATTGCGGTATCAGCATAAAAGAAGTTCTCCTCGTAGAACTCCTTATCATTGTACTTAAAGGGAGCTCGGTTAAAATTAATAAACCGAACAGCCGCCTGAACTTCAGGGTAATCCTCAGTAACCTGGGGTCCAAAGGGAATTTGTGCCACTATCCAGGTAAACTCATCGTCGGTTTCCCTGATGTGCGATGCAACACGGTAAATCCTTTCGGCTTTCTCATGGTAACTATCATAGCTAACCTCATCGGCAACATAGATAATGAGGAAAAGTGCACTGGCAATTCCAATAGTTAAGCCAATGATATTAAGGCTACTATACCCGAAATCCCTGGTTATATTCCTTATGGCGGTTTTGAGCAAGTTTTTTAGCATTTTTATTTTGATTATGTTTAAGTTTAATGCGGACTTGTTATGAAAAATTAAGAAGCCATTGCTTTACATAAGTTCTATGGGTATAGTTACAGGGATATTGGAATACCCCTATAGAAGTCAAGTATTTTCGTTTTGAGGAGGTATGTGTATTTTGCATGAAGTAATTCGCCCTCTGCTTTAACTAAGTTATTTTGAGCGACTCCTAAATCCAAAGCGTTAACCATACCCAATTCGAATTTATTTGCAGTTTGCTTGTATAGCTCCTGATAGCTCTTTACCGCTTCGCTATACGCTAAATATCCATCCCATGCGGCTTTAGCATCGGCAATTGCGCTTTGTATATCTTTATAAACAGACTTTTGTGTCTCTTCCAAAGCAAATTTTGAATCTAAAAGTTGAATCCTAGATTGACTAACTCGTGTAATGTTTGAAAGCCTTTGGAAAATCGGTACCGAAACCCTAAACTGAAGCACGTGTTGTGAGTAATCCTTAATCTGTTGTCCATAGGTGTAGTCTGGATACGATATCCTGTTGTCGTGTGGCCCATACCAGGCCGACTGGTCGTATCCTGAGCCAAATGAGTATCCCAGTGAAATCCTTGGGCTTAATAGGCCATATGACATGTAAACACTTTTTTCGGCGCTCTTTACGTTAAATCTTTCCCTTTTTATTTCGGGTTTCAGCTCGACAATCTGCGTATAGGTGTACTTGTAGTCCAAATCGTTGGAGCTGTCAGCGATAACAATTGGAGTGATCTCTATGGAGAACTCATTAGAGTTTTCCAGCTCAAGAAGTTGAGCCAACTCTAGGGTTGAGTATCTCAGCCTGTTGTTAGCAATAGTAACCAAAGCTTGCTGGTTTACATTCTGTGCTTTGAGGTTAAGGTATTCTCCCTGCGAAATTTTCCCGAGTTCTATTTCAGCCTCGGCTTTTGTAAGCTGTTGTTGAGTGAGCTTAAGTTGTTCGTTTGTCAGCTTGACGTTTTCTGTATCAAGCAATACCTGCAGGAAGTTAGCAACTACATTCAGGGTTACATTGTTCTTAAGTATTTCCGTGTTCTGTTTCTGCGACTCAAGTAAATACTTTAATCGAGCCCTATTGTTTAAACCATATAAACCATTAAAAAGGGTAATCTCCGAGCTAATTCCTAAGCTACCTCCCTGATTTTCCATCCTAACAAATTCTAGCTCGTATTGACTAAAGGTTGATCCATTCAAATACTGATGGTTAAAGAAACCCGAAAGGTTTGGTCCCATTTCAAATGTACTCTGTGTAAACTGTTTCTGGGAAATCTTTTCCTGTAGCTCGCTTCGTTTTATTTGGATATTGTTCTGCAAGGCATGGCTAATACACTCTTCCAATGTCCAACTCTTCTGTGCTTTGAGATAAAGAGAATAAGATGATAGTAATAGTATAACCGCTAGGGAGATTCTAATTTTCATGACTCAAATCGATTACTGAATACAATGTTTCTTATAGTATTTCAAATATATATAGCGTTTCTTCATCAAATGATGAAAGCGAAGTAAGGGTATCGATGAATAAATGCCAGCATAGGTCACAATCGAGAAAAGTATTAAAGTCTGTGATTTCGTTGATTCCATTCAACCAGAAAAAATATTCAGCAGATTGTTTTTGATGATACCCAGAATCATTTACAAAACACACATCCACATTTCTGCTATTAGACTCGCTCAGCAATTCGCTTTCGCTTATGGTAGAAGCTTCCTCTATCTCCTTTGCAGATTGAGAAGGGTATGTAGAGGAAGCAAAAAGATATGACCCCGAAAAAATAGTAATCAGAGTAAGTTTAATAAGGTTTGCTGCGAATGGATTAATTTTCATGGATTTACATTTTAATTTAATTTCTCTTTCTGTAAAGAACCTGAATATGGGTTGCTCCCTTACAGGGAGTGAATATCTGAACAAGCTCCCATGATTTTTCATACGTTGCCAAAGCTTTTCTGAGATTCATTATTTGCTCAATGGAGGCGTGACAGCTGTCGTCATCGTATTCCTTTAGCTGAGTACCTTCCAAATCCCATGGAAAAGATTCTATCCTGAAGCTGTAGTTAATTTTTCTGTGGCCTACGGTGAGTGTAACCTCTGCGATCTCATCCTCACCAAAATTTGCTAAGGGAATGCATATTTCACGCATGATTAGCTGTTTTTGTTTAAACTACCGAGGATTAAAAAATATTTCTATAAAATTTTCTTCTGGTTTTCGGTAACTATATGTCCATCAAATAGCTGTACAATACGATGAGTTTTTTCAGCATCGCTGGGCGAGTGGGTTACTATTATAATGGTTGTTCCCTCGTTATTTAGCTCAGTTAACAAACCCATAACCTCTTCGCCATTGGCTGAGTCTAAGTTTCCGGTTGGTTCATCGGCAAGTATCAGCTTTGGATTTGCTACAACTGCACGGGCAATAGCCACTCTTTGTTGTTGCCCACCTGATAGTTGCTGTGGGAAATGCTTTTTGCGATGCGAAATATTCATTCTTTCCAGCACTACCTCAACCTTTTTCTTCCTTTCAGTTGAAGGTACGTTCATGTATAGAAGAGGTAATTCTACATTCTCGTAAACCGTTAGCTCATCAATCAGGTTGAAACTCTGAAAAACGAAACCAATATTCGATTTACGAAGGTTTGTACGCTGTTTCTCTTTAAACTTGGATACTTCAATTCCGTTGAAAAAAAACTCTCCCGATGTTGGATTATCTAATAATCCAATAATGTTAAGCAGAGTACTTTTGCCACACCCGGATGGTCCCATGATTGCCACAAATTCGCCATCTTTAACCTCGAGGTTTACTTTATTTAGAGCGGTGGTTTCCACTTCCTCTGTTCTAAATACTTTAATCAACTCATTGGTTTTGAGCATAAATCCATTGTTGTTCATGATATTATAATTTAGGGATAGGTTAATTATTTAAAAATTAATTTTTCAACATTTCCATAGTTATCGTAGCTTGATACAATTACTCTTTCGCCAGCTTTTAAACCTTCCACTACTTCGTAATGGCGGGGATTTTGACGATTTATTCTTATTGATCGACGTGTAGCAAATTTACCCGATGGGTCAACTACAAATATCCATTGACCACCAGTGCTCTGGTAAAAACCGCCTCTTGGAATCAGAATAGCAGTTTGTGATTCTCCCAATTCAAGGCGTATGCGTGATGTTTGTCCAATACGAATATTTTCGGGTATGTTCTTATCGAAAATCATATCAACGGTAAAACGACCATTCCGAACCTCAGGGTAGATCTTTGTGATATGGCATGGGAAAAGATGGCTGGCAAATTCACTTTCACCTTTCAACTCCCTTGTAATTCTATTTACATAGTGTTCATCTATATCCACTTTCAACATGTACGAGTCCAGCACATGAATGGTACCAATCCTATGACCAATCCCAATAACTTGCCCTACTTCAAGGTTTAGCGAAGCCAGTTCCCCGCTAACAGGCGCTTTAAACTCAAGGGCATCTAACCGTTTGCGAACAATGGTTAAATTTCGCTGTAGCCTTTCGGCATCTTCTTCAAGTGTTTTTATTTGGATTATTCTAAACGTTGAATCTTGCTTCCAGCTCTCGCGGAAAAGAATAATACGTTCGTTGGTTAGTTCATAGGCCTCCTTCGATCTTTCATACTCATCCTTAGAAATATGGTTTTGTTCGTAAAGCACCTTGTTGTTATTATAGGTGCGCTCGTGCTCTTTGAGCTCGTACATAAGATTGATAAGACTACTTCGGGTATCGAGGGTTTGACGCTCCATTTGTAAACGAGTACTGCGCAAATCATTTGTGGTACGCGACACGTTTGCCTCGTTATTCGAAATGTCGAGGATTAAGCTTGTATTGCTAAACCGCACTATTACATCTCCCTGTTTTACTCTACTTCCCTCTTTTATTAGTATTTCTTCCACACGACTTCCACCCTCGGTTGCATCGAGAAAAATAGTTTGAATCGGTGCAACAGTTCCAATTTGTGTGATATAATCACGGAATAGATTCTCCTCAACGGTTTCAATGGTTAGCTTGTCGATTTCAACGTTTAGCTTCGAACTCTTATCTGCAAAGATGATGTAGTAGCCTATCCAAAGGACGAGTAAAGTGGCTCCACTTACCCAAAGGATTTTTCTTAATGGCCATTTTTTCTTTTCAATTGGTCTATCCATATACTTTATTTTCTTTGGTTAGTAAAGGTATTTTAGGAAACTTATTACGGTTTAGTTGTTATTCAATTACAAAATGACGAATTATTTCATTCGTTTGATGCCTGTACATTGATTTCTTAAGCTTTAATTCTCATAATAAATGTTAAAACGTTTTTTATCGTGGAATGAAAAAGTTGAACAAAGTTTTTATTAAATCGTTAAGCTCGCTTTATACTCATGTTTGATTTATTAAAATCGTACCATTTGGACAAGTTTACGATTTGTTTGTTTAACTATTTTAATATAATTTCTACGAGTGGTAACTATTCATGATTAGTGGTAATATAAGTCGACAAAGTGATGAAAGTATTTTTATCGAACTTCCTAAAAGCCAGCTTCAAATTATATGAAATCATATAGTTAGGTTTATTTTATGAATACTTTTTAGCATTTAGTAATCCTTTTGTTTATCCCATTTTACAACATAAAGTCACGATTTTTTAAAAACATCAAAATATGCTAAAAACGAACCGGATTTTTCGAGTTACTCGTATCTCAATGCCTCAACAGGGTTACGCGAAGCGGCTCTGTAGCTTTGCCAGCTAATGGTTAGCAATGCAAATCCCAGCGCAATAGTCCCTGATAGAATAAAAACCCACCAGTAGATTGGGGTTTTGTAGGGAAAATTGGACAACCAGCTACTCATAGCATAGTATGCAATGGGACAGGCAAATACGAACGACAACAGAACCCATTTCAACAGGTCGAAGTTTAGCATTTTAACCACACCCAGCTCGGTTGCACCGGTAACTTTCCGTATGCCAATCTCTTTTACCCGTTGCTGAATGTAAAATGTTGCCATGGCCAGTACACCCATAATCGAGATTATTATTGCTAAAATGGTGAGGTAACCTATCATTTGAGCAGTTTGTTCCTCTTTTTGATACCACTTATAAATTGTTTCGTCGGCAAAGGAGTAATCGAAAGGCAAACCATCGGTGAAATCCTTATGAACCTTTGTGATATTTTTTAGCGTTTCTGCCACATTTGCTCCGCTAATGTTGATATAAATCCCCCAGGGAAACTCTTCTTTTCCTAGGTACATAACCATTGCAGGACCCACCTTCGTGCGTAGATCTCTGAAATGAAAATCCTTAACAATACCATGAATGGGAATTTCCTGTCCATTGGGGAATTTTACCGATTGAGCCAATGAATCGAGTTCCAGTTCCCGAATTGCAGTTTCGTTTAGGCAGAACCATTCCTTTTGGTATGCAACACCCGTGGGTTTTATCTTTAAGTCGAACATCTTTAAAAATGCCGAATCGATTTTAAACACCTGAAAGCTAACAGGTTTGCCATAAAAATCCATCGAATTATTGTTGCCGCCATCGAGTGGGCTACCTACAGCGTAAGCAACATCAACAACACCGGGAACTTTAAGCATCTCATCACGGAAGGCATCGCGCTGGCTGTTGTTTAAGTCGTTATCGTAATAAATGATATTATTGCGGTTAAAGCCCAAGTCGAAATTTCGCATAAACTGGGTTTGCTGTGCGATAATCCATGTGCAAATTATTAACGTAATTGCAGCGCAATACTGAACAGATATTAGTATTTTGCCAATAACGCTTTTCGATTTTCGGCGGAATGTTCCTTTCACAATATCAATTGCGTTATACCTGGAAATAAGAAAAGCGGGTGCGAACCCAGATATTATACCGATTAAAATAATTCCCAAACCAAAAATTGCAGTGGTCGAAAAATCGAATTTATCGCTAATATTTAACTGCGTATCGAGTAGAGCATTAAACGATGGCTCGGCTATTTTTGCAAGGAGTAAGGCTATATTGAAGGCAATAAGGCATATTATTATTGATTCGGTAATAAACTGCACAACCAAGCG
>Ga0334885_1005012_pt1 | contig 11021 bp, 11 predicted proteins | sample GraSluR1_MG_8_FD_207233 | JGI IMG/M metagenome (GOLD analysis project Ga0334885, IMG submission 207233) | Sludge microbial communities from methane-producing bioreactor in Wageningen University, Netherlands - Granular Sludge_31_05-R1 | ecosystem: Engineered > Bioreactor > Anaerobic >...
AAGAAAAAATGAGGGGTAAAAAATGATAAAGGCGGATTGCCACGGTCGCTTTGCTCCCTCGCAAAGACAGGACCTGCTACTCCCCAAAATTATCCAGGAATAATTGTTTTAATTCAGCCAGAACGGCCTCTTTCTCCGGACCGGTTGCCTGGAGAAACAAATCATCTCCTTGCTTGGCTCCCAACAGCATGACTGAGATCATGCCCTTGATTAAGACTGGCTCGGGGCTCTCGGTTCGGTTTGTGACGGTAAGTTTGGCGTCATATTTTTTAACAGTTTGGATAAATAATGCCGCGGGACGAGCGTGTAAGCCGCTGGGATTGGTGACTGTAATCTGCAGTTCGGCTGCCTTGTCGCTGTTATTCACCTCAGGTTCTAAAACAGCTTCAGGAGCAGCAGGTGGTTCCAAGGTTTCTTCTTCGCTGACAATCTGCTGCTCTTTGGCTGCAAGAGCGTTCATCGCCTCTTCATAAACCTCCTGGATCGGGCTGCCAAGATTAGCCTGCACACCAGCAGCAATAGCGCCCTCTACAAAAGGAGCCGGGCACATCCGCACCCTGGAGGCGACATTTTCATCGAGCATCTGAAGAGCCATTTCTGTACTTAAAACCGCGCTGCCAAGATCCATAAGTACTAATACGTCCTTATCCTCGGCGAGTTCATCCAGTGCTTCCATGATTTCGACCGCATCCGTGCCGATTTCTTCATGATCATCGCCAAGCCCGGCTGCGACCTTGATTGATAATTCTGGTGAAGGTGCCATTTGCCTTACCAGCTCGGCTGTTCCCTGGGCAAGTTTGTGACTGTGTGAGACAAGTAAGAGATTGACCATTGTATCCCTCTATTTTGGATCTTTAGAGTTGTCGGTTTGCTTAGGTTTGGGACGAAAGAGCGAATGAAACCAATTCATTCCGAAGAACACAAACCAGATACTGCCGCCAAAGAGGAAACCCCAAAGCAGACCACGTCCCCAATCCCCGCTTCCCATGATGATTTGAACCGCGACCAAAATCATGATGCCAATGCTTAATGCTGTAATGATGAGGAATCCGGTGCGTCTCTGAATCCATGGCTTGCTGAGTTCTTCCACGTTTACTGCTTCTTTGTTCTTTGAATCGGTTTTTTTGATATTTTTACTCATCTCTTTTTACTCCTGTATGGCTAAAAATTAGGGGCGAAGACAAAAGGCTCCGCCCCATAATTCTAAACGAATTGAGGAACTAGTTTTCGACCCAATCGAAGGTGCGGGTAACCGCTTTCTTCCAACCCTTGTAGAGTTTGGCGCGGGTTTCTTCGTCCATATTGGGTTCCCATTCCTTGTCCTTACCCCAGTTGACGCGTAGATCTTCGACCTTCTCCCAGAAGCCAACAGCCAGGCCAGCTGCATAGGCAGCGCCCAAAGCGGTGGTTTCTGCGACAGTCGGGCGAATCACAGGAACGCCGAGGATATCGGACTGGAATTGCATCAGGGTCTCGTTGAAGACCATGCCGCCATCCACCTTGAGGGCGGTCAGATCGACACCAGAGTCCTTGTTCATAGCTTCCAGGACTTCAGCAGTCTGGTAGGCAGTTGCTTCAAGGACGGCGCGGGCGAGATGTCCGCTATTAATGTAGCGGGTCAAGCCGACGATAGCGCCGCGGGCATCGCTCTTCCAATACGGAGCATACAAGCCGGAGAAGGCCGGGACAAAGTAGATGCCACCGGAATCTTCAACGCTGGCAGCCAGCATTTCGATGTCGGATGATTTTTCAATCATCTTGAGGTTATCGCGGATCCACTGTACCAGAGCACCGGTGATGGCGATGGAGCCTTCCAGAGCATAAACAGCGGGTTCGTTGCCGATTTTGTAACCAAGGGTAGTCAACAGACCGTTCTTGGATTGGATCGGTTCGTTACCAGTGTTCATGAGCATGAAGCAGCCAGTACCATAGGTGTTCTTGGCTTCACCTGGGGAGTAGCAGGTCTGTCCAAAGAGGGCAGCCTGTTGATCGCCCAAGTCACCAGCCACAGGAATGCCATCCAGGGCGCCGTCTTTGGCGTAGCCATAGACCTGGCTTGAAGCTTTGATATCAGGAAGCATTGCGCGGGGGATGCCCAAAATCTTGAGCATCTCAGGATCCCAATCGAGGGTTTCCAGGTTCATCATGAAGGTTCGGGAAGCGTTGCTAACGTCTGTCACATGAACGCCGCCGCGAGGGCCGCCGGTGAGATTCCAGATCACCCAGGTATCGATATTGCCGAAGAGGATCTCGCCTTTTTCAGCTTTTTCTTTTAATTCGGGATGATTGTCGAGAATCCATTTTGCTTTCATACCAGAGAAATAGGTCGCCAGAGGCAGACCGACTTTGGTGCGGAAGCGATCCTGACCGCCGTCTTTGGCTAATTCGTTACAGATTTGATCTGTACGGGTGTCCTGCCAGACAATGGCGTTGTAGACTGGTTTGCCAGTGGCTTTTTCCCAGACAACGGTGGTTTCGCGCTGGTTGGTGATACCGACAGCTGCAATTTCTTTTACATCAATCTTTAGTTTATCCAGAGCACCCTTGATAACATCCTGGGTTGCCTGCCAAATTTCTAAAGGATCGTGTTCGACCCATCCTGGTTTTGGATAGATCTGTTCGTGTTCTTTTTGATCATAGCCAACCACTTTACCTGAATGGTCGAATACCATAAAGCGGGTGCTGGTGGTTCCCTGATCAATTGCTGCTACGTACTTTGCCATAATTTGTTCTCCTTTTTTCTATAGTGATTTTATTGAACCAGACCTTAACAGTCTGTCCAAGTTTCAGCGGCTGATTTGATGAGTAAATAGGTAGAAGTCGCTCCAGGATCTTGATGCCCGGCACTGCGTTCCCCCAGGTAGCTTGCACGCCCCTTGCGTGCCACCAGTGGGATGGTTGCCAACATGCCTTCATGAGCTGCATCGGCAGATTTTTGCAGGGCTTCTCCGGTCGATGCTCCATTCCCCATAGATTCACTTAAGGCATTCATTGCAGGATACAGTGCATCCAGCATGGTCTTGTCGTTTGGCAGGGCTTTGCCCAGCTTGGCAATACCAGTAATGCCTGCTTCGAAGGCTTGAGCCCAATCGTTCAGATCCATTTCCATTTTCGCGCCGATAGTCATTCCAGCTTTTGTAAACATGGTTGAATAAAGCGGACCTGCAGCTCCACCCACCTTGGACAAAAGGGTCATTCCAACATTTTTCAGAATGGTTCCAATATCTTTGTCCTCAACGGTTGGTAATTTTTCGAGTACAGCTTTAAAACCACGTCTCATATTAGCACCATGGTCAGCATCACCAATCTCACGGTCTAGGTTAGTTAACATTTCATGGTTTTCTTCGATCACTTGAGCGAAATCTCTAATCCAATTCAACACATCATCTTTTGTTATAGCCACATTTGCCTCTTTAAGACGCTACTGGAGTTTCAAACTCCAGTAGCGTAATTCAGATAAACTACATACCCCAGCGCATTCCGGCGGTTTTGACCGGTGCATCCCAGAGTTTCTTTAGATCCTCGTCCAACTTCAAAAGGGTGATGGACATTCCAGCCATTTCGAGGCTGGTGATGTAAGGACCAATCAGATTGCGGACAACCTTAATGCCCTTGGCTTCGAGCATTTCCACTGCTTTTCTATAGACAATGTATAACTCGATCAAGGGAGTGCCGCCCATACTGTTTACAAACAACAGGACTTCATCACCCTCTTTGTAGGGCAGGTCTTCGACAACAGGCTCAAGCAGCATTTCAGTGATCTTATCCGCTGATTCAACCTTGATGCGATGCCGACCAGGTTCGCCATGGATACCGATACCGATTTCCATTTCATCTTCTGGCAGGTCAAACGAGGGTTTACCAACATGCGGGACAGTGCAGGAAGTCAGCGCCATGCCCATACTGCGACCTTGACCATTGACCTTGCGTGCCAGGTCAGCACATTCTTTTAGAGAACGTCCTTCTTCGGCAGCAGCACCAACGATTTTTTCCATCAACACAGTTAGACCGACACCGCGTCGTCCAGCAGTCCATGTGCTGTCTTCGACAGCAACATCATCGTCAACAACCACTGATTCAATATCAATTCCTTCGTCACGAGCCAAATCGGCTGCCATTTCGAAGTTCATGATGTCGCCAGTGTAGTTCTTAACGATGTGCAGAACGCCTGCGCCACCATCTACTGCTTTGGTAGCTTCGAGCATCTGGTCTGGGGTCGGGCTGGTGAAAACAGCACCCGGGCAAGCAGCGTCTAACATACCTTTGCCGACAAAACCACCGTGCATGGGTTCATGACCGCTGCCCCCACCGGAGACCAGCGCAACTTTGCCTTGAACGGGAGCATCCGCACGAACGATGAAATCAGGGTCATAGAAAACCTTGACCAAGTCGGGATGAGCCAGTTCGATACCTTTGAGTTCTTCTTTCACAACATCTTCAGGGTTGTTAATTAATTTTTTCATATAGAATGTCTCCTTTCTTCACCTGGAAGGGTTTTTCCTTTACCAGGCATTGATGTGACCAGCGGTCATAAGTGGTCAGGTTTTGAACTAGTCTTTATTGGGCAGGTTCTTGGCCACAACCATATCGTACAGCCAGAAGCCAATAGGGCCAGCGATTGCTGGTACAAGCACTGGGACGATCAGCCAATAGAGACCATCGAACAAGCCAGTGGTTCCGGCCAGAGCACCAAAGAGGCGGGGACCGAGGTCACGAGCAGGATTGATGGAATAGCCAGAAGGACCACCGAGGGAAAGACCAACAGCCAGAACAGCGAAACCAACGATAAACACGCCAAAATTATCTTTGAGTCCCATGTTCTTCATGTCGCCACTTGCCGCAATACCCCAGATCAGGACGAAGGTGCCGAACAGTTCTGCGATCGAAGCAGTCAACATCGTGTAACCGCCAGTTGCACCAGAGCTCGCTGAACCCCACCAAGTCTGTCCGAAGATAGAGCCGGGTCCGGTTGACCAGACATTAGGCATACCCGCGGCCACGAGGCCGTCGCGATAGATGAAATAAACAGCAGCAGCACCAAGGAAGGCACCGATCATCTGAGCAACGATATAGGGCAGAACTTTCTTCCAGGGGAAGCCACGGCGGACAGCAAGACCAAGGGTCACTGCTGGGTTGAGGTGTGCACCAGAGATACCACCAGAGATGTAGACAGCGATAATTACTGCGAACGCCCAACCGATGGTAATAGTGTTCCAGTTATAAGCGGTGCCAGCAACACGGGGTGCCAGACCAACATTGGCGACAACACCGTCACCAAGCAGAATCAGGATGAAGGTGCCAAACACTTCGCCAATAAACTCTTTCATAGTACGATTTTCCATGAATATTTCTCCTTTTAATTTGTGGTTTGAAAAAATATGATTCTTCTTGAAAAAAACGTTACTTTATTAGATCGATATGCACCTCCTTTTGCGGTTTTTTTGACAGTAGTCAATTTCTTTCATGGTAGTCTTGGGAAGGTAAATAAAAAACGCACCTGTATAAAGGGATTGTTCGAAACAATCCTCTCTCAATAACAGCTGCATTCTTTTTGGGCTACTCACTTTAGTATCCTCTTACTCCCTAGAACCTAAAAGATTTGCCAAAATCGATATCGACTAAACCACCTGATATCGCCGATATTACCTAAGAATAACTATAACACAATTGAACTTAATTATACAAATTTTTACAACTTTTTGCTCTGAATGTAAATATGTTTTTGATGAATAATCCGTCTTTTAATTTTCTACGTAGTATAATACCTCAGAAATATAAAAAATGTCTAAACTTTTACAAAATGATGACCGCTTTTTAGCAAATTAATTACCTTTACAACACATGCTTCGGGGATAAAGTGCTTCGCGACCATCATCTGATCCTGGAATAAAATACCCCAGAGGTATTATAAATTTTGGTCATATCGAAATTTAAAAAATGGAGGCAAGTGTGCAAGAAAAATACGATTACATCGTGATTGGGGGAGGCGTAGTCGGTGCGATGATTGCCCGATGGCTTTCCCGATACGAAGGCAAGCTGTTGCTGATAGAGAAGGAAGCAGATATCGGCATGGGTTGCTCTTCGGCGAATACGGCAATTGTCCACGCAGGTTATGACCCCTTACCAGGCTCTCTCAAAGCTTTGATGAATGTCAGGGCGAATCCCATGTGGGATCAATTAGCTGGCGAACTCAATTTTCCCTTTGAACGCAGAGGCGATTATGTGGTCGCCATCGGCGAAGAGGAACTACCCCTCATACATAAGTTGATGGACCAGGGTATCAAAAACGGTGTTCCCGGGATGATGATGCTCGATGCTGGTGAAATGCGTTCCCGAGAGCGTGATATCAACCCTGAAACCAGCGGTGCCCTCTGGGCAACAACCGGCGGTATTTGCGATCCCTTCCAGGTCACCGTCGCTGCTGCAGAAAACGCAGTTATCAACGGCGCTACCGTGCTCCTGAATACCAAGTTTGAAGATTTTATTTGGGAAGGGAGCCGCGTTATCGGTGTAAAAACCAACCGAGGTGATTTCTTTGCCCGTTGGGTAATCAACTCGGCTGGTATTTATTCTGACGCCGTGATGCACAAAGCTGGCGTTCGCCCTGAATTCATCATCAAACCGCGTAAGGGTGAGTATTTCATTTTTGACCGGGCTGAAGTCCAGATTCATAATGTGCTCTTCCCAGTGCCATCCAGCCGGGGTAAGGGTATTTTGGTTACCGGTACATTACACGAAAATACCATTGTTGGTCCTAATGGCAATGTGATCGATGATAAAGAAGACACCTCCATGACCAAAGAAGGAATGGACGAATTGCTCGATGGCGCCAAGAAATTGATTCCATCTCTCAATCTCCGCCACTCAATTGCAAATTTTGTCGGTTTGCGTCCGATGGGAAATGGCCCCTGCTACACCCCAGGCATCAATTACAACAACGACTATGTAATTGAAGTCCCCAGCAGCGTGCAAGGTTTCGTCAACCTGGGCGGCATTGAATCGCCTGGCTTGACATCAGCCCCAGCCATTGCAGAAATGGTGGTGGACCTGATGAAAGACGCCGGTGAAGAATTTGTCGCGAAGAAAGACTGGGACCCAATTCGCCCAGGCCGCCCGCGCTTCGCACACATGACCCACCAGGAACGCAAACTGCTCTGCGATATGGATCCACGGTATGGACGCGTGATCTGCCGTTGCGAGAATGTGACTGAGGGCGAGATTGTCGCTGAAATTCATTCACCTGTTCCTGCTCTCACCTACGATGCGATCAAACGCCGAACCTGGCTGGGTACTGGTCGCTGCCAGGGTGGTTTTGATATGACCCGTGTGGTAGCCATCCTAGCCCGGGAACTGGGTGTTTCTCCATTTGAGATCAGCAAGCGCGGTGAAAGTTCCGAATACCTCTTTAGAACTACCAAAGATTTGGAGGTCAGCGATGTTAATTAAGAAGCAATATGACGTGGTTGTAATTGGTTCTGGTCCTGGTGGATTGGCAGCTGCTATCGAAGCCAAAAAAGGCGGCGCAGATGACGTTTTGGTGATCGAACGCGACGTAGAATTAGGCGGCATCCTCCTGCAGTGCATCCATAACGGTTTCGGTCTGCAAACCTTCAAAGAAGATCTGCCTGGTCCTGAATATGCTCAGCGCTATATTAATGAAGCCAGGACATTGGGGATCACCTTCCTGATGGATACCATGGTCATGGATGTGACATCTCAACGCAAGTTATACCTGACCAGCCAGGATTTCGGTTATATCGAGGTGGATGCCCATGCCATCGTTTTGGCCATGGGCTGCCGCGAACGTACCCGCGCTCAGGTGCGACTTCCAGGCTATCGCCCTAACGGCGTCTTTACAGCCGGCACCGCCCAGCGCTGGGTGAACGTGGAAGGCTACATGCCCGGCAATAACTTCGTTGTTCTTGGCTCTGGTGACATCGGCATGATCATGGCACGCCGCCTGACCTTTGAGGGCGCGCATGTTGAAAGGGTGCTTGAAATTCAATCTTACCTTTCTGGCTTGAGCCGAAACTACGTTCAGTGTCTTGATGACTGGGGCATTCCCTTACAACTTCAACACACAGTCAAGCGTATCTTGGGCAAGAATCGGGTTGAAGCGATCGAGGCTGTAGCAGTCGATGACAAATGGAATTTCATTCCCGGCAGCGAAGAGATCATCCCTTGCGATACCTTGTTGCTCTCAGTCGGTTTGATCCCTGAAAACGAACTCTCCAAAAAGGCTGGTGTCCTGCTGGATCCTGTCACTGGTGGTCCATTCGTTGACGAACATTTCCAGACCAATGTTCCGGGTATTTTCGCCGCAGGTAACGTAGTGCATGTTTACGACCTGGTCGATTGGGTATCACTGGCAGGCGCCGAAGCCGGACGAAGTGCTGCAGAATTTGCTCTGGCTGAAAAAGAGCGATCTGCCCGATACATTCCACTTGTGCCTGGCAAAAATGTGCGCTATATTGTTCCCCACAAACTGGATAAAAAAGCCTTGGAAAAAGGTGATATCAGTCTGCAAATGCGCGTCACCAAACCAATCGAGGAAGATGTCTGGATGGAAGTGCATGGAGAAGAAAACAGCATCGTGCGGCGTTCAGAGCGTTATGTGCGCCCGGGTGAGATGGTCACGATCGTGCTCAAGCCCAAAATGGCAGCTGAAGTCGAGAAAGCTGGCAGATTGACCGTCGATATTTATCCTAAATCGGAGGCATAAGATGGAAGAAAAGAATTTTATTTGCACTGCTTGCCCAATGGGCTGTAAATTGATTGTGCGAATGGAAGGTGACGAAGTGGTCAAGATTTTGGGTCACCGCTGCCGTAAAGGCGAGACCTATGGACGCCAGGAAGCGATTGCTCCCCAGCGCATGCTTGCCAGCACGGTCAAAGTCCCCAACGGCTTCCACCCACTTCTGCCGGTATATACCAAAGGTTCTATTCCAAAGCAGAGAATTTCCGAAGTTTTGGAAAAGATCCGCGCAGTTGAGGTGACTGCTCCGATCAAAGCCGAAGACGTGATCATTCCTAATGTAATTGGTACTGGTGTGGATGTGATCGCCAGCCGGGATATGCCCGCAAAAAATTAATTCTTGCTTGAAAATTAAGAAAGGCGCTATCAAAGCGCCTTTCTTTGGTTAAGAGAGAAAAAATGGATGGGTCTAACTACCAACCTGGCAAAGCATAAACCAAGTTTGCTATAAAAAAGTAAACCTATTCCCGGTTTAGCCTGTGATTGGTCAACAAAGTAACTAAAAGCGGCAGGGTCATTGCCACCAGGATCGTCCCCACCAGGTAAGATCTTTCAGTTATCTCCAGGAAGATCAGGATATTCAGAAAGATCAGTGCCAAAAGGATCACAACCTGATTGACAATTGTGGAAATATCCAACAGCAATTTCCAATCCTCTTTGATTGTTTCTTTTGGCTTGTATTGCGCAGGTTTGGAAATAAAAGGAATGCTGTTTTCCCTTATTGCCACAGAATACGCCAACCAGGTAAATATTGCCCAGTTGATGAACACAACAGCAACGATGATGAAACTGGTTTTGGTCTGGGGATCGAGGGTTGGGTGCAAGAGTGCTTGAATCGCCAGGGTGAGCCCTACAGATAGGTTTATCAAGAATAGATATTTCTTATCGATGACCAATTCTCCTCATTAAAAGCCGATGGATTTGCGTGTTCAAGTATTGTACATTACTTATGTACGCTTAAAAAAGAAAGGCAGCACTTAAGCTGCCTTTCCATGCAATGGTTCGATATTGCCTAACTCATTGTAAGCGCCATAACAGCCTTTTGGGCGTGCAGGCGATTTTCTGCTTCGTCATAAACCACCGAATTAGGTCCGTCAATTACCTCGTCAGTGACTTCGATATTACGGTCTGCGGGCAGAGGGTGCATGTAAATGGCGTCAGATTTTGCCAACTCCAGGCGACGTTGGTCCATGATCCAGTCCGTGTAAGAGTCCTGAAGAGCTTTACCTTTTACTGGATCGTCAGTGGTCATCAGCGGACCCCAGCTCTTGGCATAGATCACGTCGGCGTCTTTCATGCCTTCGTCCATATCATGAAGGATTTCGAAAGAGGTGCCCCACTTTTTGGCTTCATCGGCTGCCTGCTGTTCAATTTCGGGCATGAGGGGGAATTCTTTAGGGTAAGCCAGGGTCACATCCATACCAAAGCGCGGCATCTGGATCACCAGAGATTGCGGCACAGAAATCGGCTTAAGATAAGAAGCAGCGTATGCCCAGGAGACCACGATTTTTTTCTTTTTAAGGTCGCGCCCTTTCTTTTCCATGATGGTCATTAGATCAGCCAAGCATTGGAAGGGATGGTAAACGTCGCACTGCATATTGAGGACGGGAATACGGCAATTACGGGCTACTTCGTTGAGGTAGTCATTGCCGACTTTCCAGTCACAGTGGCGGATCGCGATTCCGTCGAAATAGCGCCCGTAGATCTCACCGATTTCCTTGGCGGTGTCGCCGTGGGAAATCTGGGTGGTCTTGCTCTCAATGAACGCACCATGACCGCCGAGTTGAGCAATGCCGGCTTCGAACGAGCCGCGCGTGCGTGTGCTGCTGAAGAAAAAGAGCATTGCCAGCACTTTGTCGCGCAGGTAAGCATGCGGTTCGTTAAGGGCGCGCTTGCGTTTGAGATCCCAGGCAACATCTAATACAGTTTCAACTTCTTCTTTAGAAAAATCCAGATCGCCGATCAGGTCTCGGCCATGTAGAAAGGTTTGCATATTTCTCTCCTTAAGGTTTCTTGTCTTGATTATACCTACCAAAGTTTAGTTTGACCACAAGAAATGCTGCGGTAAACGGAAATGACCAATAAACCAGCCAGGCTGAATCCCATTCGCTATGCTCAGGGGCAGGTGAAGCGCAACCTAGCCTAAAACTGATCGTGCCGGTCTCCAGACCGAGCACGGCTTTTGACCGCCAGGTCTCCCAACCAATTCCAGTGAATCAAATAGTGATTAAAAACGGCTGTAACCTGGCAATATTAGCTAATCGAC
>Ga0334885_1005023_pt1 | contig 11008 bp, 4 predicted proteins | sample GraSluR1_MG_8_FD_207233 | JGI IMG/M metagenome (GOLD analysis project Ga0334885, IMG submission 207233) | Sludge microbial communities from methane-producing bioreactor in Wageningen University, Netherlands - Granular Sludge_31_05-R1 | ecosystem: Engineered > Bioreactor > Anaerobic > Unclassified...
TGGCCGACCAGGTCGGGATCCAGGAGATTCACGCCGCTCAGAGTCCCGAGCAGAAGCTGGCCATCGTCCAGGACGAGAGTTCCCGCGCCCGCACCATCTACCTGGGAGATGGCATCAACGATGCCCCCGCCCTCATGGCCGCCACCGTCGGGGTTGCCTTCGGACAGAACTCCGATGTGACGACGGAGGCGGCCGGAGCGGTGATCATGGAGAGCACCCTCGAGAAGATGGATGAGTTCCTTCACGTGGGCGCCAGGATGCGGCGGATCGCCCTGCAGAGTGCCCTGGGAGGGATGCTGCTGTCGCTTCTGGGCATGGGTGCGGCAGCCTTTGGCTGGTTGACCCCGGTCGCCGGCGCCCTGGCCCAGGAACTCATCGATCTGCTGGCGGTCCTGAATGCGCTGAGAGCCTCCTTCCCCCCGCCCAGTCTGGTGGACTTCCGGAGGAATTGATCCCACGAACTTTATCTTTGAAAGGATTTGCCCGGTCAGGAGGGACTCCGGCCACAGAAGCCCGAACAGACTCTTGGGACCATGCCCCACGAGCCATCCTTCACTCCCTTGACCTTGCCCCCTGGGCTTCGGACGGCCAGGGACCCTCTGCGGAAGGGCCTGGCTGACTTGTTGCGTGGTGTCTCCCACGGGCTGGAGAGCCAAGGCCCGCTGGGCGCCGCATGGCCCTTCCGCCAGGCCCTGGACCTGACGACGATCTTCCTGGCTGCGGCAGCCATTGCGCCGTTGTCTCCAGGGGAAGCGCCGCTGCCCGGTTGGCGTCGGGGGCTCTGGAAATCCGACTTTGCCGACATGGCGCCGGGACTGTTGAACTGGGCGGTGGCCTACCTGCCCAAGCGCAGCCGTCAGAACCGTCTGGCCAGCCACCTGCTCGATTTCCTCTTTGAAGACGGCTCGCGTCACCTGGCTGGAAAGCCTCGGCCCCATGCCGGAATGTTTGGCCTGGGAGACCCGTCCATCACCGGCCCGGGAGCCTGGCAGGACTGGCGCGAGCGCTTCTTCTCGCGGGATGACACCGAGGGGCTGGCAGAAGCTGCCTCGGGATTGACGGCGCACCTCGAGAGTTTCTCCGCTCTGCTGCCACGCCTGGACGATTTCCTGGCCTCGCTGGGGATCGGGGTGGCCTCGCGGGGTGACAGCGGGCGGCTGACGCTCAATCTGGGAGACGAATCTGAAGAACTCGCGCCCTTCCTTCTGGTTCGCGACTGCCCGCAATGTGGCCTCAAAGACAGTCTCTTCGCCTTGACGGCGCCCAGCCTGGGCGAGCGATACCCCTATTGCGAGGTCTCAACGGGCCACCTGATCCCATTTTCGGTTGATTCGGCCTTCCAGCGCCGCTTCTTCACCGGAGGGGCTCCGACTCGGCGGAAGGATTCCCCACCCCTGCGCCCTCAAGGCCTGGAACGCCTGGTCGAACGCTCCGAGAGGGCGCGACCGGGGACGGCCTCGGAGGGGGTGGCTCTTCTCCAGGAGGCCCTGACCCCCGAGGCCTGGACCCGCCATCATCTGCCGACGCTGATGGTCTTGTGCCAGGCGGGAGAACCGCTTCCCCTGGAGGTCCTGGCAGACCCCTCGCTGGGGTGTCGGGATGCCGTGGCTGCCGCAGGACGCATGGTGGGCCTGGTCGTGTTCTGGGAGAACGGTGCCGTCGAACCGGCCTCTGCGACCCTGGCGGCCGAGCTGAACGAGCTGTTCCCGGCCGAAGCCACGCAGGCCGCCCGTCGTCTGGCCCTGTGGGCGGAAGCGCTCTTCCAGGAACCCGGCGGGGCCGGTGCCGGCGAGGGCATGGCGGGGCGCGGCCTGGCCCGATGGGCCCTGGCATCCGCTGACACGGAGTTGTGCGCCCGTCTGGCCCAGACCCCGAGCGTGGAGACGGAGCTTCTGCGCTGGCTTGCCGAAGAAGAGGCGGCAGGACGCCGGACGGTGGTCCTGCAGGTGAGCCAGGACTGGCTGAAGATGTTGGCCGATTCGTCGGCCTCCCTGCGGCAGGCCCGTCTGCACGCGGTGCGTGGGGGAGTGCGCCGGCGTGCCGCGGAGCATGGCCTGGCTCGGGAAGAGTTGGACCGGGCCCTGGCCCTGGCACCTTCGGGACCTGCGACTTACGAATTCCGTGCCCGGACCCTGACCGAGAGGGCCCGCGCGCATCTGGACCTGCGTCAGCCGGCCTCGGCCGCCGAGGACGGCGCCCAGGCGGCCGAGGCCTGGAAGCGGGCGACCGCCACCAGTCCCGATCTGCCCGGGGCCGTCCTGGCCCGGGTCGAGCTGGCCAGCCTCCGGGGCAAGGCGCTTCAGGCCTTGGGCCAGTCCCGCCAGGCGGCGGCGCTGATGCAGAAGGTGGCCGACGGGTTGCCAGAACCCCAAGGAGAAGTCGAAGTCCTGGCCTGGATCCAGTTGAGGGTGGGCCTGGGTGAACTGCTGCGGGGCCTGGGCGACAACTCGGGATCGCGTCATCACTTCCGGAAGGGCTTGGAGCTCTTCTCTCGTGCACCTTCGGACGTCGATCTGCGAGAAGCCCGAGCTTCGGCTCTGCGGGGTGCGGCCGGGGGGGACGACGCCGAGGTGGCCTGCAAGCATCTGGCTGAGGCCCGCGAACTGCTGGAAGCATTGGTTCAGGGAGCCGGGCGGACCGATCTGCGGCCTGCCCTGGCGGGTGTCCTGGATGAACTGGCCACCGCTCGCGAGCGCTCGGGACTGCTGGCGGAGGCCCGCGAAGCGGGAGAGGTGGCCAACGAGCTTTTCGCCCGTCTCTTGGAGGAGCATGGACGCCCCGAGTGGCGGACGGCCAGAGCTCGGGTCCTGGGTCGGCAGGCCAGGCTGTCGCAGACCATGGGACGAACCCGTCAGGCGGAGGAGGAGCTGGGCCAGGCCCTTGAACTGCTGCACGAGTTGGGTGAGGAGGCCCGAAGCCGGCTGCGAAGCCAGGAGTTGGACCTTCACAGCCAGCGGGCGACCTTGAGGATCGAGCAGGAGTGTTGGACGGAGGCCCTCGAGGATCTGGGGGCCGTCTTGGAGTTGGGCTCGTCCGATCCTGGCGGGGGCGCGCTGGTCGAGCGCGTGGCTCGGGCTCACCGGGAGCGCGGCCGGATCCTGGTCAAGCAGGGACTTCCTTCCCAGGCCATGCAGGATTTCGATCGAGCGGTCGAGCTGACCGGCCGCAAGGAGGATCACGCCTTCCGGGCCGAGATTGCCCGGGACCGGGCGCCGGTCCTGCTGGCGGCCGGCTTCCCGGAAAGGGCCGAAGAAGACTGTACCCTGCTGTTGGAGCGGGGCGTGCCCGCGTTGGAGAAGGCCGATTTGCAGATCCTGCGGGCCGTGGCCCGTCTGCGCGCCGGTCGCCTGGCCGAGGCTCTGGAGGACTTCACCGAGGCGGAGAGCGGCTGCTCGGAACCCCGACGTTGTCGGGTGGGGCGGGGGTTGGCTCACCTGCGCCTGAACCACAAGGATCAGGCTCTGGCTTGTTTCCAGGGCGTCCTGGACGAGATCGGCGACCAGCCTCCCGCTGCCGCGCGTGTCGAGGCGATTCTGGCCCATGGCGGCGTGGCCACGCTTCGAGAGTCGGTTGGCGGCGCCGAGCAGGCCCGGGCGGACTGGTCCGCCACCGCGCGCGCCTGGGGGAGCGAGGGCGCCGAGCCGGGACTCTTTGCCTGGGAGGTCGGAGAGATGTTGGCCCAGGCCGGGCAGGCGCACCTGGCCCACGGGGATCCTGGAGTGGCCCTTTCCAGTCTTCAAGCAGCCTTGCAGTTGCTGGACCAACCCGCAGTGCAGGGCCACTCTGCTGCGGTGCATCTGCGCGTGCGAGGGGCCATCGCACGAGCGCTGGCCGGGCTGGGGCGCGAACGGGAAGCCGTCGAGGAGGCCCGAGCCGCCCTGGATGTGCCCGAATCCATCCTCCGCCAGGAACCCGAACTGGCTGCCAGCCTTCATTTCTTCTGTGGCCAGGTGCTGGTCGGCGCCCTGTCCTGGGGTGAGTCGGTCCAGGCGCATCTCGATCAGGCGGTCACCCTGTACCAAAGTCTGCTGGAAGATCGCTGGGATGCGGGGACCCAGAGCAATCTGGCCCTGACGCTGGTGCTGCGCGGCACCGTGCGCAGTGGCGCCGGCGAACTCGCGTCGGCCGTGGCCGATCTGGACGAGGCCGTCGAGCTGCTGGAGAGTCTGCGCAGTCGAATGGATGGCCGTGGGCTGGAATGGGAAATGGCCCTGGCCCTGGCACGTCGGGCTGAAGCCCTGCTGGCTCGCGACGAGGCCTCGGCTGCCTCAGCCTCCCTGGCGACGGCTTCCCGGATCCTGCCTGCGGCACCGGCGCCCCGCCCCATTCACGCCTGGGTTCGAGGTCATTTTCTGGAGGCCCTGGCAGGCCTTCTGGCCGGCGAGCATTCCCTTGAGGCCTGGCAGGTCCTGGGGAGTCTGACCTGCCTGGATTGCTGGTCATGGGCAGAGCGCAATCGCCTGGAAGAGAGCTGGTGCGCGCTGCTCCAGACCGACCTGGACCAGGAGGTGCTGCCCATTCTGGCGGGAGTGGTCGGCTATCTGGCTTCCTCCAGCACCCCTGAAGGCGAAAGCGTGGCTGGAACGCGGCTCCTCCATGCGTGGTGTCGGCGTGGACTGACCCTGGCGGAATCTGATCACCCGATGGCGGAACCGTTGCTGAGGTCCCTGGTGGACCTGGTCTCTTCCGGACCCTGGAGCCCCGAGATCGCCTGCGATGCCCTGAAGGGCCTGGCCAGCCTGTGGGAGGCGCGGGGCGAGCCCACCACCGCGCTTCAGTACCTGGAGAAGGCTTTCGCCCTGGTCGCCTCGGCAGATTCGAAGAACACCCCGACAGCGGCTTCAGTGCTTCTTTGCCGAACCCGGCTGGCCGATCGCCTGGGGCAGCGGGAGGACGCTCGAGAGAGCTTCCAGAAGGCGCTGGAGCTGCTTCGGCAGATGCCGCCTGCGGCGGTCCCCTCCTCCATGCGGGCGGAAGTCTCCCGCCTGCAGGAGATTCTGGGATTTTCCGAGTTGCCGGCCTTGTCGCCGGATCCGGATGCGGGGGCGCCTGGCCCTGAGACTCCATCGTCCACCGAGGCGCCTTCGGCCGAAGCCTTGGACATGCCCTCGGGGACCGAGCCGCCCCCTCCCGAGACGGCGACTCTGGCCGAGGAAGCCAGGTCGGCTCCAGCCGAGACTCCGACCGGCTTGCAGGAGCCTTCCCCGGCCCCGCTCGACGCGGTGCCCCCGGAGGCCGAGCAGGTTCACCTGAAGACCTCGGAGGCCTCCCCTCCGGCGGCCTTTGTGCAGTCGGTGCCCACCGAGGCCTGGGATCCCGTCAGGGCGCACGAGCAACTGGATGCCGCCTTGGAGGCCCTGGATGCTTCGGACCTGGCGGAGGCCGAAAGGTTCCTGCTGGAAGTGGGCCACGACCTTCCGCGCTCGGATGGTCCCCCGAGTCCCGATGTCCTGGAGCTGCTTCCGGGGCTGCTGGAGGGCCTGCAAGGGGTGGTCGACGGGATGCTTGAGCGCGGCTGGCTTCCACGCGCCCTGGCCATCGCGGAGTATGGCAGCTCGCTGGCCAACAACCATCTGGCGGCCAGCTTCGATCAGGAGGCCTGGCCCTGGTGGGGTGATGTCGAGTTCCTCCTGGGTCGGCTTCATCGCGAGCTTTCGCATCTGGACAAGTCGGCGGTCTTCTTCCGAAGAGCCCGGGAGATCTACACGGGCGTCGCCATGCAGGGAGGTCCCGAAGAGTCCTGGTTGGATGCCTGCCGGGCCGCCATGGCCGGGGCCGCCACCTGGCAGGATCTGGGGGTCCTGGGAGAAGCCGAGGTGGAGTATTCCCAGGCCGTCGAACTGGGTCTGGAGGCCATGCGCGGCAATCTGCCGGAGGGGATCAACCAGGCGCGGGTCTATCTTGGCCGAGGGCGTCTGCGAATCCAGGCGGGCCGATTGCAGGAGGCCCTGCCGGACTACGAGTGCGCCATGGACCTGTACGTGCGGTTTGCCGAGGCCGGCCATGAGGAGCTTCTGCCCGAGCTGGGAGCGGCTCGGATCGGCATGTCCGAGGTCCTCTACCGCCTGGGTCGTCGAGATGAGGCCGAGGCCTGGCGTCTGGCGGCCATCGACACCATGGACCAGCTCCTGGCGCAGGACAAGCAAGAGGAAGCCACCGGGATCGGCGAGCTCCTGATCGGCCTGGAGACCTTCCGCCCCGAGCCGTAGCCCCGGCGCAACCCCGGCGATGCCGGTGGTTATCGACCTTTCCCGCAGTCCGGCAGGCCCGATGGGGGCACGCATCCACGCCGTTGACCTGTCGTTCGGTCGCCCGGCCGGTCCGGGCCGCTGCCTCCATGCCCGGGACCCGCACCAGGTCCTCGCGGGCCGTCGTCCGGTCGGCCAGGCCGGTCCAGGCCGCTCCCTGACGCCGGACGCGGCCATTCGAGGGGAAGGGGGTGACAACTCCTGGCGGCGGCCTGGCCTATCCTGGATCCAGGCGTCTGGCGGAGCTTCCAGGTCGGCATCAGCTTCTCCAGGGCCATCAGGATGGATGCGAGGGAGCCGGACATGGAAGGTCGCACCGCCCTGCCGGAGCTGCTTCCGGCCAGGATGCTCAACGAGTATGTCTATTGCCCGCGCCTGGGTTTCCTGGAGTGGGTGGAGGGGGAATTCGCCGACAACCAGTTCACCGAGGATGGCCGCTTTCAACACCGTCGCGTCGATCGCCGTTCAGGGGTCCTCGCCCCCCCCGAGACTGCGGGAGAGGAGGACCCCGAGCGCCCCAAGGTGGCCCGCTCGGTCAGCATGTCGGCCCCTGTGGAGGGGCTCATCGCACGGATGGACGTGGTCGAGGCCGCGGGGCTCGAAGCCACTCCGGTCGACTATAAGCGTGGCACGGCTCCGGACGTGCCCAACGGGGCCTATGATCCCGAGCGGGTCCAGCTCTGCGCCCAGGGCTTGATCCTGCGAGAGAACGGCTTCGTCAGCCAGGAGGGCTGCCTCTACTTTGTCGCTTCTCGTCGTCGGGTCCGGGTACCCTTTGACGACGAACTTGTGGCCCAGACCCGTCAGGCGGTCAGTGACTTCCGGAAGGTTGCGGAGGCGGGAATCCGTCCTCCGCCCCTGGTCCACAGCCCCAAATGCCAGGGTTGCTCGCTGTCGTCGATCTGCCTGCCGGACGAGGTGGAGTTCCTGCGGGGCGTGCCCGAGGATTCTTGCGCCGAGCCCGGGCAGGTGCGTCGACTCGTCCCCGCTCGGGACGATGCCTTGCCCCTGTACCTTCAGCGACAGGGGCTGTACCTGGGTCTGAGCGGCGAGACCCTCCAGATCCGCGAGAAGGGTCAGACGGTGGGCGAGGCTCGCCTGCTGGACGTGTCCCAGGTCAACCTGATGGGGAACATCCAGATCAGCACCCAGGCGGTGCGAGAACTTTGCAGCCGCGGGATTCCCGTCAACTACTTCTCGTATGGGGGGTGGTTCTGCGGGATGGTCCAGGGCCTGACGCACAAGAACATCCTGCTGCGCCAGGTCCAGTTCCAGGCAGCAGGCGAGCCGGAGCGTTGCCTGGCCATCGCCCGGTCCCTGGTGGCGGCCAAGGTCCTGAACTGCCGCACCTTGTTGCGGCGCAACTGGGAGAGCCCTTCGCAGGATGTGCTGCGGGAACTCAAGGAGATGGCCGGACAGGCGCGGCGGGCGGAGTCCCTGGAGAGCCTTCTGGGAGTGGAGGGATACGCCGGCCGGCTCTATTTCCAATCCTTCCCTGGACTCTTCAAGAAGCAGGCGATGCCCTTCGAATTCCAGGGCAGGAACCGTCGCCCCCCCCTGGACCCGGTCAACGCGATGCTGTCGTTTGCCTATTCCCTGCTGACTCGCCAACTGACCTGCATGTTGCAGGGGATCGGCTTCGATCCGCACCTGGGCTTCTATCATCAGCCCCGCTATGGCCGGCCTGCGCTGGCCTTGGATCTGATGGAGCCCTTCCGTCCCCTGATCGCCGACTCGGCGGTCCTCTGGTGCCTGAACAACGGGGTCCTGGGCGGCGAGGACTTCGTCTACGCGGCCGGTGCCTGCAATCTCTCGCCGGGCGGACGCAAGAGCTTCATCCAGGCCTTCGAGAAGAGGATGGATGAACTAGTGACCCACCCCACCTTCGGCTATCGCCTGAGCTACCGGCAGCTTCTGGAAGTCCAGGCCCGCCTCTTCGGGCGCTTCCTGGCCGGCGAGCTGGCCGAGGTGCCCACCTTCCGGACCCGCTGAGGAGTCAGAAGAAGCCATGAGACGAGATTTCCTGGTCGCCTACGACATCTGCGATCCCGGCCGGCTGCGTCGCGTCTTCCAGATCATGCGGGGATTCGGCGACCACCTGCAGTACTCGGTCTTCCGCTGCGCTCTGAGCAGCCGGGAGAAGGTTCAGTTGATCGCGAAGCTCTCGGAGGTCATCCACCACGGAGAGGACCAGGTCATGCTGGTGGACCTGGGAGGGGTCAGCCCCCGCTCGCGTCGTCGCTTTCGGACCCTGGGAGTGCCCCTGGTCAACAGCGAGCGCTACGTCCTGGTCTTCTGAGCTCTTTGACAACTGAAGCCTTCGCGAGCGCCCCGGTGCTTCCAGATTCCCCGGGCGCGCTCGCAGTTCACGCCAGAGGCCGTTGAATCGGCTCTTGTCGCATTGGGCCCCGGCAGGATCGACCTGGCAAAGGGCGAATCCATGCCTGTCAGACCGGACCTCTCGCGGATCGTGCAAAAAAATACCTGCGCTCACGGCTTCTTGTCGAGATTGATTCCCACGCCTATCCAGGCGTGGCCCCATTGAAGCCCTGCCCCGAGCTTCAGGGCCAGGGCGCGCTGGGGATTCCCACGCCTATCCAGGCGTGGCCCCATTGAAGCATAAACTAATCTCCTATACCCAACTACGCTTCCTTAATTCCCACGCCTATCCAGGCGTGGCCCCATTGAAGCTTGAGGAAGCCGCTGACGTGGCGCTCCAGGACCTTGATTCCCACGCCTATCCAGGCGTGGCCCCATTGAAGCACCGGACCCCGCCGAGACCAACACCCTGGAGGCCAGATTCCCACGCCTATCCAGGCGTGGCCCCATTGAAGCACCTGGGTCCTGATCGGCCTGGAGGTCCACATGGTATTCCCACGCCTATCCAGGCGTGGCCCCATTGAAGCCGGGGAGAGGTGGGCGAACTCTACAACTGCCGCTTAATTCCCACGCCTATCCAGGCGTGGCCCCATTGAAGCGGGTCCTTTCGTCCACTGCCCGACGGGACCTCTTGTGATTCCCACGCCTATCCAGGCGTGGCCCCATTGAAGCTTGACGGATTTCCAGGCCAATCAGGGCCAGGACGAATTCCCACGCCTATCCAGGCGTGGCCCCATTGAAGCCTGGGCCCGTTCGAGCTGCGATCGGGACCCGGGGCTGATTCCCACGCCTATCCAGGCGTGGCCCCATTGAAGCTCCATCAAGGACAGATGGAAATATTCCACCCCAGCCGATTCCCACGCCTATCCAGGCGTGGCCCCATTGAAGCTATATGTGTCCGCATACACGTCGCCTGTCCGTAATGTATTCCCACGCCTATCCAGGCGTGGCCCCATTGAAGCCTGAAGTTCCTCCCAGAGCACGACGGCCCCCCAAAGCATTCCCACGCCTATCCAGGCGTGGCCCCATTGAAGCGGAAATGCGGTCCACCAAGGATCTGCGACTACGGCATTCCCACGCCTATCCAGGCGTGGCCCCATTGAAGCACCGTCAACCGGTTGGAAGTGCCCTTCGTTTTCTGCATATTCCCACGCCTATCCAGGCGTGGCCCCATTGAAGCACTGGGGATAGCCGTATATGAATCGGAGCAAAACTATTCCCACGCCTATCCAGGCGTGGCCCCATTGAAGCCCTTACCTCCGTCTTGCGTTTGTTCTACCATAGTCTATTCCCACGCCTATCCAGGCGTGGCCCCATTGAAGCGCCGGAACGCCGCGCCTGGGGGACGTAGGGGGTAGCCATTCCCACGCCTATCCAGGCGTGGCCCCATTGAAGCAGGGCCATGCCTGGTTGGACGTTCGCTGAGTTGGACATTCCCACGCCTATCCAGGCGTGGCCCCATTGAAGCGCCAGGTCTGGGTAGGGTTTCTCCCATTCCCCTCCACATTCCCACGCCTATCCAGGCGTGGCCCCATTGAAGCGCGGTCGGCGGCCCTGGCGACTGGATTCTGCCCCTGATTCCCACGCCTATCCAGGCGTGGCCCCATTGAAGCCTGGCCGCGGATTGTCTCGCGGACCTGGACCCTACTAATTCCCACGCCTATCCAGGCGTGGCCCCATTGAAGCCAAGGACCTCTGGAGCGTACGGCAAGAGCTACGTCATTCCCACGCCTATCCAGGCGTGGCCCCATTGAAGCGGCATCTGTCGCATTACGAGTAGGGGAAATTACAGCATTCCCACGCCTATCCAGGCGTGGCCCCATTGAAGCGACGGTGAGCTGGTTGCGCTCGGGGTCCATGTAGCCATTCCCACGCCTATCCAGGCGTGGCCCCATTGAAGCACGGTATCGCCGGGCGTTATCGATAGATTTGGTCCGCGTATTCCCACGCCTATCCAGGCGTGGCCCCATTGAAGCGAGGTCGCGGAGCTTCTCTCGGCCGAGAGCTGTGCCATTCCCACGCCTATCCAGGCGTGGCCCCATTGAAGCGGGCCACAGCAGTCCGAGGCTCTTGAGCGGGCCATCAAATTCCCACGCCTATCCAGGCGTGGCCCCATTGAAGCCTGATGCAGGCCGACCGAGTCGTGGACTACTGCACCATTCCCACGCCTATCCAGGCGTGGCCCCATTGAAGCATCGTGGTGGTCTGTTTCAGACCGGTGTCCCCAGTATTCCCACGCCTATCCAGGCGTGGCCCCATTGAAGCGTTCAACTGGCCCACCAGGCCTTTACCGCTGTTACCTATTCCCACGCCTATCCAGGCGTGGCCCCATTGAAGCAACTCTACTAAAACATCACCAATAGAATCCAACAAATTCCCAC
>Ga0334885_1005036_pt1 | contig 10997 bp, 10 predicted proteins | sample GraSluR1_MG_8_FD_207233 | JGI IMG/M metagenome (GOLD analysis project Ga0334885, IMG submission 207233) | Sludge microbial communities from methane-producing bioreactor in Wageningen University, Netherlands - Granular Sludge_31_05-R1 | ecosystem: Engineered > Bioreactor > Anaerobic >...
CCCCCGGCGCAAAGGTGATGACCGCTTCGAGGGCCGTGCTGAGCGCGGGTCGGACTTGCCAGGCGTTGCCGATAATATCCATCGCCGTCGCCAGATCGCGGTGATAGGCATTGACCCGGGTATTACGCTGGTCTTCGAGCGTCACCCACAGATAGATGAATCCACCCACGAAGAACACAGGCACCACGGCCGGGGCGGCGCTGGCAAGATAGGCCAGCCCCCCCAGCACCAGGCCATACAGCGCGCCTTGCGTCAAGAAGGTGCTGGCATCCACGCCCAGCCCGGCGCGGGTCAAGCGCACCTGCAAGCCGGCTTGCCAGGCCCCGCCGCGCGTGGCGCGCAAGCGCAGCGGGGGAAACACTAAGGCCAGATACGCCCCCAGGACGCCCAGGCCGCCCAGTAAGGCGAGCGTGATCAGTAACGGTAATCGCATGGTCGGTTCCTTTCAGGTTAAAAGAGAGTTCACCACAGAGTCACAGCGCCTTTGCGCCTTTGCGTCTTTGCGGCTTGGCGTTAAAAATCTGCCGGGATTTTTCACCACAGAGATCACAGAGAGAAGCCTAAAGATTTTCTTAGCGCCTGTGCGGCTTGGCAGTTAAGAATCTGCCGCCTCCAACTGCACCACATCGCGCAGGAGATCAAACTCCGGCACGCGCTCGGCGATCCGCTCCAGGCTCTTGCAGACCGTCCGCTGCCAGCGAGCGCCCGCCTGCCCGGCGGCGGCCTCGAAGAGCACCTCACCGGCCACCTGCCGGCCTTCCATGTGGCGCGTCTCGATGACTTGGGACACATAGCGTTGCCCGGTGCGAAAATCGCGCTTCAGATGCACCACGAGCTGCACGGCGGCCACCATTTCCCGGCGGACTTCCTCGGGGTCCAGCGGCTGGCCCATGCGGTAGAGCGTCACCATGCGCGTCAGCGCCGCCCAGGCGCTATTGGCGTGCAGCGTGAACAGCGAGCCTTCGTGTCCGGTATTGCAGGCGGTGAAGATGTCCACCATTTCCGCGCCGCGCGCTTCGCCCAGGATGATGCGATCGGGACGCATCCGCAGCGCATCGCGCACCAGCAGCCCCATATCAATCCCCGGCGTGCCGTCATCGGTGGGGCGGCGGACGCGCAGACTCACCCAATCCGGCAAGCGGTGCAGGTCGAGTTCGGGCGTGTCCTCGATGGTCACGACCCGATCCTCCGGGGGGAAGACACTGCTGAGCGCCTGCAAGAACGTCGTCTTGCCCGTGCCCGTGCCCCCCGAGATCACGATGGTCAGGTAACTGCGCACGGCGGCGCTGAGAAAGTTCTTCAAGCCGGGCGTGATCGAGCGCAACGCGACCAGTTCCTCCAGCGTGCGCGCCACCCCGCGAAAGCGGCGGATGTTGGCGACGATCTGGCTACCAATGAGCGGCGAGACCGCCACGAAGACCCGCGAGCCATCGGGCAGTTGGCCGTCCTGATGCGGATTGCGCGGCGTGACCTCGTAGCCATGCCCGGCGGCAATCTTGCGGTTGAGCAGGGTGCGCGCGTGCTCGTAGGACTCGAAGCCCTGCGGCAAGGGGACTTTGCGCCCCCCGGCGTAGAAGATAAACCCCCGGTCGAAGTCGTTGAGCGCGATCTCTTCCACCTCTGGATCGCGCATATACGCGGCCAGCGGGCCCCAGCCCAGGATTTCATCGCACACGCGCGCCGCGAGCGTCTCCGGGGACTGCCCGCTCAAGGCCAGGCTGTACTGGGTCAGGCGGGTCTCGAGCAACTGCTGGACGAGCTGCCCCACCCGCTCCTCATCGCCGGCGGCATCCCGGCCCAGCGAAAGCCCGCCGGTGGCCTGGATTTGCTGCTGCACCTCGCGGTAGAGGGCTTGGAAGGCGTCCTCTGCATTGGTGAGCGTATTAGCGCCGGTGCTGGCCGCCGCCGCGCCGAAACTGCGCTGCTGCCCGGCGAAGGGGTTGGGTCCCTGGTAGGCGGGGGGTGCGCTGCTCATGTCGGCCGCACCAGCAAGTGCTGGAGCGTCTGGAAGGGATTGCCCTTCTTGCCCCGCTTTTTGCTCACTACTTGATCGTCACGGTAGCCGGTATAGGCGTGGACGAGATCGCGGACACTCTCCCCCAAGGGGCCCTCATCCCCGATGACAAACGGCGTGGCCGTATTCACGGCGCGGTGCGCGGCCATCGCATCGAAGGGGATGATCGTCAACAGCGGCAACTGGAGCCGCCGTTGGATCTCCTGCACGCTGATCCCGAAGGCCGGATCGTAGGCCGTGACGACCAGGTGGAATTTCTTGAGATGCCCATAGTCGGTCAGCAAGGAGGGCAGGGCGCGCTCGGTATCCAGCAGCGCCGTGCGCGTGGGGGGCACCGTCACCAGCACATCGTCGGCGGCGTCCAGCGCCGCCTTGTGCAGCGGCAGGTTGTAGTCCTGCCCGATGTCCACGACCACGAAGGGAAAACTCTGGCGGGCGCTCTCGCACAACGCCCGCGCCAGGCTGTAGAGGATTTCCCAGTTGCGAAACTCCGGCGCGCGCGCTTCAGTGGGGGAGGTGAGGCCCGGCAGCAGCTCCAACTGCGACTCCGCGCCGCGCCAGTGGTGGTAGAAGCGTTCCAGGATGCTGGGGTGGAGCGCGCCCGCGCCAGTCTGCCCCCAATTTTGCACGGCATGAATGATGAGCCGGTAGAGGCCGGCTTCGAGGGGCTTCCAACTGGCATCCTGCATGAGCAAGTTAGCATCTGGGGTGAAGCCCAACAGCGTGTGACAATCGCCCTTCGCCATGTCCAGATCGAGTAACAGCGTCGGGATATTGCCCAAAGAGACATGGGCCAGGCCCACGGCCAGGTTGACCGCCAGCGTGGTGCGCGTCGAGCCGCCGCCTTTGGGGACGTAGACGGTGATGAGCTTCTTCTGCCAACTGCGGCCCCGCGCCGCTGCCGGCACCATGCCCCGCCCCACCCGTGTCGCGCCCGTGGCGCGGTCGCGCAGGGCTTGCTCGATCGCCGCTTCCAGCATGGCGATTACGCGCCCGCTGTTTTCCGCCGTCAGGGGCGTGAGCAGCGCGGCCAGCGCGCCGTTGGCCTGCATGATCCGGCCATCATCCGTCTGGGGGCGCACCAGGCCGATGACCGGGATCGGCTGCTGTTCATAGAGCAGCAGGTCGCGCAACAGCCCGTGGTGATAGCCCTGGATGTCCGGCGAGAGGATCACGGCGTCGGCCCCCAGGTTGAGCGCCGCGTCATACACCTTCTGCGCGGTCTGCGCGCCGCTGGCGATCTCGATGCAATGCCCGGGAGCGTCGGGAGCCGCCCGCAAGCGCGTGTTATGCGCCTCGAAGATCCCGCGCAGGGCTTCCAGATCATGGAATTGATCGTAGCCGACTACAATGCGATAAGTAACGCGCTCCATTAACGCCTCCAATCTTTGTTTTGCGCCGCGCGGCGCTCGAAGAGCCAGGTCTCGAAGTCCTCCCACAGCAGCCCGCCAGGGTAGTGTTCGGCCAGGCCCGGCGCGTGAGCGGCCAACCGCACCGCGCCCGTGCCCGCCCCCGAATGCAGCACGAAGCTCAGGAGTTCGGCTTGCGCGCGGGTCACGGAGACATAGATCCGCTGGACATCGCCTTCCGCGGTTTGCGGGGTCGCGCCGCCGCCGGGGCTGGTGCTGTAGCCGGTGGTGACCTGCTCGCGCTCGATGTGGACCACGGGGATATTTTGCAGTACCAGCGTTGCCAGCGGCAGCGTGCCGGTCAGCACGGGGCGGGAGAAAGTCGGCCCTTCCGGCGCGCGGGGGGCGCCGGTCTGCGGGGCCTCCACCACGGTCGGGTGATTCTGCACTTCGTTAGTCCGCAGGCTGCCCAGGGCCAGGAGCAGGTCTACCTCATCGCCGCGCCGGGGCATATTACCACCGATTTCCGGCTTAACGGGGATGGCGACCAGCACGCGCGTCGGGTCGTCGAGCAGATGCGTCAGGCGCGTGACATAGGCGCCGGCAGTCTCGGTATCCACAGCGGCGCGGTAGAGCGGGCTGCCCGCCGGCACATCTACCAGGGTCACGGCGTCCTGGGGAAACTCCCGGGCCGTGAACAGGCGTCCCAGGGTTTGCGGCCGCACGCCGATCCACTCTTCGAGGCGGAAGTTGGCGCGGTCGAGCGTGGTCCCCGCGGGGATGTCATGCACCGCAACGGGGATCTGGGTAGGCGCCGGATAGAGCAGCGTGCCCAGGAAGAGCAAGCCCCCTACGGCCACCGCCGCTACGGCTAATCCGATCAAGAACAACGGCCAATTGATGTTTTTCATGTAAGACACTCCTTCAGGTAATTTGGGTTGCAACAGTTGGGGACCCCGCGCCAGATGGCGCGGCAGTTCCTAAATTAAGGGGACGCCCCAGAGCGCCAGTAACACCAATCCAATCGCCACGGCTTGCAGCCCGGCCACCGGCGCCCGCCCGCGCCAGGTCAGCCGCCGGGTAGCCACGCCCACGAGCAGCAGCAGCACGCCCAGGCCCAAGGCCCACAGCAGCGCCGGTCCTAGCAAGAGCGCGCCGTAGCCGGTGATCCAGACATCGCCGCCGCCGTGCCGCCCGCGGTCCCAGGTGTGCAGGTTGGCGGCGATGAGCACACAGGCCAGCGTCAACCGCACCCAGGGAAACGGCGCCGCGTGATAGGCCCAGGGCCAGATAGCGGTCCACAGACCCACGAGCAAGGCCGCTCCCGACCATTGCAGATACACTTGCCGATACCGGAAGTCGGTATAGGCCGCGATGCCAAGCAGTCCCAGATTGAGCACGAGTAACCAAGTCATCATGCGTTAGCCTCAGGCGGCCAGGTTAAGAGTTCCGTGGCGGGATCGTAAGCGTGCCGAGTCACAGCGCGCAGCAGCACTTCCAGCCCCACCAGGTACACGCGGCCTTGCGGCGCGCGCGCCAGCGTGGCCACGAGTTCTTGCGCGCGCTCAATTTCGGTAACGGGTTCCAGCAGCCCGGCGTGGCGGAGCACGTCTTCCGGCGGCAGCCCCAGGGCTTGCGCTACGCCCTGGCAAAAGGGAAAGGTCACGGCGCGAAACCCGCGCATGACGTGCGAGACCATGGCCTCCGAAAAGCCCCCGCGCTGCGCAAGTTTGCGATACGACCAACCGCGCACTTCCAGTTGCACCCGCAACCAGGCGCGAAACTCAGTGAAATCTAGTTCATTTTCATTCATCGGCTAATAGTCCTAAGATAGTTGCTATCTCTACATCCAGGGCTTGCGCCAGAGCGCGAATACTTCGTGTAGCGGAGGGTCGCCGGCCGCGGAAATACTCCCAAATTGATTCATAACTCAAACCAGAGGCGCGCGCCAGATCTGCCTTGTTCCAATTTCGGGCGTCCAGTTGCTCCTGGAGCCAGATAGCGAAGGACTGCGTTGCCGGAGATGACGGAGGTGGTGCCGCCGGAGGCGGCAACGGAGCAGGCGTATAGTGCAGTACCTCGGCGCCGATTGCGGCTTGCCAGGCTAGTGACGCCACCGCGGCGCGATTGGGCAGTCCTAGTTTACGCATTACCGCACTCAACAAGTTCCGCACAGTACCCAAGCCGAGCCCTATTTGCTCCGCGATTTGTTGGTTGGTCAAACCAGCAGCAACGCCGGCGATCACCTGCAACTCACGGGGTTTAAGGTCCGGGCGCTCTGGCGCAGAATCCGGCAGCAGCAGGATCACCGCGCGCTGGGGGATCTCAGTCGCGGGCGGAGGAGCTGAGAACGTCACTTGTCCGTTTGTGTACTGGCCGGTAAGAATTTGCACCGTGGACATTTCATTCCTCTGGCACGCTGGCCGCGCGCAGCAGGACCCAGAGCGGCGCGCGGGTGTCAGGGGCTTGCAAGGCCGTCACCGTAATCAGCACCCGCCCGTTCAGGGTGGTGTGCGTGGCCGTGAAGTTGAACGCGCGCCCATCGAGATCCCACGTCAAATCTTCCGGGGTGCGGCCCAGCGCCGCGGTATACCAGGCCCCGACCTCGCTCAAGGTCGTGGTCCCGGTATAACTGGTAAACGCATGGGTGCTGAACTCCCAATCTTGCGCCGGCAGCGGCGCGGAGACCGGCAGCCACCCGGGCGGCGGGGTGGGCGGCGCGATAGCCGCGCTCCAAGCCTGCCCGCAGGCCAGGCTAACGACCAGCAAACCGGCCATGACCCCTATGATGATGACTATATCCACGATACCCAATCGGCGCATAGTTACCCCCTCCTCCTACTGACTTAACTACACCGTCACAAAACTTGACCAGGCGTGACATCACTTTACCCTAGCGTCACAAAACTTGACCAAGCGTGACCTGACCTTGCCATAACGTCGCTTCACTTCACCCTTACAAAACAAGACTTTACGAAACCATACCGTAACGCTGCAACGCGACACGCGACCCCACCTCACCAAAACTGCACTTAGCGTGACTCGGCCTTACCCTGGCGATGCCCGCTCAACCAAACATAACTGTACTAAACGTAAGCCCAACGGCGCATAACAGAAATTAACCGCACTGCAGCGCCGCCGAACAATACGAGACCTCACCTAGACTTTACGCTACAACACCGCACCTAACTTTACCGTTGCCTTACAAAACTTCACTGAACATAACCCTTACCAACTGTACACCACCTGACATCACCAAACCTTGCCCTGACATTACTTCACATTGCGCTACATCACCTCACCTCACCCTGGCGGGATTTCTGGCACGGCAAACTGCTGACAGTCGGACAAGTCGCCGCCGACCAGTGCAATGAAGACATTGGCCGCGCACGTCACCCCGCCGTCATAGTGGGCGCAATGCGGGCAGATCCAGCCCGCGCCAGCAGCCCGCGGCGCTTGGGCGCGCACGGCTTCGAGCAGCGTCACGGCTGCGGGGCGGCTTGTGGTGAGCGATTCGCGCAGCCACACGGTAGGTTCCCAGACTGCCATTACCCCGCCTCCTGCACAATCAGATACCACTCGGCTTGCCGGGGCACGGCGGGGGTGTCCTCGCGCAAGAGCAGGCGCGCGAGATGCTCGAAGACCAGATGCACCTCGAGCCGCGCCGCATCATGCACGGCGTCCAGGTGGATGACGCGATCTGCCCGGCGCACCATCCGCACGCGCTGGAGGATTTCGGGATCAATGGTATACAGGTAAGTAATCGCCGTCTCAGGATCGCGGATGGACAAGTACGGCGCGGGCTTGCCCTTGATGCTCGGCAGATCGTCCTTGAGCAGCGTCACGGGGCGGCCAATCACATCCGCGGTGGCCTGGCTGATGACCCCGCGCCACTCACCGGCGTTGCCGTTGAGCAACTGCTGCACTTCGACGCGCCGGCGTTCTAGCCTCTTTTTCGCGTCTTCCGTGACCATCTGCTGTTTGTGGCGCAGATCGCGGCTGGTGTAGATCACAAAGCGGGTGACGACCCAGAGCACAAAGAGCGCGAGCGCCGCGCCCCCACCCCAGAGCAGCGGAGTTCCTGGTAACTGCCAACCCGCGCCCGGCTGTTCCTCGAAGCCTCCCGCCAGGCCGGTGGGGGTTGCGGTAGGCGTGGGCGTAGGGGTGGCCGTGGCGGTAGGCGGCGGCGTGGGCGTCACCGTCGGGGTCAGCGTGGGCGTGGCCGTGGGCGGCGCGGGCGTCGCCGTAGGCAGTACCGGGCGCGGCGTGGCGGTGGGTAACACCGGCGTCGCAGTCGGCAAGACTGGCTCCGGCGTTGCCACTGGCGGCGGCTCCTGCGTCGCCGGCGGGGGCGGCTCCTGGGTGGCCGGCGGGGGCTGCTCCGTTACCGGCGCCGGGGTAGGCGGCGGCGGCGGTTTATCGTCGGCCAGCACCGGCGAACACCACCAGAGCAAGAGCAATAAAATTCCGATAACTGCGCGTAATAATTTCATAAGTGACCTGCTTTGCTATACGCAACCTTATATGACAACACTTCGCCTGTACAAAACTCTGCTACGCCGAACTTTGCCTAAGCCTCGCCGTAACATGACGAAACCCAACTTAACTATACTCCACCTCAGCCTCACCTGACGACACCTCGCGTCACGATACCAATGCTTTACCGAACGGAACGTGGCCCAACGCAACCTCACCGAAGCGCTACACAATGCCGTAGCCTAACCAGGCGTAACACAACCTAACCCAACGTGACGGTGCCGATACGAAACCGTACATAACTACACTATGCGTAGCCCTGGCGATACCCTACTACACCAAACTCTGCCGTTACCCTGCTTCACAGCACAGCATAGAACTCCATGCCGCTGCACAATACTGTACCGTTACCTTGCAATACAGCGCCTCACCTAACCATTGCTTTACCAAGCGGAACGTGACCCGGCGCGACCTCACCAAACACAAACATTACCGGGCTCAACCATACACTACGCTACCTAAACCGGACAATGCCGTGCGATACACTACCCCTACGTTGCAATGTAAAACTTTACCGATACGTTACCGCGCTTTACCTGCGCATTACTGCACAAACCCAACACCTAACCATTGCACCGACACGCTACTCTACGCCGCGGCACCAAACCATAGCCCAACATCGCCGCGTAAAACCACACCTGGACGTTGCGCTACTTAACTAGACCGAACCTAAACGTAGCCCAACCACATGAAACCCGACCAAACCCAGCGTGACGGAACTGGGACGTTACCGCACGGTGCCCGACGGCACGGAACGGAACTGCACGGAACTGTGCCATGACTGCACGAGGCTGTAAAAGACACTGCCAAACTATACCAAACCATAGCCCAACATCGCCGCGTAAAACTACACCTGGACCTTGCAATACAGCGTCTCACCTAACCATTGCCTTACCGAACGGGGCTGAACTGCACGCAACCAATACAGGACTCTACTTAACCCCACCGTTACCAGACGCCGCATCACCTCATCAAACCATGCTTAAGCGCTACTCCACGGCACAGGGCTAGACCAAACTTAACCGTTACTCAACCAGGGCTTCCGGCGCTCCCAGCGCAGCGATGTTGATGGTGACTCTGCGGCCTTGCTTGGCGCCCAAGACGCGAGCCAGAGCGCGGATGGCGTTGATTGTGTTGCCCTGACGCCCGATCAGGCGGCCCAATTCGGCTTCCGGCGCGGTCACATCCACGACACAACTGGTATCCGTTTCGACGGTGCTGAATTGTACGCTAAACGGGTCATCTACCAAAGCCCGGATAATGGGCTCTACCAATTCGGTGATAGTCACCATGAGAACCTCCTTGATTTCAGATTGCTTTGCGACACATTACTAGACCGGCGCGTGATCGTACTATGCGCTGCGTAACCTCAACCCCACATGGTTTTACCTGACACAACTGAACCGCTACTTCGCCTCGCATAACCCAACCGAAACCTCGCCCTACTTCACCCGCGAGACCGAACTGAACCGGGGACTGCGCTGAACTGAACCGTATTACGCCCAACTGAACTGTACCGCAGCCTCACTCCACGTTGCTCAACCGCTGCGGATAGGGCTACCGCGCGCGCCACCCGCCGGTGTTGGCGGCAATGAGCAGGGTGTACTCCGTACCTGCGCCCCAGATGCGCCAATCGTAATGCCGGACGCGCACCTGGTAGGTGGCCGTAGTCGGTGCGCGCCACACGAGTTGTGAGCCGGCGCGCGGATCGCCGGGCACGGCGTCGTCATTTTCGGCCAGCAAGGTCGTCATATCCGGCGCGAAGAGCGCGAGCAGCGTATCGTTGTGGATACCCAGTTCGGAGACGGTCAGCGTGTAGGTGACGCCGGCGGTGGCGCTGAACGTATACCAATCGTTGTCGTTGGGGTGGTCGAAGTTCTCAACGTAGTACGTCCCCACGGCTGCCGGATAGCCGGGCGGCGCGTCTGGCACATCGCCGGGGATAAGCTCGCGCGGCGGCCAGCTGCGTAACACCAGCGGCAGGTAGAGATAGCGCGTGCGATAGCGCACTGGCACGCTGAGCGTGGCAGGCCCAGACGCAAAGCCGTAGGTATCCGTCACCTGCACGGAGAAGGTCAGCGTCACTTCGCCCGTGGGCGGCGCGCGGAAGGTCAAGGTGCTCTGATCCGTCACGGTCAGGGACACGGTTGGCCCGCCGGTCTGTGTCCACTGATAGGTCAGCGGCGTGTGTCCATCGGGGTCATAGCTGCCGGCGGCGTTCAGCTGCACCAGGTCAGCTTCGTACACCGGCGCGGTCAGCGCCGCGATCTGCGCCACCGGGCGCTGATTGGGCACCAGCGTCACTGTTACGGGCGCGAGCACGCCTAAAAAGCGCGTGGGGAGGAGCGCCCACAGTTCGCCGCCGAGGGTGGCCGTAAGCGGGTGCGTAAAGGTGGTTTCGTTCCAGACTACCCCGACGGTGTAAACCAACGTCGCGGTAAGCACCCCGGATTCCCCCGTATCAGGATAGAGAAACAGTGCCGGGACGGGGGTCAACGCGCGGCCCCAGTCGCTTGGCACCCCGCTAATCACCGGATCCCAGCGATAGGCTTCAGCTATCTCCGTGTCGGTCGGCGCGTAATGCAGGATGACCGTAGTGGTACTGACCTGGCCGGGCAGCGGATTGACGACCAGCGTTTGCTCAGCGGGGCGCAGGTAAAACGAGGGGGGGACTAGATGGAGATACCCACTGGCAATGCTCCCGATCATGCCATCCGGTTTGACGAGGTAGCCCTGGATACGCAGCCAGAGCGCGTCGCCATGCTGAAAGTTGGCCGGGGTGGTCATCTGAATAGCAAATGGGTGTGTCACGCTGCCGCCCGGATGCGCCACGGTCAATGTCTCCGGCCCGCTGACGGTGCCGTGGAGCGGGCTGGTCCAGACATAACTGATATAGGCAGTGTAGTTGCCCGCCGGCGCGTCTACCAGGTCCAGCCCCAGCGCATAGGTCAACGTCACACCCGGCAGGTGGGACTGCGGCCCGAGCGGGGCCTGGAAGTAAAACCCCGTAGCCTGCGGCGCTTGCGCCGCGGTGGCTGTCGGCCAGCCGCCGAGCACTAACCATAGTCCTAAAATGAGACTGCTCCACTTATACCTTG
>Ga0334885_1005038_pt1 | contig 10996 bp, 9 predicted proteins | sample GraSluR1_MG_8_FD_207233 | JGI IMG/M metagenome (GOLD analysis project Ga0334885, IMG submission 207233) | Sludge microbial communities from methane-producing bioreactor in Wageningen University, Netherlands - Granular Sludge_31_05-R1 | ecosystem: Engineered > Bioreactor > Anaerobic > Unclassified...
GATCCTGGCCGCAGGCGGACTGGCCATTAGAAGGATTAGGAAGTAATTCTCTTACAGAGATAATCAATATCTGATTACTTAAAAACAGCGGGGTATTATCCCCGCTGTTTTGTTTCTATTCTGTTCACAAATTCAACTATTGCTGCCCTTATCAGGTCATATAGCTCATCTGCAATTACTGGCTATTGATCTGCAAATCTTATCTTAGCGAAATCTATTTCTTAGTGTAATATTTCCTGTTGTATCCTGACACTGGTTTTTAGCCCTCGCAACTTTAGGCTCAATGAAAACTGCTTACAAAATCGGGTCGGTTATGGTTTTATATGGATAAAAGCCAGGCGAAAAAGGGAAGTTCCAATAGAACCCCGGCCAAGATAAATATCAGCAACCAGGCCGACGTCAGCAGTTCTCGGGCAAATTTCCTATTTCCTTCTGACCTGGCAGTAAAATAGGTCATAAATGGCTTCCAATTATAGCAGAAATGCCATCCGCCGATAGCCAGCAGCAGCAATCCGCTCAGGGTGTGCCAAAGAGCATAGTTCTTGCGTTCCCCCTGTCCATCAGCATGGCCCCAGCCTTGACCTGAACCGTCCAGCTTTCCGGCTTCAGACTGCTTTTTCAGTGATTGTCTACCCCATCCCTGTGTTGTTGGCAGGTATTGCTCATTACTATCCACCACACTCAATTGGTAAACTCCTCCACCCTGTTTCCCTCCCCTGCCGGTGTCATCAAAATAGAGAACTAACGCAGGAATTGCCGCACTTATAAACAAAAGAGCTGCCATGATGCTGGCTGCTCGGCGAAGCACGCGTATTTTGGACTTCCCTTGTAGATAGGCCAGGAATGTTTGGCAATGCATGATAAAATGTAAAATAGAGCTTACTATAAAAAACAGGCCCACCGCGATATGTATATTGTGCCATTGACTGGAATCCAGGCCGACAAAGGATGAGTTTAGCACCTGCATTTGTATCCCTAGTGCTTTCAATCCTTTCCCGTAAAGAATTAAAATTATGCCTGAAAGCGTGAGTAAGATAAATAAATAGGCGTTAATCAAGCTGATCAGAATCCTGAAATTAAACTGCTTTTTCATGGCCTCTCCCCCCTTTCAGCGATTCTTTGTGGCAGCTCCCCCATAGGCATTATGTTGTTTCTGGTTTCTAGTAATATATTAAACTTAAATCATGTTTTTTTCTTGCTTTGTCTGGCTGCTTTTTGCGACAATATATAATGTAATGTCAATATAGGATTTGAGGGGAGTAAATTATGGAACCTGCTGAAAACAAGAGGCCGTCCAAGCGAATAATAATATCGGTTATTGCTGTTCTGCTTATACTGAGCGGGATAACTATAGTTGCCTTTCCTTACCTGCAGGGTGTATATCACGAAGTATTCAAAGCCCCCCGGGCAGTGGAAGAGATAGTCCCGGAAGTCTCTAATGGGGAGCCTGATGAAACCAGTACCGCAGGTAATGACGCTTCCACTTACCTGGGTCAGGGAAGCCTGCCTCCGGACTCAACTGCTGTGCTGGAAATTCCCAGTCTGGGTTTAAAGCTGGATGTGTTGTACGGAGTATCGGATGAGGTTCTCAAGCAGGGCATAGGCTTCTATCCCCAAAGCAATCATCCCAGCACCGGCAATGTCTGCATCGCCGGTCATCGCAATACTCATGGCTCCCCTTTCTGGCACCTGGATAAACTTATGCCTGGAGATTCCATTATACTGTACATGGGAGATACGGTGTATAATTACCAGGTATCTTTGAATTATATCACCCATGATAAAGATTGGAGTGTTATAGAATCCACCGATAAACCAGTCATCACCTTGACCACCTGCGACCCCAAAATCAGACCCGCAGACGGGAAGTATAATCGCTTAATTATTCGGGGCGAACTGAAATAGCTAAGGGGGAAGTGTTTTCTTGATTTTCACTTGTAAACAGACAAAAATGGTCAGATGGAAACCCCCTGACCGCAGAATTCATTACAGCCTACAAGTCGTTTAGAGAATCCATAGCCATACTGCTTATATTTACTTCTATGGAACTAACGGTATCATTGATGCTGCTTATATTTTCTTCGATTTCCCCCATGCTGCTATCCAGTGATTCCATATCTTTCTTTATCAAACTAAACTGGTTTTCTATATTGCTCAACCTGTTATCCAGGCTCTTAATCTCCTGTAGTATCTGTTCCAGTATGGCAGTAAATTTTTTCTTGTCCTCCATGTGAATAAACACCCCTTTCCCAGACAGGCTGACGTCTAGAAATTATCGCCCTTGTTTAAGCTTTTTTCTGTATTTTGGCCCAGGTATCTCTCAAAGGTACAATCCGATTAAAAACTATGGCATCCGGTTTGCTGTCCAGATCTGCCACGAAATATCCCTGACGCAGGAATTGAAAACGCTGGGCAGGCAGAGCCTTCTGCACCTCCGGTTCCAGCATACAGTTATCTATTACTGATAATGAATCTGGATTGAGTTTCTGGGTAAAGTCTCTGCCATCGTCGTCATTATCCGGATTTTCGGGTAAAAACAGGTGATCATAGAGCCGCACCTCCGCCTTCACCGCATGTTGGGCTGATACCCAGTGCAGAGTTCCTTTGACCTTCCGGGCCGCTGCGGGACCGCCGCTTTTGGTATCAGGATCGTAAGTGCATCGCAATTCTATTACCTCACCGGTTTCATCACTCTTTACCACTTCTTCACATTTAATGATGTAGGCTCCTTTCAGCCTGACTTCTCGCCCGGGAGCAAGGCGGAAGAATTTACGCGGGGGATCTTCCATAAAGTCTTCCTGTTCTATATACAGCTCCCGGCCAAAAGGTATTTTGCGGGTACCGCTTTCCGGAGTTTCCGGATTGTTTTCGATATCCAGCCACTCCGCCTGTTCCTCTGGATAATTCTGTATTACTACCTTCAGAGGATGCAGTACTGCCATCACCCTGGATGCCCTACGGTTAAGATCCTCACGAATACAATGTTCCAGCAATGCTATATCCACCGTGCTGTCCCTCTTGGCTACCCCGATCCTCTCGCAAAAATCTCTGATAGCTTCGGGGGTATATCCCCGGCGTCTCAAACCGGATATGGTAGGCATACGCGGATCGTCCCATCCCTTTACATATCCCTGTTCGACCAGTGCCCGCAGCTTTCTTTTGCTCATCACGGTATAGCTGAGATTTAAACGGGCAAATTCATATTGGTGCGGTTCGGACTCCGGTTTTACATTATCAATAAGCCAGTCGTACAGGGGGCGGTGATCAGCAAATTCCAGTGTGCATATGGAATGAGTAATAGCCTCAATAGCATCCGAAAGAGGATGCGCATAGTCATACATAGGGTAAATTACCCACTTGTCGCCGGTCCGATGGTGGGGTTGTTTCATTATCCTGTACAATACCGGGTCCCTCATGTTTAAATTAGGGGAGGCCATATCAATTTTAGCTCGCAAAACCCGGGAACCTTCCGGGAATTCCCCGGCCCGCATACGCAGTAAAAGATCCAGGTTTTCTTCCACTGTACGATTACGGTAAGGACTGTTCTGCCCGGGTTGAGTCAAAGTCCCGCGATAGGCTCGAATTTCTTCCGCGCTCAAATCACAAACGTAGGCTTTGCCGTCCTTGATAAGCTCTACAGCCCAATCATAAAGCTGATCGAAGTAGTCGGAAGCATAATAAAGTCGATCCTGCCAATCAAATCCCAGCCATCGCACATCCTCCATAATGGAATCGACAAACTCGACTTCCTCCTTGCTAGGGTTGGTATCATCAAAACGCAGATTGCATAAACCTCCATTAGCCAGGGCCAGGCCAAAATTGAGACAAATAGATTTGGCATGCCCTATGTGCAGATAACCGTTAGGTTCAGGCGGAAAACGAGTATGCACTCTTCCTCCATTCTTACCGGCTTTTAAGTCAGCACTGATAATATCTTGAATAAAATTAGTAGGTAACTCGGCAACCTTTATCTCTTCTTCGGCAACCGGATTCGTTGTGCTGATATCCTGCTTCATATATTATATATCCTCCTTTTAAAGCTGGATGCTTTCCGGCAGCCAGCTGTATATTAGCTATAATAATATTTAACCTATCGAGCCTTAATTATAAGCATTGTCCCCATATTTTCACATATAATCAAGATTCCCGTACAATTTCCCCCTGCAATAACATCTTATTCCACACCTGCTCCCAAAATCCTTCTTTGTAAGACAAATGGTCTCCCTGGTTACTTTGACAGAAAGGAGAGTCTGTAAGCGGAGATGCTGACTCCGTTTCCTCTGCGGTTAATCTTTCCTTTTACCAGTATAGGGGCCTTCTGTTCACCGAAGATAACCTCGCCGTATTTCATGTAAGCTGATTCAAATAGGCTTATGTCAATAAGACCAAATTCATCGACCAGGGAAAAGAAAACCACTATTTTGCCGCTGCGGGTAGGTGGGCGATGGGGGCGAAAAAGAGTCCCCGCTGTCTGCACTATTTTCCCATGGGGCATTTTCTTTATCTCCCGGCTGGAATATATCTGCCTTTCAGCCAGTTCTTTCCGCAGTTCCGCCATCAGGTGGCTTTTTATGTCCAGCCCCAATATTTGGCGCTCCAGGAGCTCTTTTTCCCGGCGCTCAAAATCAGGTACTCCTCCTCCGCTCTGGTTCTCAAACAATACCGGTGCCCTGTTGCTTCTATTCTGCATCTCTTCCATCCATACCGGTACCTCCATCAGCATCTGGCGGCGATTTTCATGCAGACTATCCAGGGCGCCGCACTTAATTAGGTTTTCCATAACATCACGATTAACCCGGCTGCGTTCCATAAATTCCAGGGGACTCTGGAAAGCACTCTTAGCGCGCTCTTCGGCAATATTCTGCAGATCACTGCGGCTTATGCCCCGAACTTGTTTTAGCCCTACCCGTATAGCCCTTTTCCCCTCGGTCCGGAAGTCCGCAGCACTGGCATTAACATCCGGCCCGAGTATGGATATTCCACGGCGGCGGGCTTCGCTGCAGATAATGTAAGGGGGGTAAAATCCCATAGGCTGATGGTTCAAAATAGCTGTGTAGTACTCGGTTGGATAGTGCCGGAGCATATAGGCAGTTTTAAAACTGGTAGTGGCAAAGGCGGCGGCATGGGCTTCACAGAATCCATAACTGGCATATCCCCTTATACAGGCAAATATTTCCCGGGCCAGATCACTGTCTACTCCATTCTTCTCCGCCTGTTCTACAAATTCAGTTCCGATTTCCTGCATTACTTTTTCCGAACGAGCATGAGTCATCACTCTGCGCAAACGGTCAGCTTCTCCAGGGCTGAATCCCGCGATAGCAACCGCGATCTCTATGACCTGTTCCTGGAAAAGCACTACTCCGTATGTCTTTTCCAGTATGGGCTTCAAGCGCGGATGCAGATAAGTTGTTTCCTCCCGACCATGTCGGCGGGCAATATACGGTTCTACCATGTTCCCCTTGATGGGACCAGGCCGTATCAGAGCCATACTGGCTACCATGTCTTCCATGTGGCTGGCGTTAAAATGAGACTGCAGAGCTCTCTGGGCCGGGCTTTCCAACTGAAAAACCCCTATGGTTTCACCCCGGTTAATCATTTCATAGCTGGCCGGGTCATCCAGGGGAATATATTCATAATTGAACGGCTGCCCTGATTCTTGGATGCAGCGGGCGGCGTCACTTATAACGCTCAGGGTGCGCAGGGGCAGGAGATCCAGTTTAGCCAATCCCAGCTCTTCCACATCATCCTTATCGAACTGAGTTATGACCGGACCCAAAGCCGACTTCTGCAACGGTGTCAACTCCAGCAGCGGCACATCGCTTATCACCACCCCACCCAGATGGGTGCCCAAGAAACGGGGAAATCCTGCTATCTTCTCGCTTACATCCAGCAGCAGGCGAAAGCGCTCTTCCTGCAGAGGGCTATTTTTTAATTCAGGCAGAGTACCCAGGACTTTGCGTATGTGATCCGCATGAATATGAGGCAGTTGCTTTGCTATAGCAGCTATTTCTTCTTCCGGGAAACCCAGAGCCTTGCCCAGATCCCTTATGGCTGAACGAGCCTGGAAGGTATTATAGGTTGCCACCCGGGCCACCCGTTCAGATCCATAACGACGATAGACATAATCAATTACCTGGTCCCGGTAACGGGACTCAAAATCTATATCTATATCCGGCAGCCCTTTTCTTTCACTGCTCATAAAGCGTTCAAACAAAAGCCCCCGCTGCAGGGAATCCACCTCCGATATATAAAGGCAGTAAACCACCAGCGAGTCAGCTGCCGAACCGCGTCCGGCGTAGCGTATCCCCCGGCTGCGGGCGTAACGGGCCACGTCTTCTACCACTAGAAAATAATCTGCAAAACCTAGCTTGTCTATGACTTCAAGTTCCCTCTCCAATCGCTCTCTGACCTGGCGGCTTACCTTGCCATAACGGTTCCGGGCTCCTTCAAAAACCAGTCTGCCTAACCTCTGCCCGGGCCTCTCCCCTTTCAGATCGGAACAGCGTGGCAGATGGGTTTGATTATTCCCAAATACCGCTTCACATTCCCGGGCTATACGCACCGTATTTTCTACTGCCCGGGGAAAAGATGCAAAGATTTTTTTCAGCTCGGAAACAGGCTTGAGATAGTTTTCTCCATTCAACGGACGCTGGGGATGTATGTCCTGAACCCTGGTAAGGGTGCGGATGCAGGTCAGAAGATCATGGACTTTAAAGTCCTGGTGCCGGGCATAATGAACATTGCCGCTGGCGGCCATCTCTATACCCAGGTGTTCGGCCAATTCCATCAGCCGGTGGTTCAAAAAGGAATCTCCCGGCAGGCATCCGCCTTGAAGTTCGATATAAAAATTTTCCTTTCCCAGAATATCCAGGTATTCCCGGGCTCTGGAGCAAGCCTTTTGATGCTGCCCCTGTAATATGAGCCGGTTGATTTCTCCCTTGCGGCATCCGGACAAAACTATCACTTCCTCAAGCTCTTCCAGGCTTCTTAAAGCTGCTGCCGGCTGGCCCCGGGGATTATCCATATGCGCCCGGCTAAGCAGCGAACAAATGGAAGCATAAGCCCGATGATTGCGAGCCAGAAGGGTAAGGTGGCCGCCTCCATCCAGGGTAAGCTCCACCCCCTGCACCGGCTTAATACCTGCCTTCCGGGCTGCTTGACAGAATTTTACGGCAGCGCAAAGGTTGTCATGATCAGTAAGCCCCAAAGCGGGCATATCCTGTTCCGCAGCTCTGATCACCAATTCTTCAACGGCACTGCCTCCATCCAGGAAAGAAAAGGGGCTATGGGTGTGCAAATGCACAAAACTCATCTGGTCTCAACTCCTCGTCCCCTAATCGTATATCCGGTATAAAAACCATTCTCCGGATGAAAGGTCTTTAAATATTTCTCTCATTCCCCCATCCTGACAGTAAATACGATAAAACAGCTTCTCACTCTCTCCTTCCCACCAGCATCCGGTATCATACCAGCACTCCAGGATACTTTCTATTTTCTTGCCGGGCTCCCGGCCGATTATTATTTGCGACGGCCTATCCGACCCTGGATCGCACTGAATTTCTATCACCAGATACTTTTCCACTGTTTCACCTCTAAACCCACTGGATTATTATCTGATTACACCAAGTCTTAAAGGATCGAAACAAGCCAATATCTTTTCCCGTCTTCCTTCTTCCTTTCCCCAGCACAAACTGCCGGGGAAACGACTCTCCAATCTTTCCATGGTCTTTTCCAATCTCAAGCTGCCTTCTCTTTCAGCGGGCAAAAGGGAAAAGAGATCCTGTTCCTGCCATTCCAGCAGCGATATTTCCGATAGTATTATCCTGCCTTCCTCCGGCTGATAATCCAATTCTGCCTTTTTAAGCATCTCGATAATAGCTGCGGATAAAACTTCAGCTCTGAACTCCGGACCTTTAAGCCTGCGTTCCCGGCTGCTCACCCGGTCCTTCAGCCCTAGCTCCAGGCTTAGGTGCATACAGCCGCTATTCCTCTTCTCTAATAAAGACTGCAAAGTCTGTCCCGCTTCCTCTATTTGAGCGGCAGTCAGCGCCTCACTAAAATTACCGGCGCTGAAATAAAGCGGATAGGATATTTTCAGCCGAGGATAGAGGCCTAAAACCGGTCTTTCATCTATACCACGTATCTGGCGCTCCAGGCTCCGGCTTTTTTTTCCCAGCAGGGAGGCCAGGCGTTCTGCCGACACTCCCTGAAGTTCACTCAGGGTATGAAATCCTGCCCGTTCAAGCTTTCTGACTTCCGGCCTAGTAATACCGGTAAACTCTCGCAGGGGGATAGATGACATAAACTCTTCCTCTCTGCCCGGTAAGACCTCCACCAATATAGCTTCCCGCCTTTTTACCCGCAAACACAGCTCTTCATTTGGCAGTCTGCTTCGTTTCAAGGCGTTTTCCGCTGCTATGCGGGATGATGCCAGTGATATCCGGGCTTGCCGGCGAGACAGACAGTAGTTTTTTTTAACTATAGCTTTTATTATGTTCAGGGGTGGACCGCATCCGCTGAGATCGCAGAACAGACTGCCGTCTTCCTGGGGTTCCACCAGGGGTGTATATCGACTGCATTCGTCCAGTACTGCTTCGGCCAGATCATATTCAGTTTCCAAATACATAATGCGGCGCATCTTCCCTCACCCATACACTTTTATTGTATTAATATAGTATAGCAGAACATTCGTTCGGGTCAATAAGTTCACTCTCTTTCCATTTTTTACTTTTGCCGCCGACTATTTTCCCCAGAAAAAAACTGCCGGCTATATCTTAACCGGCAGTTCTTGCGTTGGTCAGCTTTTTCAGCAGTTTTCAAGCAGTTTTATTTCTTCCTCAGTGATACTGCCCGGACTGAGCTGCTCTCTCTCATTAATCATGTTTTTGAACAGATCCCTTAGTAAATCCAGTTCATTTTCTTTCTTTTTAAGAAAATTAATCTGCTGATCAGCGGCATATTGGGCAAGCTTAACATCCTGATGAGTCTTAAGCAAAAAACCTTTTACCTCATCGATTTGCATATTTAATTCTTCCAGCCTGTTCATATCCATCCCCCCTCCAACTACCCAATAAGATTCTACACGCTATACCCGCATTCCTGTTGGTAAAACATTTTGATCATAATTAGTTCCAGCCGGAAAACTCCCGTTTAAGAAGTATGCTGAATATATCAGGCTGTACCCGTGGTCAAGATATCAATTGGGAATCTTCCCCGATTGATTCCTTGGGCTGGGGCAAGTTTTCCAGGTAGATGCTGCGGCTGGGAAATGCCACGTCTATCTCCATTTCTTCCAGTATCTGCATTATTTTAAAATTTATATCCTGGCGCACAGCCATAAATTCTTCCAAAACCGTGGTATTGGTAAAGAAATATAGATATATATCCAGGCTGCTGTCATTAAATGTTTCAAAGTAAACCAGGATCCTTTCCTGATTTATTTCAGGATGATTTTCCAGCATATCTCTTAATCTGCCGACACATTGCTCAAGTTTCAAGCGCGGGGTATCGTAAGTAACCCCCAGGCTGAACCGGATGCGTCTTTTCCCCATGCGGGCGTAATTGGTGATGGGTTCCCGGGCCAGAGTGGAATTGGGTACAGTAACTAACGACTGATCAAATGCTCTTATCTTGGTGCTGCGAAAACTGATGTCTTCCACTATTCCTTCTACACTGGGAGTCTCTACCCAATCTCCGATAGAGAAGGGCTTTTCCATTATAATCACTATTCCTCCAAATACGTTGGAAAGCATATCCTGAGCGGCCAGGGCAAAAGCCAATCCCCCCAGGCCCAATCCGGCGATAAAACCGTTAACTTCATAGCCCCATTCCTGGGCTATGACCACCAGGGCCAGGGCTAATACAATAAATCTCACTACCTTGGATAGAAAAGCAATAAGTATGTCATCTATCTGAAATCTCTCTTTGAATTCTTTTGATAATACGGACTCTCCGCCTGCCAGGGAGTAAAATCCCCAGGCTATCAGACCGATCACCGCCGAGCGATATATATCCAGGATGAGATTATCCGCGCCGATACTTAACGGGAGGTAACGCAAAGCCACGAATACCCCGGTCAATAAGATCAGCCATTCTAGGGGCTTAAAGAAAGCAGCTACTATTTTGTCATCCAGGTCAGTCTGACTCTTTTGAGTAAATTTTCCCACCCAGGGGAAAAGATATTTCTTCGCCAGTTTATTAACTATTAAAAAAGTCAGAAGTATCAGTATGGTTCCGATAGTATATTTAAAAACCTCCTGGGTCAATAGGGCTGAGATCGAGGCTAAGCCCGGATATTCAAAATACTTGTTCATATTATCTGCCGGCAGTCACTTAATACCGGCCCATCCCCCCTTTCTCAATAACATATTCAGGCTTTGTCAACCGGGCAGTTTCAACCCGCCGCCTGTCTTCTTGATAGAAATCCGACCCCTTAACGGAGCAAAGCACATCTTTCCGCCTCGTTTTAAATAGTACCACAAAGCGGCTCATGAACAAAAGTTGCTTGAAATCCGGTTTGGACCGAAGATAAATAGTCAATAATCCCGATATGATGAATAGTCAGGTTAAATTGCCATACAGCGGGTTGCTGGCCATCCTGTTGCTGGTACAGATTCTAATAATGCTTATTTCCTGGTCAGCCCTGTCAAAGAGCTGCGGACTGGTTTATTGGCTGCCGCTGGTTGTTTCCTGCGGCGGATCGCTCTATGCTGCCTTCAATTTATCTGAACCCCGGCTGCTGATAAAGCAATCCACCCATTATCATCTCACCTATATATCGGAACCCCGCCCTGATCCCCTCGAATACTGGCCCCCCCCTGAACGCCGCTGGTAATGAACGGCCATGCTTAGGTGCTACATGGTCATCCTGAAACAGGCACAACTATTAATGGCGATATTCAGGATAACGGCGAGGGTTAAGCAATCCCGTATTTAATCGAAGTTGTCTGCCGGCAAACAGGGAATACTGTGTTATCGAAGGGCGGGTGGCCTGTAA
>Ga0334885_1005055_pt1 | contig 10959 bp, 14 predicted proteins | sample GraSluR1_MG_8_FD_207233 | JGI IMG/M metagenome (GOLD analysis project Ga0334885, IMG submission 207233) | Sludge microbial communities from methane-producing bioreactor in Wageningen University, Netherlands - Granular Sludge_31_05-R1 | ecosystem: Engineered > Bioreactor > Anaerobic >...
TGACAGTATTTAAAGATATATTGTATAAAGAAAAAGATACTCTGAAAAGTGCATATAAACTGGCCTGACTGGCTGCAACTAAAACCATCGTGATGGCTGCAGGGGCTTCTGAATAGGCATCAGGAGTCCACATATGCATTGGAACCGAGCCAGCTTTCATTGCCAAAACAGTAACAAGTAATATTAGTGCAATCTTGTCTAACTGAGTGAATTGCATTGCACTGGCAATTGCTGCCATATTTAAAACATTGTATTGCCCATAAAATAAACCAACTGCAAAAAGCACCATTAAGGCAGAAATAGAGCTTACTACCATATATTTAAAGCCTGCTTCGGCAGGTTCTCCTGACAGGTTGCTTCTGAATGCAATTAAAGCAACTGAGGCAATTGAAGCAATTTCAAGAAAAACAAAGAAATTAAAGATATCCCCGGTGAACTCCATACCGAACATTCCGGCAGCCATCAAAAGCAAAAGAGCATAATATTTTTCAAGTCCACTGTGTTTATACATAAAAGATAAAGAGTAAATAGCTGCCAGGAAAGAGACAACAGCAGTAATTAATCCCATAAAAATGCCCATACCATCAATTTGAAAAATAATTCGTATAGGCACAGAATATCCGGATGGAAGGGTTAATCCAGCTTCAGTTCCACCAAAGACATAAACAAGAGGTCCGCCGGTAAGGACTTGAAAAGCCATAGAAATAGTAATTACCAATGTCAGACCCAGGATAATAGATACAAACCAGCCTAGCATCTTTCGATTAAAACGACCGATAACAGGCGTTAAAAAGGCTGCTAATAGAGGCAAAGCCATTACTAAGGCAGGTGAGTGTGTCAAAATGCTGCTCATTCTTTTAACCTCCTCACTTCATCGGTATTTATTGTTCCGTATTTTTTATAAATAATCATAGCTATAGATAGAATTAGCGCAGTTGTGGCAACTCCTATAACAATGCTGGTTAGTGTTAAAGCCTGGGGGGTTGGCAAAACCATACTTGCTCCTTCCGGAGCTTGTGTATAAATAGGGGCAACTGACCCTTTTCTATATCCAAGAGTAATGAGAAATAAATTGGCTCCATTCTCAATTAATGTTATCCCAATTGCTATTTTTATCAAATTTTTCTTGAATATAAGAGTATAAATACCTAATCCTATTAAAATTGCAACTGCTATAAAAGGAAAATTATCGATCATATTTTAATTCTCCTTTTCTCTTGTTATTTCAGAACCAGCAGACATAGTAAGTATAATGACTGCCAATGCTGCCAGGACTTCTAATCCAACAGCAAAGTTCATAATGGGTACGGTACCACCTGTATTTAAATCGCCCGGATTGACACCGATAACGGCAGGGTTGCCAAATAATCCTCCGCTGTTTGCCAAAAAATTATAGAAAAAAGTTGCACCTAAACCAAAAAAAGCAAAAGCTATAAATAGCACCAGGCCAGTACTTTCAATTAATGAAAAAATATCTTTCTTTAAGTATTTTTTCACACCCTGGTTCCCATAAGCTACTATGAGCAAAGCAAACGCTGAAGCAACAATCGCACCACCCTGAAATCCTCCACCAGGGGTTATGTGACCATGTACAATAACATAGAAGCCATAAACCAAAATAAATCCGTAGATTAGTTTAGTTATTGTTCTAACAATAAGAGACATTTCTTCCTTCATTTAACCACCTCCCTGAATAATGCGGTAATCCCCAAAACGGCAGTAAACAAAACTGTGGCTTCACCTAGTGTATCAAAACCACGATAATCAAAAACAATAGTTGTGACCACATTATTAGCCCCTGTTTCAGCCTGGGCATTTTGAATATAATAGTCATCCATTTCACTAACAACTGGCTCCCCAAATGGCCTCATACCAAAAGCAGCCATAATCATGAAAGCCACAAAAAATATTAGGGCAATGCCAAATATTGATTTTTTCATATTTTCACCCCTTACTTTCTGGTTGCACGAATTGCAAAAATATAAATTGCCATAGTTAAAGCAGCTCCAATCCCTGCTTCAGCAATTGCTACATCTGGTGCATGCAATAAATAAAACTCTAAAGATAACAAGAGACTAGAGGCAGCCAGGGCAATAACTGCTGGTAGCAAATCTTTTAAAATAACAGCCAAAAAAGAAGCAATAATCATAATAATCAACACTGCAATATGAGCAAAACTTACCATTGAACTCATTTTAGATCAGCCTCCTTTAAATCATCAACTACTGCCTGTTTTGGCATAACTCCACTACGATAAGCTGCCCGGGCTATCGCGTGAGCACCAGTTGGATTAGTTACAATCAAACAAGCCAGGGCGACAATGGCATGTAACGCCAAAACACCATATTTTGAATCTCCGCTTACCTTCCAAAGATAAAATCCAAATACAATCACCGCCAGTGATGTAAATATGGAACCAAAAGTAGTACATTTTGTCGCGGCATGTAATCTAGTATAGACATCGGGAAATCTCATCAGCCCGATAGAGCCCAGACCATTAAAGAATATCCCAATCACAAGTAATATAAATAATATAATAAGTATAAATGTCACTTATCTTTTGCCCTCCTTTCCATATATTTAGCAATATACAATGTTGCAATATATGATAACAAGGCATACACAATTGCAACATCTATATATACAGTTGATTCAAAAGCAGCACCGAACAGAATCATTCCCGCAATAATCAATGTATTAATTGTATCCAGGGCAACTACGCGATCCGGCACAGTTGGTCCTAAAATAAGACGGAATAATGATATAAAGATAAATACAATTAACAATACACCTGGGATTAAGAAAATATTAACAAATTGACTCATTCTGCAATCCTCCTAGCCCACTTTGGGAAAGTGCCACAGATATCTTCTATTGCTGGTTTAACATTAGTAACATTGATCCAGTGAATATAAAGATCATTATTTTTTTCATCAATATCAACACTAAGAGTTCCGGGTGTCAGTGTAATTGAATTTGCCAACAAAGTAATAGAAGCATCTGTCTTTAAATCAGGGGATATTTTTACTATCCCCGGATTAATCTTTCCGGTAATTACGCGATAGGCAACATCGATATTAGCTTTCGCCATGGCATAAAAAAAAGGCCCGATTAAATAAACCAAAAAAATAACCCATCTTAATGGGTTTAACATGCTATAATGGTTCTTTTGAAACAGGACCTTTGACGATATTGCTGCAACAATCAAGGAAATAATAATTGCAAAAATAATTTCATTTTGACTCCATAAACCTAAAATCTCTCCTTGATTGGCTGTTAGAAACAAATATGCAATAAAACTTAATACAAAACTTCCAATAAAACCAATCATCGCTTCACCTCGCTTTAAGTCATTAATTTCCTAATTTTATTCCTAAGTATAGATATTTAAATTTGCTTTTCTATAATCTATTTTTAGTTTTTTGTCTTGTAATTACAACCAAAAGAATCCTATATTCTAATGTTCATATATGTTCAAAAAACACTCCAAAAGTATACCATATTTGGACTATCTCATGCAATTTATTTAATGAAAATCATTTACTTAATATAATATCCTGGATAAATAATTCATCTCCGCTAATAATTTGTATTGAATTACTTCCACAATGAGGGCATTTAAAAAATTTTTTATTTAAATCAAATTCTCTCTGGCAATTCTGACACTTACCCCTTAAAGGAGAATGGATAATCTCTATTTTTGCTTCTTCTGCAGCTGTTGTTTTTGACAATTGATAAAATGCAGAAACCAAAAGTTCATCATGAACCATTGTAAATTCACCTACTGTAATTCGTATTGATTTTATTTTTTTTTGTATACCTGATATTTTCGAATTCTTCAGGACAATGTTTAGCAAATTTCTGGCAACTGATCTTTCATGCATGATTTTTGTCTCTAAATAGTTCTGTAATTTTTTCTAAATTAAAAAAGGAAGTATTCACCTCCTTTAAAATAATTTATTTAATTTCTTTAAAATAATTAGTTATGGTGCCGGGAGGGGGATTTGAACCCCCACAAGCATATGCCCACCAGCCCCTCAAGCTGGCGCGTCTACCTATTCCGCCATCCCGGCATTTAAAATACAGTATATAGTATAACGTATTGTGTATAACTGTTGGTTTAAAATAACAAATATAAAGATAAAAACTAAGAACTAAAATCTAAATCTTTTTTTCTACATTAATCACTAAAGTTATTTTGGACATTATGAGCTTGCTAACTTCCCCTGTTAATTAATTGGTGTTTTCCCTTGTATCCGCTTTAATTATTTGGCTTCCAGCCTTAAACCTACAATTGTAACCTACATTTATACTTACAGTATTTTTACGTTATACGGTATACGTTATACGTAATACTAAATTAGTTTAACTAATTTTTTATTTTCAATCTTACCAGGAATTCTTCCTCTTTTTGCAATTGGTTTGCCCTCTATCTCTTTGATATCAAGAGTCATATCTATTGGAGATGCATCACTAATATAACTACCTACCCCAAATGCATCAACTGCTTCCTGGCTAAGTCTTTGAATCCTTTCAGGAGTAACACCGCCTGATACAAATATTTTAACATAAGAGAAACCTGCCTGGTCCAGGCGAGCCCTTACTTCTCTTACCAGATCGGGAGAGACTCCTCCTCTTTCACTAGGTGTATCAAGTCGAACACCTAAAAGATCTTTACCCAGCGCATTTGCCACCCTTATTGACTCTTCTGCTTCATCCTTAAAAGTATCAATCAAAATAACTCGTGGAACATCTTTGGGAGTAGTACCATTATATGCCTTTGCCGCTTTTACAGTATCTCCGGCTATGATGATGACAGTATGGGGAATAGTGCCCTGTGGCTCCAGCCCCATCAACTTAGCTCCCAGGATACAGCTTGCTCCATCAATACCGCCAATAATAGCAGCTCTTTCCATAACTGGTGCAACAGCAGGATGAATATGCCTTGAACCAAAACAGATAATTCTTTTTCCGTTAGCAACATTGCAACACTCTCTGGCTGCAGTAGCCCACGCAGAACTGCTGGCCAATATACCCAAAACTACTGTTTCAAACACTCCAAATTCATCATATGGTCCTTCTATTCTCATTACTGTTTCCTTAGGCAGAAACGAATCCCCCTCCTGAAGTGACCATAATTTTATTTTTTTTTCTTTTAAGATATTATATACTTCCTGAACACCGGCAAAAATGCCTCTTTTCCTGGCAAATATCTCTGCGGTTACCCTGGTCTTTTCTAATTTTAAATATTGAAGAATTTCCAGCGCTCTAATAAAATAGACATCGGTAGTCAATCCTCTTTCTATTTCATCATGATTAGCAGAAAACAATTTCCTATTCGGATCAACTTTGTAGTGCCTTATTTCAGTAGTTGAGTTAATAAATTGGTTCATCTCTTTTTTTATCCCTATATAAACTGTATTGTTATCTACAAAATGCTAATCATGATAGAAGAAACCATAAATAAAATTGCAATTGCAGTAGTTATCCTCAGCAGAAGGACTTCTTTGCCTTTTCTGCCCCTATGATCAGCAAATGTGCCGCCACCAAAAATTCCGCCACCTTGACTGGCTTTTCTTGACTGAAACAATACGACACCAATAAGTGCTATACTTATGGCAATTTGTATAAGCATTAACCATGTCGGCATTGATTATTCACTCCTTTTTTATCAGGTGATATCATTATAAATTAATTTTTCTTTAACTTACTCATGTGCTTTTGAATCATAACATATTTACAATATTGAATCAAGGTAACAAAAGCGTATTTTTATGCTTTTTCTACGAGATTACTTAGTATTTATAAAAACTAAGTCTTATTATCCAGGTGATTTATTCCTTAAACTTAATCAATCTCGAAAAAGTAAGTGCTTTTAGACTTGCACCACCCACTAATGCACCGTCAATATCAGATTCAGTCATCAATTCTTTAATATTCTCGGGTTTAACGCTACCTCCATAAAGTATCCTTATCTGATCAGAGATTTTTTCACTGTATTTAGCTTTTAATAGTTCCCTGATATATTTAATCATGTCATTGGCGTCGCTGGAAGTGGCTGATTTTCCGGTACCTATTGCCCATATGGGCTCATAAGCAAAAACTACTTTTGCAGCATCCTGCGGTTTAAGCACCTCAAATATTGCTTCAACCTCTTCTCTGACAACGTCTTTGGCAGAACCGGATTCTCTTTCTTCTAATTTTTCTCCCACACAGATAATGGGCTTAATTCCAAAGGAAAGTGCCTGCCGAGCTTTTAAAGCTACTTCCTGAGAAGTTTCATTAAAATACTCTCTTCTCTCGGAATGTCCCAATATTACATATTCACAGCCAATATTTTGCAACATACTGGCTGATATTTCGCCTGTATAAGCCCCTTCGTCCTTATAATACATATTCTGGGCTCCCAGATAAACATTAGTATCTCCAACTAATTCTTTTGTTACCCATAGCGAAGTATAAGGTGGGCAAATAACAATTTCTGTCTCCTGATATCCTTTAACAAAATCAATAAGTTCTTTTACCAATGAAATGCTCTCTGTAATCGTTTTGTTCATTTTCCAATTTCCCGCAATTAAAGGTTTACGCATTATTCTTTCCTCCAAAAAAATTATCCAGACAAGGAAAATAATCTAGTTATTATAAATTATTTTCCTTGTCTGATGCTCATATTTTAGCCTATAAAATTAAATTATTTTGATATATATTTAACAAGGTCTACAATTCTACATGAATATCCCCATTCATTGTCATACCAGGAAACAACTTTTGCCATATTGCCATCAACAACCATAGTAGATAAGCCATCAACGATTGACGAAAATGCATTCCCGTTATAATCAGAAGAAACTAAAGGATATTCGTTATAATCTAAAATTCCTTTTAATGAACTGTTTGCAGCCTCTTTTAAAGATTTATTAATCTGTTCTGCAGTTACTTCTTTCTTCAACCAAACTGCTAAATCAACAACTGATACATTAGCTGTTGGAACCCTGAAAGCCATTCCATTTAATTTTCCTTTCAACTCCGGTATAACAAGGGTAACAGCCTTTGCAGCACCTGTTGTTGTTGGGACCATTGAAAGCGCTGCTGCTCTGGCTCTTCTTAGATCACTATGCGGTGCATCCAATAATCTTTGATCTGAAGTATACGAATGAATTGTGGACATAATACCTTTTTCCACTCCAAATTCATCATTCAAAACCTTTACTACAGGAGCCAAACAGTTAGTAGTGCATGATGCATTGGAAATAATATGATGTTCTGTATCATTATATTCTTTCTCATTAACGCCTATGACAATTGTGATGTCCTCACCTTTAGCAGGTGCAGTTATAATAACCTTTTTAGCGCCGGCGGATAAATGTTTAGAGGCGCTTTCTTTGTCTCTAAATAAACCAGTCGATTCAATAACTATATCAACTCCTAAATCATTCCAGGGCAAATTGGCAGGATCTTTTACACTTAATACTTTTATCTCCCTATCGGCTATCTCTATTGAATCACCCTTAACCTTAACATCTTCCTTTAAAACGCCATGGACTGAATCATATTTCAGAAGATGTGCCAATGTGTTGGCATCAGTAATATCATTTACTGCTAAAAAATCAATGTTCTTATCAAGCAATGCAGCTCTAAACACATTTCTTCCAATTCTTCCAAATCCATTTATTCCTACTTTTATACTCATGATTTCTTCCTCCTTGTATTTAATATGTTTCTATATTTATTATTTTTTTTCGTATCTCCTGCGTAATTTAGCAGAAGGTATCTCTAATAATTTACGATATTTAGCTATTGTTCTTCTTGCTATCCGGATATCATCCTTATCTTTTAATAAATTGACTAGTTGCTGATCAGAATATGGCGAATAACGCTTTTCATTTTCAATATGGTTCTTTATAATATCTTTAATTTTTTCATTTGATATTGGAGTATTTTTCTCCTGGGACAATCCTTTTGAAAAAAAATATTTCATATCATAAAATCCACGGGGAAGCTGTATTTTTTTTCCATTGATAGCACGCGAAATTGTTGATTCATGTAGCTCGAGTGCATCGGCTGCTTCCTTCATAGACAATGGTTTTAAATATGAAATGCCTTTTTCCAGAAAATCTTTCTGATAATCAATAATAAACCTGGTTACATCAAGAACTGTTTTTCTTCTCTGCTCAACACATCGAATAATCCAGTGTGCAGAATTTAAGTTTTTTTTCAAATACTTTAATGCCTTCTGATGTTCGCTCCCCTTTTCTGTTAAGAAAGATTCTCCATTTCTGGAAATTTCTTTGTTACTTTCTTCTGATAAAATATTTTTATAATGAGAATTTATCTTGATTGATGGAAAATAATTTTTATTTTCCATAATTTCATACTCTCCGTCAACTTTTTTTACAACAATATCAGGAATTAAAAAAATTACTTCATTGTCCTGGGAGAATATTCTTCCAGGTTTTGGTTCAAAATTTTTCACTATAATATCTAATAAATCTTGAATATCATAATTTGATAACCTTAATTCTTTGCAAATTCTGTTAAAATTCTTCTGAGACAGTTCCGGCAAATAATACATAATTAGCTGTTTAATAATTCGCTTATTCTCAATCTTCTTATTTTTTAGCTGAAGCAAAAGGCATTCCTTTAAGCTACTTGCTCCTAATCCAGGTATTGAACAATTTTGAATCATTGCCAGTACTTTTTTGACCCTTTTTTCTTCAATGTTCAGATCTTTGGAAATTTCCTGACAGCTAACTGTCAGATAACCATTTTGATCAATGTTCCCTATTAAATATTCACCGATTTTAAAATCTATCTCGTTATCCACAATCATTTTAAAACAAAATAGCAGATGATCATGCAAATTGGAACTATGCAAAATATTATATTGCAAATTTTTCCGATAACCATTTAATAGTACCTGATCTTTAATCGATTCTTTTCGTTCTGAGTAATAAGAAAAGAAAGATCTCCTCTCTTCCCAATCGCCCCAATCTATTTTATTGTTTAAATGCTCTTTAGGAGTATACCTGTCTTCGTATCCCTTTTTATCAAATTCCCTCTCTTTTTCATTAATCTGCTTTAATTCTACTTCTAGAACCGGGTTATCCTGGGAAGCTTTTTCCAGCCAATGATTCAATTCAATTATATCCATTTGCAATATTTTAATAGATTGATGCATCTGGGGTGTTAGATGTAAAGATTGTCTTTGTTCCAGGGACATTCCCTGATTCATTGACTTCCCCCTATTTATCTTATCCATAGTAAATATCGCACCCACATAGCGGGTGGCTTTCAGAACCCCTGAAAAGGGTTTATCTTTTTTATTCTTTTTCTTTCGATTATGTATTTATACCTTTAGAAATGACAAAATATTATAACATGATTTAATCCATTTATCCAGAAAAATAAAACCCTGTTATTTTGCTAATATGCCATCTATTTGTTTTTCCTGCCTATTTTCAAAAATATCAGTCTCTTCTATCAAATAACATTCAGCTATTTGCTCAATTTTCTTAAGACGGTGATACACTCCTGATTTAGAAATGCCATCTCCAATAATAATTGCGAGTTCCTGGATGCTGGCATATGGATTATCAAGCCGGGCTTTGATAACATCTTTCAGGTTTTTTGATAAATTATCCTCCCCAATATGTTGCTTCAGAATATCAATATATAATAATTGGCGTGAGGCTGAAAGAATAGTCTTGTCAAGATTTGCTGTTTCGCAATTGACTAATCGATTAATTTTATTTAAGAGGTCTTTTCTGGCAATTATATCTTGAAAATTTAGCAAAGCCCTTTGTACACCAATAAATCGTAAAAATTCAAATATTTGTTCACTTTTTTTGATGTATACAGCCCACTTTTTTTGCCAACGGCTAATCTTAGCAGAAAAAGAAGCGCTCTCTAAAATAGAATGGATAATTTTAGCCTCTTCCTTATGATGGCATGATATTTCCAGATGATACATCCTTTCAGGGTCATTAACAAAGCCATCTGTTAAAAAAGCCCCACGCAAAAATGCGCTGAATACGCTGGTAGAATAATAATTTTTAGTAAAAAAGCTATTTTCAATACTTTCTACTGTTTTTCTCTCAACAAGTCTCCCATGGATATTTGCTTGTAGATGAAAAGTGTCTAAAATATATTTTGTTTTCTCGACATCAGCAACAGTCACAATGAAAATCTTTTTCTTATTTTTTTTTCTGATAGTTTTAATATCAAGTTCATGCTGAAAGACTTTTTTGAATAAAAAGTAAACAATCTTAATCATAATAGGATTTTCTAAAACCAATGATAGAAACTTATTTGATTTATCAATAATCCCCTTAAACCTGATGAAGGCAAACAATTCCCCTTTTTGTTCTATTATGCTTTCGGGCATTATTCTTGCTAATTCCTGTTTCACGAGTGAAGAAAAATACATAATTAGCTACTTCTTCTCCTTATGAATAATTTCCAAAATTAATTTGGCTATTTTCTCGGAATCATGCCGGGCAAAATTGTATTGTGATAATAAATCCTGCCGAACAACCTTTGTTCTATTTTTATATATTTCTTTTAAATCATCTTTCACTATATACGCACCTTCTTTCTGATATTTGAGAGCAATCTTCTTACTCAATATTGATTTATTAACCAATGCATAATTAATACAATTTTGCCGTAAATATCTTATTAACTCTTCAAGGTGCATCGAGGCAGAATATCCCTCTGTCTCTCCAGGCTGGGTCATAACATTGCAGATATAAATTTTTAATGCTGTTGACTGACATATTGCTTCAGGTATATTCTTTACCAGTAGATTGCAAATAACACTTGTATAGAGACTACCCGGGCCTAAAATAATCGCATCAGCCTTATTTATTGCCTGTATGGTCTCTGGTAATGGTAAAACTTCTGATGGTTGAATAAAAATATTCTCAATTCCGTATTTGCTTTCAGATATATGATTCTCCC
>Ga0334885_1005060_pt1 | contig 10955 bp, 5 predicted proteins | sample GraSluR1_MG_8_FD_207233 | JGI IMG/M metagenome (GOLD analysis project Ga0334885, IMG submission 207233) | Sludge microbial communities from methane-producing bioreactor in Wageningen University, Netherlands - Granular Sludge_31_05-R1 | ecosystem: Engineered > Bioreactor > Anaerobic > Unclassified...
AAAAATTAGAGGCGTAGAAAGTTTTGGAATGATTTGTGCATCAAGTGAAATAGGGCTTCCAAAAGGCAAAACCGAAGGCCCAAAAGACATCCTCGACCTTTCAGCTTTAAAACCACTACCGGGAACACAATTAAGTGAATTTTTAAAGAAAAACGACACAATCTTAATTTTCGACAACAAAACAATCACAAATCGACCAGATCTTTGGGGACACTTTGGTATTGCAAGAGAAATCTCCGCACTTTACGACCAAAAACTAATTCCGCTAAAACCAAAAGTAAATATTCCAACAAACAAAAATTCTTTCAAAATTGAAATAAAAGACGAAGACATTTGCCCAAGATATATGGGTTTAATTATTGAAAATGTTGAAATTGAGGAATCTCCAGTTTGGTTAAAAGAAAAACTTCAAAGAACAAACCATGGAACACACAACAATATTGTTGATATCACAAACTTCGTAATGACAGAGCTTGGCCAACCGATGCACGCATTTGATGCGGAAAAAGTTAAAGGAAAAATTATTGTTCGAAGAGCAAAAAAAGGTGAAAAAATCAAAGCCCTAGATGAAAAAACATATCAACTCGACGAAAATATGCTTGTAATTGCAGATGAAAAAGCCCCCATAGCAATCGCAGGAGTAATGGGAGGACATGATTCTGGAGTAACAAATTCAACAAAAACAATCATTCTCGAATCCGCAAATTTCAACTCTTCAAATATCAGAAGAACATGCTCAAAACTTGGGCTCAGAAGCGACGCCTCTCAAAGATATGAAAAAGCTCTGGATCCAGTTCTTTGTGAACTTTCACTCCTTCGAGCAACAGAATTAATTCTAAAAGTTTGCAAAAACGCAAAAATTAAAGGAGCAATAATCGACACAGGAAATTTCGACAAAACACCAAAAAAAGCAGTTTTATCAATAGAAAAAGCATGTTCAACAATTGGAACAACTCTTTCAAAAAAACAAATAACAGATTTCTTAACAAAACTTGAATTCAAAGTAAAAGCAAAAACAAAAGACCTCCTTGAAATAGAAATTCCTTCATTTAGAGCAACAAAAGACATAAAAGATGAAGACGATATAATTGAAGAAATCGCCAGACTTTACGGATACGAAAACATTCCAACAATTAGCCCAAATCTCCCAGTAAAAAGGCCAATTGAAAACACAGAAAGAAAAATCAAACACGAACTTCGAACACTTTTAAGCCAAGGATTTGACTTTGACGAAGTCGCAAATTACGCTTTCTATAGTGAAAAAGACATTGAAAAATGTTTAATGTCAAAGCGCGAACACTTAGAATTAGAAAATTCAATTTCCGAAGACTACACTCATTTAAAAACCACACAAATCCCACATCTTCTAAAAAACGCAAGCTTAAACGCCAAAACATTTGAAAGTTTTAAAATTTTTGAAATCAACAGAAGATACAAAGAAATTGGAAACTTTTACCCACTCGAAGAAAAATTACTTAGCGGTCTAATATTAAAAAAAGATAAAACAGACAATGTTTTTTATGAAGCCAAAGGAGTTTTTGAAGGCATAATAAAACATCTCAGTTTAAAAACACCTAAAGCGGTAAAAGGCGCAGTAAATGCTCCATTCGCTCATCCCGAAAAATCGCTTACATACATCAATAAACAAGGAGAAACATTAGCAAAAATTTTCATTATTCATCCCCTAGTTCAAAAAAACTATGATCTTGAAAAATATAAAATTGCATGTTTTGAAATTAATTTTTCAAAATTATTGAAAGAAAGTCCCGAAAAAAATCTTTTCAAAGAAATTCCTAAATTTCCAAAAATTGAATTCGATGTTTCCGTTTTAATTGATAAAAAAATGGAAATCGGAAAAATAATCGAAGAAATAAAATCCTGCGACACAGAATTAATAAAAGATATAAAACTATTCGACATTTACGAAGGTGAAAACATCGGCAAAGAAAACAAAGCAGTCGCCTTCAAAATTACGCTTCAATCAAACGAAAGAACACTCACAGATGAAGACATGTCAAGAGTTCAAACCAGCACATTCGAAAAACTAAAACAACTCGGAGGAAGCATAAGAGGAATTTAAAAGTTTCTATTAAAAATTCGAACAAAAAATAAATCGTTAAAATCAACGAAAATTTGCATTATTTAATAAAAAACATTAAAATCCAAATTGATTTTTTATTAAAAATTATTTCACAAAATGAAAAAAATATTTCTTCCTCATAAAAAACCAGGGTTTTTGAAAAACCTATTTTTTTGGCTTCTTATAGCTTTTTTTGCTATCGGTTTTTTAGGGATACTCTCTGTTGCTAGTATATTTATTTATTTTTCCTCAGGACTACCTGATGTAACAGATCTCGAAAAAATTTCAGCCGCCCAATCCACAACAATTTACGACCGCGACGGAAACCTTCTTTACACGATTTATTCCGAAGAAAACAGGGAAAAAGTGGCACTAAAAGACATTTCACAGTTTTTAATAGATGCAACAGTTACGCTTGAAGATGCTGATTTCTGGAAACATTCCGGCTTCGACATCATGGGAGTAACAAGAGGCGTAATCTATGAAACCACAGGATTTGGAAGACCAAGCGGAGGATCCACAATCACACAACAATATATAAAAAACACATTTTTATCAGCAGAAAGAACTTTCACAAGAAAAGCAAAGGAGCTAATTTTAGCAATACGACTAGAAAAAGCTTTTAGCAAAGAAGAAATTTTAGAACTATATCTAAACAGAATTCCATACGGAAACAATGCATACGGAGCACAAAAGGCCTCTGAAATCTATTTCAACAAATCTGCTTCAGATCTAAACCTCGCAGAAAGTGTTCTTCTTGCCTCAATGCCTCAAGCCCCAAGCCGTTATAATCCTTATGGAAACAACAGACACTCCAGATTAAATCGAGAATTTTCTCTAGAAGAGCTTCAAAAAAGATCCATAAAAAGCCTCGCAGACCTTCAACAATACTCTGATTACACAGTCGGACTAATTGGCTCATATATAACGTTTGAAAATGGTGTAGAAATATATATACCGGGAAGAACAGACGCCTCCCTAAACCAACTTGTTAGATACGAAAAAATTACAAATGAACAAAGAGAAATTGCAAAAGAAGAACTTCAAAACATAGAATTCAACAATTACCGACAAACTATCAAATATCCACATTTTGTTTTACACATAAAACAACAACTCGAGGAAAAATATGGAAAAGATTTTGTTGAGAGAGGAGGTTTAAAAGTATATACAACAATCGACCCAAAACTTCAAGATGCAGGAGAAAAACTCGCATACGAAAAAGGTTCTGCGTACGAAACTTCAATTCAAGCAAACAACATATCCATCCTTACAATAAATCCAAAAACAGGAGAAATTTTAGCAATGATTGGCTCTAGAGATTATTACAACCAAGAAATAGATGGAAATGTAAACATAACACTTCGCCCAAGACAACCAGGTTCTTCTTTCAAACCTTTCATTTATGCAGCCGCATTCTATAATAATTATGCTCCTGCAAGTGTCACATACGACATTCCAATGAAACTTGGAAACGCACGCCCACAAAATTATGATGGCAAATTTCAAGGCCAAATGACTCTTAGACGAGCTCTCGGACAATCAAGAAACATTCCAGCCATACAAGCTTATTTTTTAGCAGGAGAACAAACAAAAATAATCGATTTAGTCGAAAAAATGGGAATTACTTCATTAAAACGAGATCATAGCTATGGTTATCCCCTTTCATTAGGCGCAGGCGAAGTTACTATGATGGAAATGGTAACAGCCTACGGAGTGTTTGCAAACAATGGTAAAAAACCCGAAATTACAGGCATACTTAGAATTGAAAACTCAAACGGTGATATTCTTGAAGAATGGAAGCCAAAAGAATTTGAAGAAGTTTTAGATCCACAAATAGCTTATGCAATAAATTCAATTTTATCAGATAAAGAAAATTCTATTGGCCCTCGTCTTTGGTTAAACAATAAAATTTATGCAGTAAAAACTGGTACTTCCACCAAAGAAAACAAACAAGAAGCATCAGGATCCGTTCGTCCAGGTGATTTATGGGCAATAGGTTATTCTCCATCAATAGTAACAGCAGTCTGGATTGGAAATTCAAGAGGTCAAGGAATGGCATATAGTGCTGAAGCCTACAATCAAGCAGTTCCTGTGTTTACTGAAATGATGTCGCTAGCCTTAAAAGACACACCAGAACCATTTCCAGAACCCGAAGGAATTAAAAGAATCCAAGTTTCAAAAATAAGTGGTAAACTTCCAGGGCCAACAACCCCTGAAAGTGCAATAATAACAGATATTTTCCCAAGTTTTTCAGTACCTACTGAAATTGAGAATGCCTTTATAAGAGTAAAAATTGATAAAATTTCTGGACTCCTTGCAACTGAATACACCCCAGAAGGAGCAGTTCAAGAAGTGTTATTCCAAAACTATGAACCAATAGCAGACTTATTTAACTGGAAACAAGAACTAACTGCATATTATGCAGGAAAATCGGGTGAAGAAGACGGCATTCGAATCGGACTTCCACCTACTGAATACGACAATGTTCACACTGCACAAACCGAAAAAAACAAACCAAAAATTACAATAGAAAATATAAGCTCAGGAATGAGCATTCCACAAGGTGCTTTTACAGTTAACACCTCTATTGACGCACCAAACGGAATTGAAAAAGTAGAATATTTTATGAATGATAAACTTAGTTATTTTACTTCTACTCCGCCATATTCAGGATATTTAAACATTTCAAAGTTTATGGCACAAGGATCAAGACAATTAATTGTAGTTAAAGCTCTTGATAAGCTAGGTTATTCTAGCGAAACGGCCATCGAAATTATTGTTCAAAAAGAAGGAGAAGAAGAAAACCATCAAAAAGATCCAGAAAAAGACCCTGAAGAAACTCCAAAGAAAGATCCAGAGAAAGATCCCGAAGAAAACAACTCACAAACAAACAACGAAGAAAAAAGCATTTTCGACACAAATTAAAAAAACTCATTACACAAAAAAAGACTTAAATTAAACTTTAAGTCTTTTTTTAAATTTATTTACTTGCGATTGTTTCTTTTTGAAAACTTTTTACAAACCACTTATCATCCGTTCCTCTCGTATCAAAAACATATTTAATAGAATATTCCTTCCTTTCAACAAAAACATTAATTTTATTATTAGATATAGCGGAAAACTCCATAGCCTCAACATCCTTATAAAATTTGCAAACAGGATTTGCGATTTTTTTCCTTAAATCTTTTATTTCTACTTCACTTAAATTTTCGCTATATAAAACATCAAATTTACAAGTTCCAATACTTGGGAAATACCAAAGAAAAAATAATGCCGAAACGACTACTACAAACAAAAATACAGGTACAAATATCAAAGCGCTTTTAATCGAATCAATAAAATCCCAAAACTCTTCTTTCTCCATTTCTTCAAAAAATTCTTCATTTGCCTTTTTTTCTTGATATTCTTTATATACTTGGTTCTTTTGTTCTTCATTAAATGAATTTGCCGCATCAACAAATACTTTAGCAGGATCATTGCTTCCTTTATTCATATTATTTTTAATTAGATTTTCACGATTTTTTCGAACTTCTTCTGTCTTCTTCATCTCCTTTAAAAGCTCTGAATCTAAAACAAGATCAAAATTATCAATTTTAGCAGACAATTGAGATTTAAAACCAAGCTTCATAGCTTCAGGAATATTCATTTTCTCAAAATCTAAAAACGAAGACAAAAGCCCTGAAAGCTCGCCAAAATAAACACCTTGATTCTCATCTCCTTCTCCAAAAAGCAAAAAATGCGCTCTTTTAAGAACTCTATAAATTTTTGCACCCACCTTATCTGGATCCAAATTATAAATTATCATTATATCGCTATCAGAAAGCTGTTCAAAAAATTTTAATTTAATTATTTCGCTTTCTTCAATTCTCATTTTTGAAAACATTTTTACTACACGCTCTAAAATCAAGGAAGAACTTTGATTATCTTTTTTATTTACTACTTCACTATAATCATATTTATAAAGAGGATTTGCCTCCAAAAAGCTATCAACTCGTTTTTTAGCCAAAGTTAAAAGCCAAACAAAATAAGAATATTCCGTTGGAGTTTCCTTATATAAAGCAAGAGCCTCCAAATATGTAAACTTCAAAAGCCTCTCAACTTCTTGATTATCATTAACTCTTCTTTTGAAATATTTATACAAATCAGAAAAATTTGCATCATAAAGATTTAAAAACTGCCTAAGTTCTCCCGAAACAAGCCTCTTAACACATTCTTTTTCTACAGATATATCCATTTATTTGATTATTAAAGATTAAAATACTAATAAATAGTATGCCAATCTGTCAACCAAAAAAACCCTTTTTCAAAAAAAAGATATATAAACAAAAATCCTAAAATTTTTTGGTGGAGATGCCGGGAGTCGAACCCGGGTCCAGAGATGAGAACAAAAAGACTCTACAGTCATAGATTTTCTTAAATTTTTGTCGTTCAAATAAAAGAAAATCAAAAAAATATGAACGCTTTACTTCATTGTTTTTCGTGCCTTTTAAGTCGAAGTTAAACCTAAAAAGCCTTATCCCGCAAATTTACGCCCGATTAACTTAAGCGGGTGTCAGAAAACCAGACGGAGTCCGAAAATTTTCAGACCACAGTTGAACTAGGCAAATGTTGGAACAAATGCAGGTGTCTGCGCTTTGTGAAACTTTGCAACTAGATCATTCATGCTAAATTTTGCATTTAATTTACGCTGGACGGATATAAGGGGAGACAGCGTGATCCCCTGACTGCATCAAATTTATTCTAAGCCATCCTGTCGAATGCCAAATACATCCCCACTTTTCAAAGATCTAGTCAATACTACAATACATATATAAAAATTTTCAAGTAAATATAAACAAAAAAGCCCTCAATTTATTAAACGACAACTTTAGCACTTATATAAGACATATTAAAACCATTTCAACTTAAAAAACACATATAAAATTTGTTTTTTTAAACATCAAAAACAAAATCTGTCTTTACAAAAAGCTGTATCTGTTTCATAATTTAAAAAATTTTAGTTTTATTTATGGAAAGAGAAATATATTTAATCAATTTTGACCCAGAAAAACCTTTTGTTTCAACTTCTCTTCCAATTCCTCTAGAAAAAGGATCTCCTCTAACGAGAATGGCTTACAAAGAAATCCTTAATGCTGGTTATTTTGAAGAAATAAAAGATCCCATTTCAGGCAATGTAATAAGCCTTCAATTTTACAAAAACATAAACCCAGATAAAATTATTAAAGAAACAAAACTTTTTTTTGATGACTTTTTCGATACATTAGAAGCAATTGATCAAAAAATAATGTCATTTCGACTCAAGTTATACACAAAATGGTCTAGCCATATTTTTATAAATGACGACACAGAAATAGAAGTTTTCGAAATACTTTATAACGATTTCAAAACTGCAATCTATAATATTTTAGAAACCCTAGAAGAAGCTCCTATACAAAACAATTCCAGAATTATTCCTCTTGAAAAATAGCATTATAATAATTTCTTAAGCCATTTTCCATTCTTTCAATAGTATTCCTCGAAAACTTATACAAACGATTTTTCCTTTCAAGCAACCGAAAAACTAAATCTAAAACTTTTTCATTTTTTTCATCACTTGTATTTTTTACAACACTTTCAAGCTTCTCACATAAACCAATAAAAAGATCAATTTCTAAAATCTTTCGTCTTAATAATAATTCAAGTGTATAAAAATCATCTGGTTCCCATGTATCATACGGAGAATCTCGTTCATCTAAGGGCGTCGCTGCAATTTCATAAAGTCGTTTTCTAAAATCTGCAATAGCATTAAAATTTCTTTTACTAAAATCAAATTCACTATAAACCATTTCATCTAAAACACTTTCCCAATAAATTGCCTCTCCTTCTTTATCTTCCTCCGTCTCTTCTATCACAAAATCCACTTCAGAAATTGCTTCTTTAAGCAAATCTTCACCTTCTAGATAATCATCTTCTAAGTATTTCATAATTTATAATTATTAAGTAAATCAAATAATTATAACAAAAAAATCACCAAAACTCAAATCTCTGTTCGGTTCCATAGTCTCGAGTACACCTCCTGAGGACGGGAGATATAAAATTTATTAAAATATACAGCACAAGGTGGTCTAAGATTAAGACTTTCATGTGGTCTTTTTATATTGTATTCAATAAGCCATTTTGTAAGATTTTGATTGATTTCAAAAAGAGGTTTTTCTAAGTCGCACCTCCAGTAAAATCCTCTTTGAAGTGTTTGATTAAAGCGTTCGCAAACGGCATTATCTTTCGGTGTTCTTGGCCTTGAAAAGAAATGTTCAATATTTTTTTCAAGGCATGCTTTGTGAAAATATGCCAAGAATTCGCTTCCATTATCACTTAGAACAGCCTTAATTTTTGTTTGAAGAATCATTTCCATCTTTGATAGAAGCTCTCTTGTCTCAATCGAATTATGCCTATCTGTTGCGATTGCCAAAGCTATTCTTGTAGCCATATCTACACAACAGATGAAATACAATTTTCGAAAATTTGGCCCTACAAATTCGGTTATCGAATCAATTACGATTAAATCTCCTGGTTTTAGTGTTGGATAGTTTTGTGGAAGCCTTTTTCTTTTAATTTTCCATGAATTTCGAGGCTTAATTTTTCTGTGATAAGCAGGGCATCTGTTTCTGACAAGCATACCTTTATGGCTTAAATACCTATAAATAGTGCTTGCACTATGTTCGGGCAAGTATGGTGCAAGTTTTTTATGTCCGAAATCAGGAAATGATTCTGCAATTTGTTCTATCCGTATTTTTTGCGCTGAAAAGAGTTTAAAGCCTCTTTTCAGTTTGGGACCGGGGCGTATTGGGATTAGCCCTCCCAGACCAATTTTTTTGCGAATTTTGATTAATTTTTGAATATGAGAACGAGAAGTTTTAAATAATTCGGCAGTTTTTTTGACATTATTAGTCGAGTCGAAAACTTGAAGAACAAGAAGTCTTTGGCACAAAATCTCATATTGCCATTTCGTAAAAGCTTTAGGATTAAAATTTTTCAAAATCTTATTAAGAGATTGATTATTGCCACAATTTTGATAATCTTTCATAGGGATGTTTTTTATTTTGTACAAAAATATTTTACATCCCCTTCTTTTTTATGAAAGGTGTACTTGAGATTCGTGAAACTTAATAATCTCATAAATTTTTATGGATACCTTTTATCTATCTTTTACCTACCTTTTACCATGTTTAGCTTCAACAGAAAGTTTTTTCATGCTATCAATAAGCCCTTCAAACCAATCTTCTCCTCCAAGTTTCGAAATATCTATCTTAAGCTTATTCCCTATAATTTGCCAATTTGAATTATGTTCAAGTAAACTAATAATATTTGCTGGCTTTACCTTATTAGACATCAAAATTTCAATTTCTCTTTCGTTGCTCATCGGTTTTATCTGAGAACGAACATTCAAAACACCCGCTTTTTTAGCATAAATTTTGAGTTCGATTACCCTAAATAAATTATTTACTTGTCTAGGCATTTTACCATAATCAGCAATCATTTCTTCTTTTATTTCTTTTAAATAAACCATTGAATCCGCCGAAGAAAGTTTTTGATAAGCAGAAATTTTGTCATTAGAATTAACGATATAAGTTTCTGGAATAAAACCTGCAATTGGTAATTCAATCGATACATCGGAAATTTCATCTCCGCCATCCGTCATCATCCTTCCTGATTTTAAATCTTCCACCGCTTTATTAAGCATTCTAATAAAATGTGCTACTCCAACCACATTAATAACTCCATGTTGATTTGCACCTAAAACATCACCAGCTCCACGAATTTCTAAATCTTTCATCGCAATTTGAAAACCACTTCCCAAGTCCGACGCTTCAACAATCGCCCTAAGTCGTTTTTTTGCGTCTAATTTTAATCTCTGACCATGATACAAAAAGTACGCATAGGCTTGTTGTTTACCTCGCCCAACTCTTCCTCTTAACTGATAAAGCTGAGACAAGCCAAATCTTTCAGCATTATTTACAATTAAAGTATTCGCATTAGATAAATCTATTCCATTTTCAATAATAGTAGAGCTTACCAAAACATCATATTTACCCTCTTTAAAAGCCATAATTCTATCTTCAAGCTCTGAGCTCCCGAGCTTTCCATGTGCAACAACAAACTTTGCCTCCGGAACCAGCTGTCTAAGTTTTTCCGCCACACCATCTATTGTTTGAACTCTATTGTGCAAAAAATACACTTGTCCACCTCTATTAACTTCCTTCAAAACAGCTTCTCTTAGTAAATTTGTAGAATATTTTCTTACCTCAGTTATTACAGGAAGCCTTCCATAAGGCGGTGTCGTAATAGTTGTAATATCTCTAAGCTTATTCAAACAAATGTTAAGAGTTCTAGGAATTGGAGTTGCTGTTAAAGTTAAAACATCGACCTCCTTCCTAAGTGATTTTAATTTTTCCTTTTGTTTCACGCCAAATCGTTGTTCTTCATCAATAATAACAAGCCCCAAATTTTTAAAAGCAATATCTGATTGGATTAAACGGTGCGTACCAATGATTATATCAATTTCCCCTTTTTTTAATTTTTCAACAATTTTCTTTTGTTCAGATTGAGTTCGAAATCTACTCAACATTTCTATTCTAATATGAAAATCATTCATTCTTTTCACAAAAGATTTAAAATGTTGATCTGCCAAAATCGTAATCGGCGAAATCAATGCTACTTGTTTTTTATTTAAAACAGCAGTAAAAGCCGCTCTCATGGCAACCTCCGTTTTTCCAAAACCAACATCTCCACAAACCAAACGATCCATCGGCACATCTGAAAGCATATCATTTCTCACATCTTCAATAGCCTTAATTTGTCCAGGAGTTGCTTCGTATGGAAAAGTTTTATCAAA
>Ga0334885_1005064_pt1 | contig 10950 bp, 7 predicted proteins | sample GraSluR1_MG_8_FD_207233 | JGI IMG/M metagenome (GOLD analysis project Ga0334885, IMG submission 207233) | Sludge microbial communities from methane-producing bioreactor in Wageningen University, Netherlands - Granular Sludge_31_05-R1 | ecosystem: Engineered > Bioreactor > Anaerobic > Unclassified...
AACTGTTTACAAAGCCCACGGAAAACTTGATGCTGAATCGATTAAAGGTTTTCTGGAAGCTCAGGGCATCCCTGCTTTTTTGGATAGCAACGCACTTGGACAGATCTATGGATTGACTGTCGGGGATTTGGGGGAGGTTGGCGTAATGGTGTCCTCGGAAAATGAAGACCAGGCGAAGATTCTTTTGCAGGCCATGGAAAATGGCGAGTTTGAAGATGAAGTACTAATGGGAGCACCAATGACGCCAGAAGAAAGTATCGGTGTGGACGAGGAAGAGCTTGAGGAAGGCGACAACCGCAAGAGGGTCTTATTCCTCTGTACCGGCAACTCCTGTCGCAGTCAGATGGCAGAAGCTGTCGTCAACCATGATCTCTTCAAAGAATGGGTTGCCTTCAGCGCCGGCAGTGAACCCAGCGGATATGTCCATCCACTTGCAACCCAGGTAATTCATGAGTACGGAATCATCCACGAAGGTTATTCCAAATCGGTAAATGAATTCGAAGGTGAAGAATTTGATTTGGTGATCACCTTATGTGACAACGCCAGAGAAGCATGCCCATTGTGGTTGAAAAAAGGAGCCATCGTTCATCTTGGCTTTTCAGACCCAGCTCTCTATGAAGGAACCGATGAGCAAAAAATGGGTGTTTTCCAACAGACGTTTGAAGCGATCAGAGCCACAGTTATTGCCTACCTAGAGGATTTTTAGTAACAATCTCGTCTAACAGTTTTTACGATCGAATGTGTTTGTCGTTTGATGCTGTGTTAAAGCAAAAGATAACAAACACAATTTATATTAACGCTTCTCATCCAAAGAGATTTCTTATTGTCTAAAAATCATCCTTCTCTTCTTGCAAAGTTATTAAGCCTCAATCTTCATTTGACAAGCAGGATTCTTTCCGTTATAAGTCAATCATGAAAACAGCTCTTACTACAAGAATTGTTATCCTTGGTCTTGTCCTCAGCCTGTTGCTCAGTAGTTGTGACGAAATTGCCACGCCTCCCCAGCCGGCAGCGACCATGACCTCAATTCCGACTTCAGAAACTCCAATCCTACCGACGCCAACTTTTCAAATTGAAGACACCCCGCCTTCAGAAGCAACGTTGGCTGAAGCCGATCGTGTTTTGGCTTTCGGTGATTACGAAAAAGCTTTACAACTTTACAGTGCGAATACCTCAGGTTCATCGGATGACATAAAAGCAGCTGCTCTTTACGGTCAAGGGTTGACCTATTTCAAAAAAAATGACCTCTTTCAGGCTAAACGAGCCTTGATTGACCTGCAGTCCCAATTCCCTGACAGTTTGCCTGCAAAGAGAGCGAATTTCATCCTTGCTCAGATCAGCCTGGGGCAAGAACTTGAGGATGACGCTCTTGACTATTACCAGGCTTACGCTCTGGCTCAGCCTGGGATCATCGACGGGGAAATTTATGCTCGAATTGGTGATCTGCTGGCTGATTTCGGCGATACAGAAGTCGCACTTGAAGCCTATCGCACAGCCTTCCTTGCCCCTCAGCTCACCAGCAATACCACCATTGCCATAAAAGTGGCTTCAAGCTATTCCAGCCTTGGGCAGGACGAGCTTGCTTTAGGCATATATAAAGAAATATTACTCAATTCCCAGAATGATTACACAAGGTCGCAAATGAATCTGCTCATTGCCCGCATTCTGCTTAACCAGGGCAGCGAAGCAGAGGCATACACGTATTTACAGGATTCAGTTAACAATTATCCTTTTACTTACGATGCCTACACCGCCCTGCTCACGCTGCTTGATGCAGACCAGGAAGTAAATGACCTCAAACGCGGGATCATAAACTACAATGTCGAGCAGTACAATCTTGCTATTGAAGCTTTCGATCGCTACCTGGCTGGGCAGGGATACGATAAAGACGAAGCGCTCTACTATAAAGCTTTAAGCACGCGCGCAGAAGGACTTATAAGAGCAGGTTTTTCAACAAACGAACGCCTGACAGCAAACGCTGCTGGTGGAACCTCTGAAGATAAGGCAGCTGTCAACATCTGGAGTGAGTTGATTAACAATTATCCACAAAGCCGCTATCGCTTTGACGCAATTGAAGACATCATTTACACACAAAACACCTACATGGGACAATTGAAATTGGCTCTTGAAACTATCCAGGCTTTCGTTTCTGCGCCCAATTCTCAGCCAGATGCCCCCCAACTTCTTCACATGGCAGCCAATTACTACTTTTTGGACGGTCAGATAAAAGAAGCTGCAGACTCCTGGACTCGGATTGCACTTGAATTCCCAACCTCGACGGATGCTTTCAACGGTTTATTCTTTGGAGGTTCGCTTTATTACGAATTGGGTGAATACGAGAAAGCTGCGGAAAATTTTAACCGTGCACTTCTGATCGCTACTCCAGAAACACTGGAAGCATCCGGAACATATTTCTGGCTAGGTAAAGTAAGCCAGGCTAAGGGTGAACTGACTACTGCACAAGAACATTGGCGCTCTGCGGCAGATTTGGACCCTTATGGATATTATGGCATCCGTTCGTTTGAACTTCTAAACAACCTTCCAATCTTTCCGGAAGTTGATACTGGCAATTTGCAGCCGGATTTGGAAAGCGAACGTCTGGATGCCGCTGGTTGGCTGAAAACTGCCTTCAGCCTGCCATCTGAAATCAATCTGGATTACAGCAGCGAGCTTTTTGACGATCTTCGCTTTATTCGTGGAATCGAATTCCATCGTTTGGGGCTTTACGACCTGGCTTCTCAGGAATTCGAGTCGTTGCGAAACAGCTATAAAGACGACGCCCTCAATAGTTTTCGCCTGATCAAAGTTTTCCTTGATCTGGGCTACTATCAAAGTGCGATCGAATCCAGCCGCTCCATTTCAAGGTTGGCTGGTTATGGCGACGTGCCGCTATCTGCCAGTTTTCCGCCCTACTTCGCCCATGTGCAATACGGGACTTACTATTTATCGTGGGTTGAACAGGTCGCGGTAAAGTACAACATCCCCGAAATCCTCATTTTTAGCTTGATTTACCAGGAAAGTCGTTTTGGAACCTACGCCTCTTCCATCGCTGGAGCCAGCGGATTAATGCAATTGATGCCGGCGACTGCAGCACAGATTGCCAGCGAAACCGGATATCCTCCAAACTATACGCAGGCTGATTTAGGCGTGCCTTTCTATAACCTTGAGTTAGGTAGTAACTACCTTGCCCGCCAGTTATTTGTGTTTGATGGGGACATGTACCTTGCTCTAGCTGCTTACAATGGTGGTCCAGGAAACACCCTCCGCTGGCAAAATCTGGTCGGGGATGACCCGGATGTGTTTCTAAACAGCATACGCTACCTGGAAACCCGCACCTACCTGCGTAGGATCGTCGAGATTTATAACATTTATTCGCTGATTTACGGCAATTAACAAATTTTTACGTCCTGATTTGCTAGCTTCAGGTCGGATCGAACTACAAAATCGGCCATCATTTACTGAGCTCTTTGCGTTCACCAAAAAGTGTCATCCTGGGCTTTTTTTGCGAAGGATCTTTCATTTGACTTCTATCGGTCATTTGCCCCTCGCAAAGACGCAATTATTTTGGAGAAATCAGAACCACCCGCATAGCGGGTGGTTTGCTCAAGGGCTGAAAGCCCAGATCTCTAGCCAACGCCTCAAGGCGCTGGCTTTCTCTTCGTTCAAGCCACTTTGCAGTTGTTTCTCTCGCTGCCCCTAAAGGGGCTCTTCCCTTCTCCTTAGCTGAACGGGTCTTTGTACTCCTTCACGCTCAATCGATCCACTGCCTGATCCCTTTGCTCTTGCTCTGCTATATACTTTCGGATCGTCTCTTCATTCAACCCTACCGTACTCACATAGTAGCCCTCACACCAGAAGTGCCGGTTCCCATATTTGTACTTTAGGTTCGCGTGCCTCTCAAAGATCATCAGCGCACTCTTGCCTTTCAAGTACCCCATCACACTCGATACACTGTATTTCGGCGGTATGCTCATCAGTAAATGCACATGGTCAGGCATCAGGTGTCCTTCATGTATCTCAACCCCTTTGTACTGACTCAGTGTTCGTAATATTTCCCCTACATCTTTCCTGATTTGATTGTAGATCACTTTTCGCCTATACTTCGGGGAGAACACTATGTGGTATTTGCACATCCATTTTGTGTGTGCCAGACTATCGCTTTTGTTTGCCATACAATTCACCTTTCCTTTTTAGCTTGTGGCTTGAACACTCACATTCTATTCGGAAAGGTGAATTGGTTTGGGTATAACCCTTTGGCTCCACCCGCTTAGCGGGTGGTTTTCTGTCTCGAACGCTCCGCCTTCTCGACTGCCTAAAGGCGCAAGAAAGATTCTTCACTGCGTTCAGAATGACTGAAGGATGCTGGATTGAAAACCGTAGATAATATTGGGTATGGGCTGCAGAATCCGGCTTAAAATTTTTACAACCTTCATTTTTGGAAGGATGGGCGAGTTTTAAGATGAAGATAATTGCTCTTGGATATGGGTGAGGTGTTTTAAATGTAAATTCTTGTTAACCTTTGTGCACAACAAGTTTGAGAGCACACTCGTTGTGGTACACTGTTGTTTGATTAATATTTCACAAATGGAGCAGCTATGGACACTATTGTTGTCAATCACATCGCCAAGTACTTTGGAGAAACCCAGGCGGTAAAAGACGTCTCATTTCACGTCCGTCCCGGTGAAATTTTTGGTTTACTGGGACCCAATGGTTCCGGTAAAACAACTTCAATCCGTGTAATTTTAGATATTTATCAACCTGATAAGGGCAATGTAACGATTTTGGATGGTCCGATGACCGAAGAAAAACTGAACAGTATCGGTTATCTGCCAGAAGAGCGCGGTTTATACCAGGATGTCGAATTGACCCGCAATTTGACTTATCTGGCGACTTTAAAAAACATGACCAAAGAGGAAGTTGAACAGAAACTGCCAACTTGGTTGGAACGCTTCGATTTGAGCGAGCACCAAAAGAAAAAAACCAAAGAACTGAGCAAGGGCATGCAGCAAAAAGCCCAACTGATCGCCGCTCTTATCCATGAGCCGGAAATCATTATCATCGACGAGCCTTTCTCTGCCTTAGACCCGGTTAATACCCAGTTGGTCAAGGACCTTCTGATCGAACTCCGCAACCAGGGCAAAACCATCATCATGTCTACTCATCAGATGAACCAGGTAGAGAAACTATGCGATCGCCTGGTGCTTATTGATGATGGCACGGTTCTGTTGGAAGGCAGCCTGAAAGAAATTCAGGAACAGTTTGCCACCAACCAAGTGCTGATTCAATCAGATTCTGATCTACCGGAAAATTTACCAGGTGTAGAGCGTATTGAGCAAGAAGGGCTTTACTATCGCCTGACACCGAGCGATGGGTACATGCCTTACGCGATTTTGCAGGAACTTATCGATCAGAAAATCAGTCTGAATTCCTTCGAAATCGCCAAGCCAACTTTGGATGAGATCTTCATCAAAGTGGTTAAAGAAGGCAGGAATGGTAATGAAGAAGATAATTGATGTCGCCAGGTACGAATATATCCATCATGTAGCAAAACGGCGCTTCTGGATTGCCTTGCTAGGCATGCCGTTGGGCTTTCTGCTAATCATGGCTCTTTCTGTACTGTTCAGCTACCTCTCTTTCGACAATGAGCCTGTTGGCTATATTGACCAGGCTAATCTGATTACCCAGCCGCAGGAAGTGCCTGAAAAGATTGGCTTTACGGATATTTTCATCCAATTACTTCCTTATTCTGATGAAGATAGTGCCCGCACAGATACTGAAAATGGCAAACTTCAGGGCTTCGTGGTAATTCCTGTGGGCTACCAGTCTACTTATTCCGTGACCTACTTTTCTAACAAACAGCCCAGCTCTGATGTAGTCAGACAAATTAACAGGTTAATCCGAGAGAATATGCTGCTTCAAGAGCAAATTCCTCACCTTGAGCGCATCGAAGCAGGCAGCCAGATCTCTCTGCAGTCGCTGGATGGCAGCCAGAGTTCGGATGGTACCGGCTGGCACAGGATCTTTGTTCCAATTTTGATCGGCATTCTGTACTTCATCCTGGTAATGAGTTGCGGAGGTTATCTTTTGCAGTCGCTGGTAGAAGAAAAACAAAACCGTACAATGGAAATTATGATCACGTCGATGACGCCTAACCAACTGATGATTGGCAAAATCGTCGGTAACCTGGGGGTTGGATTTACCCAGATTTTGGTCTGGGTCGTGATTTTGGCAATTGGATTGCTGGTGTTCAGAGACAGGCTGCCTTTCCTTGGAGACCTAAACCTCTCCCCCGGCTATATGGCGATCAGCCTGGCACTGCTTGTGCTGGCATTCATTGTTTCGGCTGGTTTGATCTCCATCATTGGGGCAACAATGAGCACGGTGGAAGAAGGTCAATCGGTGAACGGTCTTATGGTGATGCCAACAATGCTGCCCTTCTACTTTTTCCAAACCTTTCTCACTAACCCGAATGGAATTATTCCGCGGATATTGAGTTATTTTCCCCTGAGTGCTCCTTTTTCCCTCAGTTTGCGGATGGCATTCACAAAAATCCCTGCCTGGGAAATCATTTCAGTTTTTGCGATTCAAATTATTTCGATTGCCTTGGTGTTCTGGCTCTCCGGAAAGGCGTTTCGCCGGGGCTTACTTGAATATAGCAAAAAGCTCAAACTTCGCGACCTTTTCGTCAAGGAGGCATCCAATGGCTAACTTGGGTAAAGTCTTCAAATTTGAATTTTTGAATTTGGTCAGAAGGCGTTCGTTTCTGCTTATGATCATCCTGGTTCCTTTGATCCCCGGTCTATTGTTCTTCCTGCTTGGGATGCTAAACGACGATCAAACCCAAAGTATCACTCAGATTTTCACCAGCGAGGTTGCCAACCCACTGCCGATCGGCGTGGTGGACCAAAGTGGAATTGTCATAGATTATCCGGACTGGTTGACCAACGGTGCTTTGGTAGAGGTCGCCGATGAAGTCTCTGCCAGGCAGCGAACTGCGGCAAATCAACTTGAGGGCTTTTTTGTGATCGCCCCTGACTACCTGGAAAGCGGTAAGGTCACCTATATTAAACCTGAAATCAGCATGATCACGGAAATAGTCCAGCAAGATGCATTGGATGAACTGATCAATTACAACCTGATGGGTGCCGACCAGCAATTGTATCTGCGCTATACAAATCCGGTGACCTACAGGTATGAATACCTTGATCCCGTAACCGCAGATACACGAGACCAGGATTCAGCCGCAAATTTTTTGGTGCCCTATGCGATCATGATGCTTTTTTACATGTTGATCCTGATAAGTTCAAGCTTTATGCTCAACGCGGTTGGCAAAGATAAAGAGAACAAAACCATCGAGATCCTGCTGACATCTGCCAGCCCGATGGACCTTTTCTTAGGCAAACTGCTGGGCTATGGCGCAGCCAGCCTGCTGCAGATGCTGGCATGGGGCAGCGCTGTGGTGCTTTTCTTGAACCTGGGCGGTCAGAGCTTTCCCTTCCTGCAAGGGGTAAGCCTTTCAAACCAAATTGTGTTCCTTGGAATCCCGTATTTTATTTTGGGTTTTTTCTTGTATGGCAGCTTGATGGCTGGAATCGGGGCGATGGCACCAAACCTGCGTGAGGGTAACAGTTCATCTTTTATATTGACCTTGCCTTTGGTTTTTATTTTTCTGATAATCAACCAATTGATCGGAGAGCCGAATTCGTTCCTAAGCGTGTTCTTGAGCGTCTTCCCATTAACCTCTTCTGTAGTGATGATGACCAGGCTCACGATTGGATCAGTTCCAATCTGGCAGCTTGCGCTTTCTTTTGGCGTTTTGACGGCGACTGTTTACCTGGTTGTACGAGGTGTGTCGAACCTTTTTAGCTCTCAAACACTGCTGAGTGGAGAAAAGTTTAAGCTTACGACCTTTTTCAGAACAATTGTGTTTGGACGATAAGGACTTTCAGAGATTTATGGCCGGGTCCTTGTACTGGACCCGGCTTTTTGTTGAGCTGTGCTCAAAATGACAAGTTATTCTGGCTTAGCACTTGCACCCTTTATAATATCTAGCGGTGAGGTTGACGGTTAATGGAGGCAGTATGAAAAAATGGTTTGGAAAAATTCTTTTTCCCGGGGTACTGTTAATTTTGGCTGCATGCAACGGGGTTCAGCCCAGCCCGACCCCCGTCGATCAACTGGATATCATTCGCACCGCTGCTGCCAGCACGATCGAAGCCATGACAACATCGATCGTCGCCACCGAAATGGCTGCTCAGACAGCCACCTCGCAGGCCTTTTTGGCTGAAACGCCTACTGCTCAACCGATTGAAGCTACCCCAAGTATCTCTCCGGTTGAAACGCAAAGTCCTACCATTGAGCCAACTGAAATAACAGCAACTCCGGGCAGCGGTTCAGATTGCAACCTGGCTGGTTTCGTCAGCGAGACCATCCCGGACGGCAGCCAGTTTTACCCGGGCACGGCCTTTACCAAGACCTGGACACTGAAGAATGAAGGCACCTGCACCTGGACCACTGGCTATAGTGTGGTTTTTGTTTCCGGTAGTGCCATGGATGCCCCAACCAGCCAACCACTGAGCGATAAGGCGATCGCACCCGGCGAGTCGGTCACGATTTCGATCCCTTTCAATGCACCAATCACTGCCGGCGCTTATAGAGCTGAATTTAAGCTGCGGACAGCAGAGGGTGTGATTTTCGCTTTTCGAAACGAAGAGGCAACTTTTTGGGTTGAAATCCAGGTGCGGGGAGACAGCATCAACCTGGCAGATTCGTATTGTTCTGCAGGCTGGACCAGCCCGACTGGCAAATTGAATTGCCCGGGGCAGCCTGGTGACACAGGCGGTTTTGTCTATTCTGATAACCGACCAATCCTTGAAAATGGATCACAGGACGATGAAACTGCCCTTTGGATGGGTCTTTACAATGCTGACGACTCCTACCTCCAGGGTGTGTTTCCAGCTATGACCATCCCCGCGAATGCCAGGTTTACTGCTGTTTTAGGCTGTAAGCGCGGTAACACGGCTTGCAATGTGAAATTCAGCCTGAATTATGAGGATTCTTCCGGCACCTTGCGTGAGCTGGCTTCGTGGAACGAGATCCATGATATGCAATTTCAACGGCTTGACTTTGACCTTGGCTCGCTTGGCGGCAAGCAGGTGAAAATAGTGCTTTTGCTAAAAGCGAACGGGTCACCCTCCGGAGATGTGATCCATCTGCTTCAACCGGTGATCAAACCCTGAGTCAGGTCAACTTGACAAATAAGAAATTAGCCGTCACAATTATTGGAGACTTATTTTCCGTCTCTTGAAAGGTGTAAGAATGGACACAAAAAAGATAAAAGCAGTCCTTCTGATAGGACTTGTACTGATGGTTGCGCTAGCAGGATGCAGACCGAAAGAAGATCCGTTGGCTGAGGAAGCCCGACAAACCAATGTAGCCCAAACGGTGGCGGTGCAATTCACCAAAACCGCAATCGCACGCCCCACGGATACACCCGTGCCGACTGCCACCACTGCTCCCACTGCAACCGCGACTCTTACAACGGTCGTACCAACGGCAGCCCTGGGAACGACCCCCATTCCCCAAGTGACCACCACATACGCGGCGCCGACCGCTTCGGGTGGCATCGACGCCGGCGTGTGGGCACGCAGCTATCCGGAAGACGATTCCACAGTAGCTGCTGGACAGAAATTTCAGGTTGTCGTTACCTTGCTGAATACGGGTACAAGTACCTGGACAACAGACTACTATATACAATATGTTGATGGGAATAATTTTGGCATCTCTCAGACCACATTCAAAATGCCCACTGAGGTTCCGCCGACGATGAGCATTCAATTCACCATGAATTTCACTGCTCCGCAGACAGTAGGCGTTGCAAAAAGCAATTGGAATATCGTCAATGCCAATAATGTACCTTTTGGGTACTTCTATTTTCAATACGTTATTGAGTAAACCTGGTCGCAGGACCTTATGAACCTAAAAGCAAAGATCAAAGCCGGGGCTGAAAACCTCGGCTTTGTTGCTGTTGGGTTTACACGCCTTGAGCCTGTCCCCGGATTGCAACAATTTAAAGATTGGATCGAAAACGGTCATCACGCTGAGATGAACTATCTTGCCAGCCAGCGATCGCTGGAAACCCGATCGGATCCAAGATTATTGCTTCCGACTTGCCAGACGGTGATCAGTTTGCTGTCAAGCTACCCACCACCGGAAGACCTGCAAGCGGCTGTAACAAGCAAGTTCAAAGGACGAATCGCTGCGTTCGCGTTACAGCAAGATTACCATGAGGTCCTCCGGGAACGCCTGGATCAGCTGGCAAAATTGATTAATGAGTTGGCTGGAGACGATATAGAGACCTACCCTTGTGTCGATAGCGCTCCGATCCTTGAAAAAGGCTATGCGCATAAGGCAGGTTTGGGGTGGATTGGGAGAAATTCGCTTCTGCTCCATCCAAAATTTGGATCGTGGACTTATTTATCAGAGCTGCTGATCAGCCTTGACCTTGAGCCTGATCTACCCTACGAAGGAGATGGATGCGGCGATTGCCAGCTGTGTATAAAGGCGTGCCCAACGCAAGCAATTTTGCCTGATCGCAGTATTGATGCCAGTCGCTGCCTGAGTTACCTGACCATCGAGAATCGCGGAGAGATACCGGAGGAATTCCGAAAAGCAGTGGGAAACCGGATTTTTGGCTGCGACCAATGCCAGAGTGTCTGCCCGGTGAACAAAAGAGAACAAACTGAAGATCGAGTAAGCATTATTGATGGGTCTCCTGATCTGGCTCAAAGCTTCGGATTGACGGAAGAAGAGTTCAAGCTGAAATATCGCCATACACCGGTTTGGCGGGCTAAATATTCTGGCTACCGGCGCAACGTTGGCATTGCAATGGGCAACAGCGGGCAGAAAGAATTTATCCCGTTGTTGGAAGAGGGTTTGAGAAATGAAAAC
>Ga0334885_1005072_pt1 | contig 10931 bp, 7 predicted proteins | sample GraSluR1_MG_8_FD_207233 | JGI IMG/M metagenome (GOLD analysis project Ga0334885, IMG submission 207233) | Sludge microbial communities from methane-producing bioreactor in Wageningen University, Netherlands - Granular Sludge_31_05-R1 | ecosystem: Engineered > Bioreactor > Anaerobic > Unclassified...
TCCGCACACCACCCTGCGGTGGGTCCAAAATCCGGCGCTCGTGGAAGCCAGAAGAAAAAATCATGCAACTTCAGGGTGGGTCCATAAAGACCGTTCAGGTGGGTCCATTCTTATCCGGGGGTAACAGATGAACCCAAAAAACCGAAGGCCATAAGGGATATCCCTTATGGCCTTCGACTATAAACAAGGGGCCTCTCAGATCAACCGTAAACAGACTCAACCAGGAATTTCCGCAAGCAACAGGAATTGCAGCATCAGCGCGATTCGCAAATCCGATGGAACAGTTAGAGATCGAGGAGCAGGTCGCTATCGAGCTTCAGCAGGCGTTTCAACAAGAGCACAGAATCAGCGGCAACCGGAACATGAATCAGACGCCATCCACACACGCAGTTTCGTTTCAGCTTGAACAGTCCTGATAGGATTCGGAAGAATTTCAGCAGCCACACGAACAGATTCCAGCATTCAACAAGCAACTTCTGAGAGTTCCCTACTTGAAATTTGAGACAGGTACACCTTTTCCACCAATACCCTGTTTCCAGTCGATATTGTCGGTCACATGAAAAGCCTTTGAAAATGCGCTTGAGAGTGCAGACTCCATTTCCACCAGGTCAAACGGCTTCTTCAGATACGATCCAACACTCACTCGAACAATCTCATCCGCCACCACTTGAAAGTCGTACTCGGAAAGAATAATCGCCACCATCTCAGGTACCAGGATTTTCAACTTTTCCAGCAGTCCAGTTCCATCGGCATCAGGAAGATGATATTCAGAGATCACAACTCCATGATGAACTTTCTCGGCGAGCTGCAGAGCTTCACGAGCAGTTGAGCAACTATCAAAGGCATACCCGGCCCGTTCCAAAAAATTTTCCAAAGAGCGTCTTAAAGGGGCATCATCTTCAACAAGGAGTATACGATTTTCAGCTTCCACGTTTTGCCTCATGCCTTGTATAGCAGCAAAAGCCGTGCCAAACTCCCAGATGCCTCCAAAACGGCGCTCATGAAGGTTCTTTGAGCAGCCTCCACGTATCCTCGTTCGACTCTCGACCGGAGAATATTGTTCGGTATCCTCGGGGCAGCGGGAGAACCCATTGCCTGCCTGGGTTGCAATATTATTTAAATTCAATTAGTTATCATGACGATGGCGAATATTGTTCGATCAAATATCGGAGCTGAATGATTTTGTTCAGTTTTCGACACCCATTTTCTTGAGCCGATAGATGAGGATATGCCTGGGCAGACGGAGGAAGCGCGCGGTTTTCGACTTGTTTCTGCCGCACTTTTCATAGGCCTGCAGAATAATCTCCTTTTCCACTTCATCGAGTGCCATGCCGTCCTCGGGCAGATCCAGCTTGAACCGGCCGGAAGGCGCGGGGCTGTCGGCTCCCGGCGACCCGCCCAGAAAATGCAGGTGCCGGCCAAGGATCATTTCGTCGTTTTCGAGCAGGATGACTCTCTCAATGGTATTTCTCAATTCTCGCACGTTGCCCGGCCAGGCATGGTTCAAGAGCAGTTGTTCGGCGTTGGGATTGAAGCCCCGGAATTTCTTACCGTACTTGTCGTTGAATTCTTCCATGAAGAAGAGTGCGAGCGGCAGGATGTCTTCGGGGCGCCGGCGAAGCGAGGGAAGATCGATGCGAATCGTGGCGAGGCGAAAGTAGAGGTCTTTGCGGAATCTGCCCTGTTCCGTCATCTCCCACAGGTCCTGGTTGCAGGCGGATACGATGCGGATGTCCACCTTTCTTTTTCGAGTTCCCCCCACGGGGTAGAATTCCTTTTCCTCCAATACCCTCAAAACCTTGGCCTGAATCTCAGGGTGCAGGTCCACTACCTCATCGAGAAAAAGAGTGCCCCCGTCGGCGACCTGCAGAAGACCTTCCTTGCCCTCGGATTTCGCCCCCGTAAAGGCTCCCTTTTCATAACCGAACAGCTCGCTCTCGATGATTTCCGTACCGAACGCCGCGCAGTTCAGAGCCACGAACGGGTAGGCGGCCCGCGGGCTTTTGGTGTGGATAAGCCGGGCGAACAGCTCCTTACCCGCTCCGCTTTCCCCCTGGATGAGCACCCCGGCGTCTCGGCTCTGAGCGCTCTTGATGGCCAGCATCTGCGCATCCAGAAAGGCGGGATCCCTGCCGATCAGGCGGTCTACTCCCTGCAGCCGCTGCACCTCCTGGCGCAGCCGGACTACTTCGTTCCTCAGGCCGCTGTGTTCGAGGGCGTTCTGGATGGTGAGTTCAAATTCGTCGAGGTCCACCGGTTTGACCAGGTAATCGAAGGCGCCTCTCTTGATGGCCAGTACGATATCCTTTACCTTCTCATAGGCTGTGATCATCACCACGGTGGGAGACGGCCGCAGTTCCTTGAAACGGGGCAGCAGTTCCAGGCCGCTCCCGTCGGGCAGGCCGATATCGAGCAGGATGAGGTCCGGCTCTTCCCGTTCCGCCATCTGAAGACCTGTAGATCCCCTGTCCGCCTGCAGAACGATGTGATTCTTTTCAAGGAGCCTCTTCAAGGCCGACCGAAAGGGTGCCTCGTCGTCGACGATCAGTATCTTGTGTTTTTCGCGCATGGTATATTCTCAATTTTTCCGGAGTGATCAGAGACCGGACCGGCCGAGTAGTCTCCAGCTGCCCAAAACCCAACTCCAGGGCGGACTGCGTTTCAGCTTCTCTTGATCCATGAATGCACTATACACATATTCTGAACAAAATTCTTCAAAAATGACGCACTTGAATGCTGCTTTGCATCGAAGAGATGCCAGGGGCGGAGAAAATGCTCATTCGGAGACTATTCTGCAGGAACCGGTACTCTCGACTTTACGGAATGGATGTCCCATCCAGCCCTCCCGCCTTGCGGGCAAGGCGTTTCACTTCCTTCATGACCGAAGGCACGTCGATGGTGAGAACTCGGCCGTCGGACACGACCTGCACACCGTCGACCCATACGTGACGTACATCGCTTGCTTTCACTGCGTAGACCAGGTGGGAAACGGGATCGTAAAGGGGAGCAAGGTGCGGCCGTTCGATGTCGATGATGGTCAGGTCGGCCTTCTTGCCGGCTTCGAGGCTTCCTGTATCGTCGTGCCAACCCAGAGCGCGGGCTCCGTCAAGCGTAGCCATGCGCAACACCTGGGAGGCTCCGCACACGACGGGATCTTTGCGAAAAACCTTGTGCAGCTTGGCTGCCTTGTCCATTTCGGAGAACAGGTCCAGGTTGTTGTTGCCGGCGCAGCTGTCCGTGCCGAGTCCCACTGTTACGCCGGAAGAGAGCAGGTCCGGAATCGGGGCCACTCCCGAGGCCAGTTTCATGTTGCTTTCGGCGTTGTGGGAGACCCCGGCGCCTCGGCGGGCAAGGATCCTGATTTCCTCCTGGTCGAGCCAGACGGCGTGGACACAGAGTGTGCCGGTGTCGAGGACTCCGAGTTCATCGAGGCGGGCAACGGGTCGCAGACCGTGCAGGGCTGTGGATTCGGCCACTTCGATTGCCGTCTCGGCCACGTGGACCTGGTAAAGAACCCGGTGTTTGCGGCAGAATGCCTTAACCCATTGAAGAGTGCCGGCGCTGCACGTGTAGGGAGAGTGGCAGAACAATGAAGGCCTCAGCCTGCCGATGTTCCCCGGAAAGGATTCGATAAATGCCGCGGCGCGATCCCTGGATTGCTCCTCGCCGTCCTGGTCGGGCGCCGCTGTGTCCAGAATCCCCTGGCCGAGTACGGCGCGCATGCCGGAGTCCATGGCCGCCCTGACCGCGGCCTCCTCGAAAAAATACCCGTCACAGAATGTGGTAATGCCTCCCGTCAGCATTTCAGCACAGGAAAGAAGGGTCCCCCAGTACACCATGTCGGGGTCTGCAATGCGTCTTTCGGCGGGGAAGATAACTTCAAAAAGCCATCGCTGAAGAGGCAGATCGTCCCCCATGCCCCTGAAGACACTCATGGCGGCATGGGTATGCGTGTTGACAAGGCCGGGGATGATCATGCAGCCTTTGAGATCCAGTGTGCGCTGCGCGGTGAATTGCGACGCGATCAGGTGAGAGGGCCCCACGGCGGAGATGGTGTCTCCGGTGATGGCCATGCCTCCCGAGGAGAAGGATTGCATCTTCCTGTCGCAGGTTACGATCCATTCGGCGTTGAGCAGGACCCAGTCCGCCCGGCGCGGATGGCCGCCGGGGAATTCAGGCCCGGATTTTTCGAGCGAACTCTCGCACACGACTGATTGCCTCCGCCACGTCGATGGTGAGCAGCCTTCGGTCCTCCATGACCAGCCTGCCGTGGATGATGCTGTGCCGTACGTCGGATCCTCGGGCGGCATAGACGAGGTGGCTGGCGCAGCTGAAAAGAGGGGTAAGGTGGGGTTTGTCGAGATCCACCACGATGATATCCGCCCAGCAGCCCGGCTGAATTTCGCCGGTCTTCCCCTCCATGCCGAGTGCCCGGGCCCCGTTGCGCGTGGCCATTTTCACAACGGTTCCCGCAGGCAGTACCGTCGGGTCGAGGGTGGCGACCTTGTGGAGCTTCGCGCAGGAGTCCATTTCCCCGAAAAGATCCAGGTCGTTGTTGCTGGCGCAGCCGTCGGTGCCGAGGGCCACGTTGACGCCGAGGTCGATCAGGCGGGGGACGGGAGCTATTCCGGAAGCCAGCTTCATGTTGCTTTCCGGGTTGTGCACCACCTGGACCTGCCGCAAAGCGAGAAGCTCCATGTCCCGTTCGTCGAGTGACACGCAGTGGTCGGCAACCAGTCGACGATCGAGCATCCCGAGGTTCTCGAGGTGCACGACGGGGCTCACTCCGTACCTCTCGCGGACCTGGTTCACTTCGGCATCGTTTTCGGACAGATGAATGATCAACGGAACGTCATGTCTTGCGGCCAGTTCATGGCACTTTATCAGGAGTTCCGGTGAACAGGTGTAAACTGCATGGGGTTCTACGGCGATGCGCACCAGCGGGTCGTCCTTCCACTCGGCAATGAGGGACTCCGTATGGCGAAGCCCGTTCTCGACGGGGCCGTACGCGGGGGAAGGGAAATCATAGAGGACCTCGCCCACCAGGGCTCTCATGCCGGCCGCCCCGGCGGCCCGGGCCACCTCGTGTTCGAATAGATACATGTCGCAGAACGTGGTGGTGCCGGACTGGATCATCTCGGCGCAGGCGAGCAGCGTACCCCAGTAGACCCATTCGGCGGAGAGCTTCTTCTCGGCGGGGAAGATGTGCCGCTCGAGCCAGTCCAGCAGGGGCAGGTCGTCGGCCAGCCCCCGGAAAAGGGTCATGGCGGCGTGGGTGTGCGAGTTGATCAGACCCGGCAGGACAACGCACCCGGATGTGTCCAGAATCCTCGACGCACGGTACCGGGACCGGATGTGTTCCGAAGGGCCGACATCCACGACGACTCCATCTCGAACCGCCACTCCCCCCGGCTCATATGTGTCCGAACTGCCGTTCATGGTCAGCACGATACCGTTTACAAGAAGAATATCGGCGTTCCCCGTTTCATGGCCTCCTGGTGGTCCTGCTGACTCCCGCATGTTTCTTGTCTGCTCCGGTAAGATTCAAAAGGGTTGAGAACCCGCGATAACGCCTTCGAGGAGACACATGAAAACGGGCCCCGTCTTCTCGGCCGCCGCGATGATCTCCTTCACGGAGGCCGGCTGGTAGCAGTCCGGCAGGTTGACATTGGTTACTGCCGCAACGGCCAGGACTTCCATGCCTGCATGAACGGCCGTGATCACCTCCATGATGACGGACATTCCCACGGCGTCGGCGCCGACTCCGCGCAGAAAACGGATTTCCGCGGCTGTCTCCAGGTTCGGGCCGACAACTCCCGCATAGACTCCCTTATGAAGAAGTATCTTTTCGGAAAGTGCCGTTTCGATGGCCAGGCGCTGGAGGCGCCTGCTGTAAGGTTCCACCATGTCGGGAAACCTTGGTCCCCAGGATTCGATGTTGGGTCCGATCAGCGGATTGTGGCCGGTCAGGTTGATGTGATCGGTGATGAGCATGAGATCGCCGGCCTGGAACTGTGGATTGAGCCCTCCCGCGGCGCATGAGATCATGAGAGTCTTTATCCCCAGTGCACGCATGACGCGGATGGGAAACGAGATCTGCCTGGCGGTGTATCCTTCGTAGAGGTGAAACCTGCCCTGCATGACCAGCAGAGGTTTGCCGGCCCATTGCCCGAAGATCAAACGGCCGTGATGGCTCTCGACGGTGCTGACGGGAAAGTGTGGGATTTCCTCGTAGCACAGGGAAGTTGCCCCTTCCATGGCAGCCGCCACGCCTCCCAGTCCGGTACCCAGAATCAGTCCCGTCGCCGGCGGGGTCTTGATGAAAGACCGCAGAAAAGCCGCCGCATCCTCCACGTCGAGTCGAAACCTTTCCATTATTCTCCCCGGTTGCAGAAAAGATGTTTTTCCCGAAATCATGCACCCGCCGGCGGGTGCGGGAGTAACATGCTTCCTGTGGAGCCTCCCGCCGTCCAGACCTCCAATACGTCCCGGCACAGCCCGGTCTTTTCACGGCCGTATGGAACGCCCGTTTCATTGCACCGCAAGACTGTAAATTGGTTCAGAGAATTGACATATGCCGCGGGATTTGTAAAGATCTCATCTCGATTCGATGCTGTTTCTCGTGGAATCCAGTGCCTCCCGCGGCAGCCGGTTGCAACCACGGTTTCGTCTTCCTCGGAGAATGACCGCTCAAGGGTATCGCCTCGTTCCGGGTTCAACCCGGCGGAAGCAATCGAATGTTATTCCTTTTTCCTTCAAGAACAGCGGTTCCCCGATCGGCCGGGGAGTGTTACACATACCTTGCGGGCGGCAGGACAGGTTTGACGGCAAGGTGGAATGAGCAGAGCGGGTTTGGAAAAATCGCAAAGAAGCTGTTTTGTGCAGGACGAAATCTCCCGTCTGCTCCGATACCCCCCGGAACTTCCCATCACGGAGAAGCGGGAGGTTATCGTGCAGCGGATCAGGGAGAACCAGGTCCTTGTTGTCACCGGAGAAACAGGATCGGGGAAAAGCACCCAGATACCCAAGTTCTGCCTCGAAGCGGGAAGAGGACGCCTCGGACTGATCGGGTGCACTCAACCCCGCAGGATCGCCGCCATCACCCTTTCGGAAAGAGTGGCCGAGGAACTGGGTGAAGAGGGTCGGAAGCTGGTGGGATACAAGATCCGTTTCCAGGATCGCACGGCAAAGACCACGCGCATCAAGTTCATGACAGACGGCATTCTTCTTGCCGAAGTTCAAAAAGACCGTCTCTTCAGGGCCTACGACACCCTCATCATCGACGAAGCCCATGAACGGACCCTGAACATCGATTTCCTGCTCGGCCTGCTCAAGAAAATCCTTCCCAGGCGCCCGGACCTGAAAGTGATCATCACGTCTGCCACCATCGATCCGGAAAGCTTTTCGAAAGCTTTCGGAGGGGCACCCATCGTCGAGGTTTCCGGCCGTGCGTATCCTGTGGAGGTGTGGTACCGTCCTGTGGAGGAAGGCGAAAGTGACGAGGATGAGGAGGAATCGAGCATTGTGGATCGGGCCGTCGCGTGTGTGGACGAGCTGAAATCCTGGAAAGACGCGGATCGCCGCGGGGATATACTCGTCTTCATGCCCACCGAATCCGACATTCGGGAAACGGTGCAGCGCCTCGAGGAAAAGCGATATTTCAACACAATGGTCCTGCCCCTTTTCGGCAGGATGGCGTCGGCGGACCAGCGCCGTATCTTCCAGACCTCGACCGAAGAGAAGATCGTGGTGGCGACCAATGTGGCGGAAACGTCCATCACCATTCCCCGAATCAGGTATGTCGTCGATACGGGCCTTGCCCGGATTTCCCAGTACAATGTCGGGTCGAGGACGCGAAACCTGCCCGTGACAGCCGTTTCGCAGGCGAGTGCCGACCAGCGTAAAGGTCGATGCGGCAGGGTCGGAGCAGGCATATGCATCCGCCTTTATTCGAGGGACGACTATCTCAACAGGCCCATGTACACGGCGCCGGAGATTCAGAGATCCAACCTGGCCGAGGTCATCCTCAGGATGCTCTACCTTCGCCTGGGCAGCATCCAGGAATTCCCCTTTCTCGATCCGCCTTCTCCGGCGGCCGTCAAGGACGGCTTTGCCGTCTTGAAGGAACTGGGTGCCGTGGACGAGCATCGGAAGCTTACGCCCCTCGGACGCCTGATGGCCAGGCTTCCCCTCGATCCCCGTCTTGCGCGGATGATTGTTGAAGCTTCCAGGGAAGGCGCACTGCAGGAACTGACCGTTCTTGCCGCGGTTCTCAGCATCCAGGACCCCAGGGAAAGGCCGTTCGAGCAGGAAGCCCAGGCCGACCAGGTGCAGTCTGTCTTTCGAGATCCGCGCTCCGACTTCGTCTCCCTTCTCAAGATCTGGAAAGCAGCGCGGGAGAGTGAAGCCGCAAGTCGAACCCGGTTTCGCAGGTTCTGCCGGGACCATTACCTGTCCTACAGGCGCATGAGGGAATGGAAGGACATTCACGAGGAGATCGGGAGCATTCTCGAAGAACTGGGAGATTATAAACCGAACACGGAGCCGGTGGGGTACGAGGCCATACACAGAGCGATCCTCAGCGGGTATTTGAGCCAGGTCGCCGTTCGCAGGGAAAAGAACATGTATCTTGCGGCGCGCAACCGGCAGGTGATGCTGTTCCCGGGTTCAGGACTCTTCAACAGGGGGGGGGCCTGGATTATGGCGGCGGAGCTGGTCCGGACCTCACGGCTGTTCGCCCGTACCGCCGCGAATATCGAACCCGGGTGGATCGAGGAAATCGGCGGACATCTTTGCCGTTACTCGTATTCGGAACCTCACTGGGAGAAGCGCAGAGGCCAGGTGACCGCATTCGAAAAGGTGACCCTTTACGGCCTGCCCGTCGTGGAACGCCGGAAGGTGAACTACAGCCGCATCCATCCGGAAGAAGCAAGGGAAATATTCATCCGGTCCGCTCTCGTGGAAGGCGATCTCTCCGGAAAATACGGGTTCCTCGATCACAACCGGGAACTTATCCGGCGGATCGAGGAACTGGAAAGCAAGGCCAGGCGCCGCGATCTTCTCGTGGACGAGGAGGCTTTCCATCGCTTCTACGACAGCCGCCTGCCCGATATCTCCGACAGCCGCTCCCTCGACAGGTTTCTGAAGGACCAGGGAGGGGACTCCTGTCTCAGGATGACCGAGGCGGATCTGCTCCGGGCCGTTCCGGATTTTGAGACTCTCCGGCAATTCCCGGATACCCTCGAAGTGGGCGACCAGGAGATCCCTCTGCGCTATGCCTTCAAACCGGGGGACGAAGAAGACGGCGTTACGGTGACCGTTCCCGTTCACCTGATCCCCGAGCTCCGCCCTGATCTCTTCGAACGCCCTGTTCCCGGAATGCTCCGGGAAAAGATCGTGCACCTGCTCAAGGCTCTGCCGAAAAGCATCCGCAGGCAGTTCGTCCCGGTTGCGGATGCAGCGCAAAGACTGGCTGAATGCGTCGCTTTCCGGAAAGGGAGCTTTTATGTTGAACTGAGCCGCTGTGCGCAGGAAGTGCTGGGAGTCCGGGTGCCTGTGGAGCAGTGGGAATCGAAGGCCCTGCCCGAGCATCTCCGGATGAGATTCGAGGTGATCGGACCGGAAGGCACCGTGCTGGGGGCGGGAAGGGACCTCGAATCACTGGCTTCCCTGGCGGTAGAACGCCATGAAGATCGGCTCTGGACAGCCGCCCGTGTGGAATGGGAGAGGGAAGGCATTGCTTCCTGGGATTTTGGAGACCTGCCTGCAAAGGTCGAAATCGGGAAAGACGCCCTCGGATTCACGAGGTATGCTTACCCGGCTTTGACGGCGGAAGGGGATCGCGCGGCGATCCGGCTCTTCCCCGACGAGGAGTCCGCCAGGCGGGCGAGCCTTGGAGGCCTGCGCCTGCTTTTCCTGCTGACCTTCGCGGCGGACTTGAAATACCTGAAAAAGAGCTGGGTCATTCCCGAGCAGGCCGCGTCGGGAGCCTTCTTCATGGGAAGCAGGCAGGAAGCCGGCCGCCAGCTGCACGACTACATGATCCGGGAGCTGTTCGGCCTGCATCCGTGCACCCGTGTGGATTACCGGAGGTTCCGGGAGACCGTGCAGGGGCTCAATGGGCGGCTGGGAACATCGGCTGCCGAAATCCTCGAGGAAGTTCTGGAAGTGCTGAGGGAAAGGGAGGAGACGAGGAGAAGCCTGGAGCGTTTCCGGAAGATGGCCGGAGGAAACCGTGCCGTCCTCGATCGACTGGACCTGCTTTTCGAAGAATTCCAGTCTCTCGTGCCCGCGGGTTTTCTCGCCGAATATTCGCGCAACCATATCCGGCGGATTCCACGCTACCTCAGGGCTCTTCGCATAAGAGCGGAAAGGGTGTATGTCGCCCCGGAAAAGGACCGTGTGAAGGAAGAACAGGTAAAGCCTTACATCACGAGCTTCAATGACCTCCTGCAGTCCGTTCCGGACCCGCATGAGGAGAAAACGATGGTGTTTCTCGACGAATTTCGCAGTATGATCGAGGAATTCAAGATCAGCCTCTTTGCGCCTGAAATGAAAACCCTTTTTCGGGTCTCGACCAAGCGCCTGGACGAGAAGCTGCAACAGCGGCAGACCCTGGAGGAAACCCGGGAATGAACCTTCATCTGCTGGAGAATCCGCGGGCATTGCAGTCTCATATTATCTCTTCCCTGGCCGAAAGATGCGGCTGTGAATCCCTGTTCGCCGATACGGAATGCGAGAAGGTGCAGTCATCGAGCGTGATGCTGCTCCTGGGTGAGCAGGTGGTTGAAAATGGAAACCGCCTCGAGATTTGTGTCATTCTGAATAAACGCTCGCAGGAAGTACGGCAGCCGGGGGATTTGTGCTGCCCGGGAGGAACCGTCGAAACCACCGTCGATCCTTACCTCGCCAGGCTTCTTGCGCTCCCGTTC
>Ga0334885_1005085_pt1 | contig 10909 bp, 22 predicted proteins | sample GraSluR1_MG_8_FD_207233 | JGI IMG/M metagenome (GOLD analysis project Ga0334885, IMG submission 207233) | Sludge microbial communities from methane-producing bioreactor in Wageningen University, Netherlands - Granular Sludge_31_05-R1 | ecosystem: Engineered > Bioreactor > Anaerobic >...
GAAAAAGGACCCTCTCCACTTCGCGGCGAAAAAAAGGCGCTCGCGGACGCCGAACGAGCCTCCGCCGAAAAGTGGTATCAGGAACAACCGGAGGAATGGCGCGCGGACCTCGAAGTGAAGGCGCGGGAGGATTGGTCGCCAATTATGGCGCGGTCGCCGGAGGACGCGATACAGGCCGCAATACTCACGTCGTACAAGCTGGCTCACGAAAAGCCGGTCAAAAAACCTTACTCCGAACTTCTGGCGGAAGGAGGCGCGGACGATGCAGCGGTCTAGAGCACGGATTTTCCTTGATAGGCTGGTCGCTGATGGAGTTCTCGTTTTCGTCTCCAGGGGACAGATAGACTTCTCCGGACCGTTCGAAAAGACGGAGGAAGCGCGGCAAGCCCTCCGGGAGCACCCGGACGCGGCGCGGGAAATAGTGGAGCTTCTTTGTCCAAACGATAACACCTTGAAGAACTTCATCCTCAGCGGACAGGGCGAAGAGATCCGCCGCGAGCACGAAGAGAGGTCTGCGCGTCTGCGGAACGCCGGAATACCGAACGCGGAAGAGGTTTCGATGCACACGACCTATATTGACCACTTGAACCGACTGCCGGAGCGCCTGCGCCCGATTATCCCGAGAGGAGTTGAGTTTTAAGATGGGAAAGCTGATTACCCTTCCTTCGCGGAAATCGAGCACCCGCGCCGTTGAGGTCCGCCCGGAGGACGTTTCGAAAATGCTCTACATCCTCGAAGACGCCGGCGCCTGGGGAATCGTCCGGAGCACTCTTTCAAAAATCGCCCCCGACGAGGTAGACGAATTCGAGCGGGACGCCGTTCTCGGTCGAGCAGGCGCGCACCGTTTAGCCACGATAATCGGCGGGGCGCTGGAAGTCCTGCAAGAGGAGGCGCGAGGATGACCATTACAACGCGATACACCGACGCACACGAATTCACAACGAAAAGCGGCCTTTGCCGGAAGGCGGGAGTATCTGAAAATCAACTCCTCCCGGTGATAGTGAAGGAATTGACGGACAACGCGCTGGATGCGGTCGAGGCGGCGGACGGCGATACTTCCTCCGTTTCGATAGGGCTTCTCCCGGAGAGGAACGGCTTTTTCGTCGAGGACGGGGCCGGGGGCTTTTCTCCGGAGGCGTTGCTGGAGTTCTGGAGGGTCGACAGGGGTTACACATCGTCAAAGCGCTTCCGCCTTCCGACGCGGGGCGCGCTTGGAAACGGTCTGCGGGTCGTCGCCGGAGCGGTTGTCGCGTTCGAGGCGGAATTGACGGTCCACACGCGAGGCGTTCAATACAGGATCCAACCGCGCCCCGACGGCGCGCCGCTGATCCTCGAAGAAGGCGATTCTTCCCTTTCGCGGGGTACTCGGGTCGAGATCGTTTTCCCGGAGAGTACGTCGATAAACGAAGGCGTTTTATCCTGGGGGCGAGGAGCCATAAAGCTTTCCGGCGGAGGTCGCTTCAAAGGACGCACTTCTCCGCACTGGTACGGAGCGCGGGATCTTCACGAGATTTTCACCGGGACCACGGGAGAAACGGTCGCGGCGGTCGTCGGTCAATTCGCCGGATGCAGCGGGGCGAAGGCGGGGAAGATCGCCGAAGGGTACGACCGCATACCGGCCAACGAGATCACGCTTGAAGATGCGGGAATTCTCCTTTCGCGGATGCAGGAAGCCGCGCGCCCGTTCAAGCATGAGAACATGCCGCGGATCGGCGGGGAGACGCGCTTTTCAACCGGAGAATACACCACGGCGGAGGGGCTGAAAATCCCGTTCTCGGTTTCGCTCTGGGTCGAGTTGTCGGAATGGGGGGATCTTGCACACGACTTGATTTTCACCATAAACCGCACGCCGACAATGGCGAGGAGTTACATGTATCGGGACGGAAAAAATACGCAGGCGCTTGTATTGGCTGGATACAGGTTGGAAGTCACGTCTCAAAGGGAACTTGCCTATGTGGTCAATATATCCTCTCCGCTGATCCCGTACACCTCGGACGGGAAAGAACCCAATTTGAGCAAGATTATTTCAACCGGGATAGTCGAGGACACGATAACGAAAGCGGCCGATTCGATAAAGAGACAGTACGCGGAGCCGAAGGGGAAACGCATTACACAAAAAGACGCCGTTTTCTCCGCGCTTCCGAAGGCGTTGGGGACGGCCGGCGGCGGATACGCTTTCAGTCAAAGACAGGTCTATTACGCCATTCGCCCGCTGCTGGAGTTTGAACCGAAGTACGGATATTTCACGGAGCTACTCACGGAATACGAAAACGAATTCGGAGAGGTCGCTGGCCTGTATAGGGATAATCGCGGCGCGCTGATCCTTCCCCATTCGCAGGATGAAATGCCGGTCGGGACGTTGACGGTAGCGAGTTTCAAGCGCCCCTTGTGGAGTTTCAACCGCCTTCTTTTCATCGAAAAACAGGGATTTTTCCCGCTGTTAAAATCCGCCAAATGGGGCGAGCGTTGGGACTGCGCGCTGATCTCCTCTTCCGGTTTCGCGTCGAGGGCGGTCAAGGATCTTATAGACGCGCTCGCGGAGGGCGCGGAACCGCTGGAGATATTCGCAGTGCATGACGCGGACGCCGCCGGAACGATGATTTATCAATCCCTCGCGGAGGCCACGAAGACGAGAGGCGCGCGGAAGGTCCGTATACACAACCTCGGGTTGGAGGTCGAGGAGGCGCTTTCGATGGGATTACAACCGGAGAACCTGGGGACTGATTGCGCCTCGGGGAAAAAGCCGGTCGCGGATTACGTCCCGGAGAGGTGGCGTCGTTGGCTCCAGAAAAACCGGGTCGAATTGAACAGCATGACCACGCCGCAGTTTTTGACCTGGCTTGATGCGAAGATGGAACAGGCGACAGGAGAACCGCCGAAGCTGATACCACCTGAAAGCGTACTGCGCGAACAGTTGACGGCGGAATTGAGAGAACGCATTCACAACAATATCGCCGCCCGGATTCTGAAAGAGGCGCGGATAAATGAACGGGTCGAGGAAGCACTGGCAAGCGCGGTCTATGATTCGCAGGCGGTGGATCTCCGGGGAGAGGTCGAGGGCGCGCTGACGGAGGACAGGTCGAAAAGCTGGCGGGAGCCTTTATCATCGGTCGCCTGCAAGCTGGCCGGAGCGGTCGATTTCTAAAAACCGCGTTTCTCGAATTGACTTTGAGCAAGATCACAAGGGAATCAAAAACCGCAGTTTTTCAAAAAGAGGCGGGGCGCTCCTCCGCCTCGTACCTCCTCTTCGCGGGAAAGCCCTTCGTTTTTGTGGACGTTCTTCTTCTCGGGGGACGGAGCACCGGCCGCGTACCGTATGCGGAGGAGTTGACCACGAGAGGACCACGAGGAGAGACGGCACGCCGGGCGCACGCGGGCCGTTGGTACGACCGGATCGGAGAGGCGTTGACTTATGCCCGTTTGGTTTGGAGAGTGCGCGGATGCGGTGATAGCAACGGGGCGCGCGGGTCCTTTCCGGGCGATTTTTACGGGGGTCGAGCTAACCTCGCTGAAAACCCGCGTAAAAACTGAAAAAATCGGGTATAGGTTGGCAAAAGGCGCAAATAGTATACACACTGTAAACACGCATGAATACAGGCATTTTTACACTCGTTTTCACGACGGAATAGAGCGTTTTTCCTGAAATTCGCGCGCACTTACACAAGGAAGTTGTATAATGGATACAGTATACAAATAGTGAACGAGGAGGGTTTTCTATGGACGTTGAAAAAGGGCTTCTCACGACGGGCGAAATGACGCGAGTTTTCGGAGTCACTGCCGGGGCGCTGGACAAATGGCGAAAAAACGGATGCCCCGGCCGGATCGCCCGCGGGACATGGGATTTCCGGAAAACCGTTCAATGGCTTGACGAGCGCCGCGAAGGCGGAGCGGGAGGAGACGTCGACAATATGCGCTTCCGAAAACTCCAGGCTGATACAGAGTACCGGGAGGAGCGCGCACGGCGGGAAAGCCTTCTCCGCGAGATGCTGGAGGAAATGCACTTTTCCAGGGAGGACGTCCACGCGGCATGGTTGGAGCGCGTCGAGGAACTCCGCTCTTCCCTGGCGGACTTCGCGCCGCAGCTGGCGAAAGCCTGCCACGGAAAGAGCCTTCCGGAGATCGAGGAGATTGTTTCGGAGCACGTCCGCGCCTTCCTCCTGGGGCGCTCTCAAGGAGCATGACGGGTTGCTCCCGGAAGATATAAGGTCGCTGGAGCACCTGCGGGAGGTCCACTCGGAGAAGATCGCCCGCATTATGCACCCGGAGGCGGAGAAGTCCTTTCGTGAATTCGCGGAGGCGATGACGCGCCCGGAGAAGGGCGGGGAGAGGGTCCAGGCGACGAGGAAGAGCGAGCACGCGGAGAGATTCGTTGACTTGCTTCTCGAATTCGACCAGGAGCGCGCGCGCCGGGTTGCGGAGTGGTCGCGGATCGTCGAGCGGATAGACAAGGCGATTGCGGAGCATGAACAGTACCTCACCTTTTCGCGGGCGCTCCGCTGGATCTACGACGCGCCGCCCCCGGAGAGGTCGTCGAAAAACAGGATAGTCGCCGCAGGTCTGGAATGATGCTCCAGAGGGCCGTAGGGGCTCGAATAGGCGTATCTTTCCGCGAAAAGGTATAAAACTACCTCTCCGGACAGAAAGAGCGCTATAGGGGCTCGTAGGGGCTCGCAGGGAGGACTGGGGAAGGGATCGCCGCGAAAGAAGGCGGTCCTTTTTTCGTGGTCGATATTCCGGCCGCGAGATGTTGAGAAATGTTGAACTCTCAGCACGTCGAAAACACCGCAGAAACGCCCCTAAAACACGCGAAAAGACGAAAGAGGTATCAAAGTACCTCCTGACCTCGAAATAACGATTCTAGGGCCGTTTCTCACGGTGTACGACGCACCCGGCGGCGATAAATTCCACTCTATAAAAGGCGCGAGCCTACCTCAAAAAACCTCAATAAGATTTCAGCGGACAGGAACGAGGAATTTGATTTTCCCTCCGATGCGGGCTTGCCCGCGCCTTGTGACTACAACGAAAAGCGCCTTGCCCTTCTTGCTCTTCCAAATGCCTACAACTCTCATTTTTTCACCTCCTCGGAAATAACATATCTGCGGGAGGTCTGGTAAACAAAAAACTTTTTGCGCCGAATTGTGTAAACAAATAGTGAGTATAAAAGGCGAAAAGTTAACATTTGTTGACATTATGCTCACGGTCGCCGTTCACAAGCACCCGGTTATGAACGCGTGTATACACAAAAAAAGGCTTGACATATACGTATTTAGCCTTATAATGTCTTATATAGACCATTAAGAGCGCTTTGACAACCGAACCGAACTACACCACGAAAGGAGGGGGGGAAAGATGGAACCTGTTTTCAAGTCCTGCGAAAATCTAGAGTGCCCGTTTTCAATCCGTATGTGCTCCGAAAACTGCGCCGCCTGGCTGACCAAGGAAGAATGGCTTATGCGGCGGGGCGCGAAGGCGGAACAGATCGAGGCGGGAGATGACGAGATCGGTATTTGTTGGCTCGTTTGGAAATGAGAAACGCCGCTCCCGTTGCGAGCGGGAGCGGCGCGGATGAGAAAGGAGCTATTACCCTGATGCAAGTATACCACGGCATTTTCAGACACGGCAATATCGTACAAGTGAGGATCTCCGAACGCCTCCGCCCGGAGAGCGTTTCGAGGATCTTTTCCACGGAGGAGCAGGCGGCCGCGTTTCAATCATGGGCGGTCGAGCAGTCGAGAGGGCTTTCACTCGGAGGCTTCCTCGGATGGGAGGCGTAGTCGTGAGCTTGGGAGATTTTTTAGTGCGAGTTGTACTCCTGGCTCTTTTCGGCGTCTGGTACGAATGAGGAGGGAGGCGAAAAAATGGACGCATGGAACCGCCCCCACGAAACAAGCCGCGAGGAATGGGAGAAGATGTTCCCCGGCGAGAGCTACGACAAGCGCCTTTATTATGCCTGGTTTCATGACGAGCTGATCTCTCAGGAGGAGTACGAGCGCCGGAGCAGAACGTATTCGGACGGGACCAAACGCTTCTGGGCAAAGACACCGGCGGAACTGAAAGAAGAATGCCGGGGAGAGAAAACCGGAATCAGGAAGAGCCGCGAACAGGAACGGCGGGACGCGCTTTCTCGGGAGTGGTCCCCGCAGGAAAGAGCGATAGCCGCGCCGGATCGAGCGGTCAGAGGAGCGGCCGCCCGGAAAAGAAAAGACCTTGCCGACGCTGACAAGCGACTCCAGTTGATACTCGAAAACCATCGAGAGGACGTACTGGCGGCGATAGCGCGCGGATGCGACGTTCCGGCGAACGTAAAAAAACTGTACGAGTAGAGGGAGGGGCGGGAAACCGCCCTCCTCTCCGGGGGAGGCCGCGAAGGGAGAATTCATCCTTTCGCGGGAGAGGAGGTCGCAGGCATTGAAGCTACACGACAAGGAACACCACGAATTGATATTTCAATTCGAGAAGGATTTTCCCTACCTGCCGAAGGTCAAAGAGCCGAAAGACCTGTGGAGCAAAGGGAACATCTACACGAACGGCGACGCGAACAAGCTTTTCAAGGCGTATCAGATGGGATACAGCTTTGCAAAGTGTACCCTTGGGGAATGAACGCCATGAAAACGAGAGGAACCGGCGCGGCGCTTTACTGCCGGGTTTCGACCGCTGACCAGGCGGAGCACGGAAACAGTATCGACATGCAGCGGTCGAGGCTTGAAGCCTATGCGGTCGCCGCCGGGCTGGAGGTCAAGGCCATATTCATCGAGGAGGCCGTTTCGGGAACTATCCCCCTGGCGGATCGCCCGGAGGGAAAAAACCTCGTTTCCATGATCTCCTCCGGAGAGGTCGCACACGTGATTTTCTTGAAGCTTGACAGGGCTTTCCGCAGCGCGTCCGATGCGCTGGCGACGGTCGAGCGATGGGACCGCGCCGGAATAGGCGTTCATTTCATCGACCACGGCGGCGCGAGTATGAGCACCTCCTCCGCAATCGGTCGAATGATCTTTACCATGCTGGCCGGATTCGCTCAATTTGAAAGGGATCTGACCTCGGAGAGGACGGCCGCAGCGCTGGCATATCGGAAAGGCGCGGGACTGCCTTATTCCAGAACACCCTACGGACTGGACCGCAGCGGGGACCGTCTCACGGAGAACGAGGAGGAGCGGGCGATTCTTGAGAGAATCCGCACTCTTCGCGGGGAGGGCTGGTCGCTCCGGAGGATCGCCGCTCTGCTGACTGAGGAGGGCGTACCGACGAAACGCGGGGGGAGGTGGGGACCGAGCACCTTGAAATACTTGACCGATGTTGCTTGAAAGGAGGTGATGTAGAACCTTGGAGACGCTTTACAGCACTGCGGAGGCGGCGGAAATTCTGCGGATAGCACTTAGGACGGTTTCCCTTTGGATACGCACGGGAAAACTGCGCGCCGTCAAAGTAGGGAAAAACTGGCGAATTCCGGAGAGCGCGCTGGAGGAACTGGCGGCGGGGGAAATTCACACGCCGAAGAATCACAAGCTGGCGCCGGCCGCCATGAGAAAGAAACGGGGGAGCGCGGGGAAGTTTTCGCTTGACATGAGTTTCGAGGATCTCCCGGCGGAATCGGTCGCGGGTTGTCTGGAGGATGTAGCACGACGCCTGCGGACAGGAGACCGCGAAGGGGAGATTGTTTCGGGCGGAGAGGTTGTCGGGAAGTTTTCGATGAAGTAGCAAATCGGCAAGGAGGCGGGCACAATGGCTATTCTTTTTGAAAAGGCGGCGCGGATTGCAAAAGCGGAAAAGACCGATAGCGCGGGGTTTCTTTCGTTGCTGGAGTGTGAAGGGGACGTTTGGCATGTATTTCGACACCTGGCCGCTATGGGATGGTCTGCGGACCGTATTCGTCAGGCGATGGGAGACAACGATTTCTATCAGGAGCAGCGGGAGACGATAGAGGAAATAGCGACGCTTCCGGAAAAAAGCGTTGCCTATACCACGCGGGGGCTGACGGTGTACGGAGCGGGCGGACTGGATCACGGAAGCGGAAAGGCGGTCGTTTTCGGAAGTCCGAACAAGGCGCTCCAGGTCGATTCACTGGTTAGAGGGTTGATTCTCCTTTTCGCGGACTGCCTGCACTACGGAGGAGAAGTCGGAATCTGCCACGGGATGGAAGCGCGTTTTCCGGCCGGGATTATGGAGGCGGCGAAGGCCGCAGCGGAAAAGGTGGGATTCAATCAGGCTCCAAGCACCGTATTCTACAAGCAATACAGGGAGGATTAACTAAAATGGCATGGGGAGACGATTTACTCACAAGAGCGGCGCGGGCGGTCGATTGGAAAAAAGCGTTTGACGATGAGATGGAGCAGCACCCGGAGGACTTCCGGAATCACTTTCTCGCGGAGATCCTCTCCAGGGTCGAGACGGCCGCGCACGTGAGCACGAAGGGCGGCGGGATATTCGAGGATCTTTTCAAGGCGGGACTGAACGCTGCCACGGAATCACAAGAGATTGACGATGTACTCTCCGAACTTCTGGCGGACGATTTCGACGGGCTTGTTATCGATTCGCCGGAGTGGATCGAGGCGAAGAAGCGCCTCGTATTCGCGCAGGACGAACTGCGGATATTTCCCTTCCTCACGTACCCGGAGGGGCTGGAGGACCTGGAAGAAGAGGAGGACGAAGACGAGGAAGAGGACGCCGGGAAACCGGACTACTGCACGAATGACCAGGCGGAGACGTGCGCGGAGTGCTCGTTCACGAACTACGGGCGGGACTGCATGAATAACCCGATTCAAGGAGGAGGTAGCCGGAATGGATGAGACGATTCAACGGGCGGCGGAGTACCACGCGCGACAGGAGAGGGCTGTAAGAACTCTCGGGACGGCGGGAGAGATCGAGGCTATTATCTTGAATCCCGCATACTGGCGAGTTCGCGCCGTGCTGAAAAATTGCTGGAGAGAGGAAAGCAAGTGCGATATCCCGCGAATGCTCCGCGCGTCCGATGAGGCTGGCCGGGTCGCCATTCTGGCCATTCTGGCGGAATACGCCACGAAGGGGGAAACGGGCTGGATTTATCCGCTTGTGGAACGGATAGAGCGCGAGGAGCGGGAGGACGAAGAAGAAACGCCGCTCGAAAGGATCGTCGCGAAGGTCCGAAAGGGCTTTTCGATTTCGGAAGACTTTGCTTTCATCGCCGTTGACGAGCCGGGGGAGCCGGTCCCGATGGGAGACGAGGAGCGGACGGAGGTTTCCACGCGGCCGGAATTCGTCCTGAGTACGCTTGTACGAGAGGGGCGCGCCGACGGAATGACGATACGCGAGGACATGACGCGGGATCTTCCCACCTTCTCCATATTCGCCGCGAACTACTATTCAACGCGATACGGGAGAGAGGAGGATTGAACCGGATAGCCTGCGCCATAATCGCCGCCGGGCTGATCGTCGCCGGGGCGATAGTCTGGACCTCTCCGCGAAAAGATGAGGTTTTTCACCTTCGCGGAGAGGTGGTCAAGCTGGAGGCGTTGCTGGAAACGGCGTTGAAAACGATACACCATGAACGCCTCCTGCACTTCGGAGAGGAGGTCGCGCCATGAGGACCGGTCGCACTCTGAAAGAAGCCTTGACAGGGGAGGAGGTGAAATCGTTGCGAAATGACATGACGGAGGGAGAAGCGCACCGGAAAGACTGCCTGATGACGATGGCCGAAGAGCAGGGGACCGCCTGCATGGGGTCGCGCTGTATGGGCTGGAGATGGTCGGAACAGGACGGAGACGAACCGCGCGGATACTGCGGGGTTGCCGGGAGGCTGTAAGGGAGGCGGAGAAATGCCGGAGAAGCTGTTTTACTTTGTCACCACTTCGCGGAAGATGGGTTACACCCTGCGCGGGACCTTCTCCAGGGATCGGGAGAAGTGGCTTCCTTTCGTCGAGTCGGAAACGACCGCGCGCCCGGCCTTCGCGGATCGGGAGGGCGAATATATCCCCGTCGAGGAGATGGACGGATGAACGCCGCCGGGTTGCAGGTCGCGGAGACGATTCTGGCTCAGTTGGGAGGGCGCGTTTTTGTCGCCATGACCGGAGCATTCGATATTATGGGCGGGGAAAATACGCTGATGCTGAAATTCAAGGGCTCGAAGAAATGGAACGCGCTAAAGGTCGAATTGACGCCGGAGAGAGAATAGCGCTTCTCCGTTTGGGGCGAGCTTTCGAGCGGGCCGCCCGCAGCGGGGACCACGAAAGCGCCGGCCGGATTGAGGCGGAGATCTCCGCCATTATCGATCGATACCCGGAGGAGTGGCTGGAGCCGCTGATCTGCCGGGGACAGAACGCATACCGACGCGCCCACGGGCTGGAAGAAGTCTATCCTTGAGACCAGGCGACGAAGGGCGGGGACCTTGCCCGGGAAACCGCCCTCCGCGCCTTCCCCACACACGAAAAAGAGGAGCATTGATGATACTCGAAAAAACCCTTGAAAAAAAGACCGTTGGAATTCTCCCGATAGCATCTTGCCGCGTCAATCTGACAGCGAGCGGGGCGACGCCTACGCCTTCGGAGATGCAGGAAACCTTTTCACTCTTGCGCGAGCACCTGACCATTATCTCCCATGAAATAGGGAATCTTCACGACGAGGCTTTCCAGGCGAAGGAAGATCCCACGCGCGCGCTTTGTTTCGCCGGGAGTGCTAATTCAATGCTCCCGTTGCTGGAAGTCGCCCTTCACTGTATGACGCTCACAGCGCGATACTACGCCGGAGCGGCCGCCGATTGAGGGTTGAGACGCGCAATAGTGCGAACCGTTGCACACTTGCGCCCCGGACGCCGAAGCGCCGCGAAAGGGAGTATTCCTCGTGTACGACGGCTCAAAGACTGGCGTTTCACGAGGCCGCGCACTGTGTAGCACAGCACCACCTCGCGGGAGGATCGTACCTCCTGCGGATGCTGCAAGCG
>Ga0334885_1005103_pt1 | contig 10876 bp, 8 predicted proteins | sample GraSluR1_MG_8_FD_207233 | JGI IMG/M metagenome (GOLD analysis project Ga0334885, IMG submission 207233) | Sludge microbial communities from methane-producing bioreactor in Wageningen University, Netherlands - Granular Sludge_31_05-R1 | ecosystem: Engineered > Bioreactor > Anaerobic > Unclassified...
CAACTTCTGCGCCGAGGTGACGCTCTACGAATGGGACGACGTCGAGATCGTCTGGAGCCAGGAAGACCAGAGCCGCTTCGCTTCGGTCCACGACCTGGTCCACGACGTGAAGCTCCACGGCTACTACGGCGGCGTTCGCCTGGTCAAGGCGACCATCAAGAAGTTCGTCGAGCACTGCACGGCCCGGGGGCACGCCCTGCACGAACGCAACTTCTCGGTCCGCTACCAGACGAACGTGCCCCGGCAGGTGGGGCTGGCCGGCTCCAGCGCGATCATCGTGGCGACGCTCCGGTGCCTCATGGCCTTCTACGGCGTCGCGATCCCCCGGCACGTGCAGCCGTCGTTCGTGCTCTCGGTCGAACGGGAGGAGCTGGGCATCGCCGCCGGCCTGCAAGACCGGGTCATCCAGGTCTACGAGGGGCTCGTCTACATGGACTTCAGCCGCGAGCACATGCGCCGGCAGGGCGGCTTCGAGTATGGCGTGTACGAGCCCCTCGATCCGTCGCTGCTGCCGCCGCTGTACCTGGCCTACAGCACCGACGTCAGCGAGCCGACCGAGGTGCTCCACGGGAATCTCCGCGCCCGCTACGAGCAAGGCGACCCCGACGTGGTGGCCGCCATGGACCGCTTCGCCGAGCTGACCGTCGAAGCCAAGCGGGCAATCCTCGCCCGCGACGCCGAACTTCTCGGCCGCCTCATCAACGCCAACTTCGACCTCCGGCGGTCGATCTGCCCGATCTGCGAAGAGCACAACGAAATGGTCGAGCGGGCCCGGCGCGCCGGCGCCACGGCCAAGTTCGCCGGCTCGGGCGGGGCGATCATCGGCACGTATCCCGACGACGCGACCTATGCGCGGCTCCGCGCCGAGTTGGCATCGATCGATTGTGAGGTCATTCGGCCCCAAATCGCCGACGCCTGCTGAGGCCCGCCTTCGACCGTCGCAGTGGGTTTTCGCTCGTCGGTCGTGCGTCTTCCAGCCTAACTTGCGCAGTTCCGGAGGAAAATGGGCCATTTCTTGCCCCGGAATGGCCGTAAGTCGTGATCTCATGGTAGTGGAGATCGGGCGGGGAGGATGAAGTGAAGACCCACGGTCTTGCATGGGGCGGATTCTGTGGTGTCGGTAACGGCGGGAGGCAGGGATGTTTCAACGCCGTTACACGCGCAAGAAATCCGGGAAGACGCACAGCTACGACGGGCTTGTCGAGAGCGTGTGCACGGAGGCCGGGCCACGACAGCGGATGGTGGCCCACCTGGCCGTCAGGGAGCCGCCGGGGGCGGTGGCGAGGAGGCAAGCCGGCCCAAGGCTGCTTGGGCTTGCGGTCGGGGTCTTTTCGGCAAAGATCACAGGCTCGTCGTCGTCCTCGTGCCTCTCACGATACAAACCGCACGCGCTCCCTCAGCGTCCTTCTGACCGCGTAGGGGTCTTGAAGTCGCTTCCCAAGCAGGTGAACCGCCATCTCCCGAGGCAGGCAGGCGGAGAACTTCAGGCCCTCAATCGCCTCCTCCTCGACCTCCGGGCACATGTTCACGGAATCGCGGTCCTGGAGGGTCTTCGAGGCGATCTCGATCTTGTCCATGGGCAGCGACGACTCCAAAGCGACGGAGAAGCAGTCGCTAGTGACTTGGCTCTCGGTCACTTGCGATAGCTCATGGGCAAGGGTCGTCCCTGCGCCTTCACACGACGACCGGCCAAGGCGTGGGCCGCCGAGGACGCACCGAAACCTTCGTCGAAGTGCACCTCGATCTGCTGCCCACCGATCGGGCGGGCTACCTCTGGCTGCTCTTCTCGGGCCCGGCCATCTGCCACGACGGCACCTTCTCCCACATCCTCGAACGCTCGTGCGACTTCCGAAGCCTCGATGTGCGCAACTTCGGCACCATCTACGAAGGGCTACTGGGAAGCGAACTGTCGGTCGCCGAGGGGGACCTGGTCGTCGACGAGGCGCAGCTCTACGTCCCCCTTGCCGGAGCGCGGGCGTCTCGCCCGCAGAAAGGCAAACAGGGCGGGCAGGATGCCCGCAAACAGGGCGGGCAGGATGCCCGCGCTCCCGACGTTCGCCAGGGACAAATCTACCTCCACAACGCCAGCGGCGCCCGCACGGCGACGGGCAGCTACTACACGAAGAGCTTCGCCGTCGAGCATCTGCTCGACCATGCCCTGGAGCCGCTATCTGCCCGGCTTTCAGTCGCTCGCACAGTACGACCAGGAGGCGGGGAAAAGACGATACCGAAAAAACCGGCCGGATCTGGTAAAGGAATACCAGCGCGAGTTGGCCCAAGCCGACGCGCTGCGGGCCGCCCTGACCCGCGGGCCGTTTCCCGGCATAGGCATGGGCGATCCCGACGTGTACAAGGCGTTCTGTTGGCGATTCTGGCACCTGGCCTGCCCCAACGGCGGGCGGATCGGCGTCGTGCTGCCTCGCTCGGCGCTTTGCGCGAAAGGGTCGAGCGAGTTTCGCCGCGCAATCTTCGGCAACGCCTCGGCGGACATCACGTTCGTGGTCAATAACGGCCCATGGGTCTTTCCTGACATCCACCCACAGTACACAATTGGGCTGACGTGCATCCTCCGGAGCGCGGGCGTCCCGCCCGCATGTTTCGTTACGAGGTGCGATCATGCCAAACCGAGCAGAGCAACCGGCGGGCGAGACGCCCGCGCTCCAGCGTGGTGGCCCGCGGGGATGGCGCTACCGCGGTTATTTGCCGCATTTCGACGGCGGCGAGATGTGGCAGACCGTGACGTTCCGGTTGGCCGACTCGTTTCCCACTGACCGGCTGGAAGCATGGAAGTGGGAACTGCGCCTCCTTTCCAAGGAGCAGGCCGACCAGGAACTGCATCGGCGCATCGAGGAATACTTGGACGAGGGGCACGGCGCCCGCTATCTTCGCCGTCCTGACATCGCCGACACGGTGCAGGATACGCTCTCGTTTTTCGACGAACAGCGCTACCGGGTCGATGCCTGGGTGCTCATGCCCAACCACGTGCACGTCTTGTTCCTCCCCTTGGCCCGCTGGAGCTTGTCGACCATCGTCCATTCTTGGAAGTCCTACTCGGCCAAGCAAGCCAACCGGATATTGGGCCGAAGCGGCCGTTTCTGGCAAGAGGACTACCGCGACCGCTACATCCGCGATGACGAGCATTTTCTGGCGGCACGTGTGTATATTGAAAACAACCCGGTCAAAGCAGGGCTTTGCACGCGCGCGCAGGACTGGGCGCATGGCAGCGCGCGCTTCCGCATCGGGAGCGCGGGCGTCCCGCCCGCATGACTGATAGGAAGCATCGCCCATCAGAGCAAAGGAGCATCAAGCGACAAACAACCCTCGGAGCGCGGTTGTCTCGGCCGCAGCGAGGGAAAAGGGCTCACGCAGCGAAGAAGGCGGGCGGGACGCCCGCGCTCCGGCGGTGTCGCTTCGCGGCCCCTTTCCGAGTCTGGAACGATTTTTGGGCGGCGTGAAGAGGCCGCCGGTCGTGTTCGCGGCCGAGCAGGCGCTCGGCTGGACCGACACCGCCGCGTTGCCCTTGGCGCCGCCGAAGTGCTTTATCGTGAACCAAGCGCCGTTCCTTCTTTGGGTGCGCGGCGACGCACACGACCAAGCGTTTCTCCTGGGCGTATTGGGGTCCATTCCGCTCGACTGGTATGCGCGGCGTTTCGTCGAAACGCACGTCAACTACCATGTGTTCAACCCATTTCCCATCTTTCGCCCCGGCCGCGGCGATCCCTTGTGGCGGCGGGTGGTGGCCCTGGCCGGCAGCCTGGCCTGCCCGGACAAGCGGTTCGCCAAGTGGGCGAAGGCCGTGGGCGTCGAGTGTGGCAAGCTGGACGCCGCGGAGAAGGACGCCATGATCGCTGAACTCGACGCCGTGGTGGCCCACCTGTACGGCCTGAGCGAGCCGCAGCTCGTGCACGTCTTCGAGACCTTCCACGAGGGCTGGGACTACAGCCCCCGGCTGGAGAAGGTGCTGGGCTACTACCGGCAGTGGGGCGGGAAACGATCGAGCTAGCCCCTCCAATGCAGTGCCCGGCCATGGCTACTTGAATCGCGGAATATCGACCGGCAGCCCGACGCGCATGAAGAATCGCGCGAACGCTTGGGAAAGATGCTCGCGGTACGGCGGCAAGAGCCGGATTCGTTTCTTACCGTCGGCATCGGCGACCTTTCGAACAGCCCCGATGCTCAGGGTGAAGACCCTTTCCAAGTCGACCAGCATATAGTCCAGTTCGTGACCTGGGATTTCACATTCGTTGAGCACGTGATATCGGGGGAACCTGCCTTTCCGTGCCGCTTCCCAACCTTCTGGCTTGCAGAAATGCCTCTGATCCTTCAATTCGTGCCGGAAATAGAGGGACGCCAGCAGCACATCATCGGCATTGCACTTCCCGTGATCGCGAATCGCGAGGTCGCACGACTGGGTCATGACGATCACGTTCTGCCGGTCTATCGTAATCGGGTGTTCTTCGGGCTCGTGGATAGCCTGAGGAGGAATCACGACGACGGGGCATCCGAGCAGGATGTCGCCCTGCCGCAAATCGGAGCCGGACACCAGGGCATACCATGGGTACTGTGATGCACCAACGTCAGCCATCGGGTCAATCTTCCGGATCGTCGATGATGCGGGGGGGCCGGTAGGAGCCCTTTTGAAACTTGACCACCACGCGGCGAGAAGGCCGCGGAGGCGGTGTCTCAATTCGCACATCCCAATCGACCATCTCAAACTCTTCTTCCGGCCATTCGGCTCCTTCTTGGTCGGATACAATGCTGGCAACAGCACGCCACTGATCGCCCAAGAACTCTCTTACTTCGCTTTCAACGTCAAGCTCGCGCGCCTCCGCTGTATCGGACTCAAGAGGGTGCTGTTGTCGGCGATAGTCGATGAGGGCGATGATGCCTGAGAGACTATCCACCAGGTAGACGGGACCCACCGACGGGTCCGCACCTATGCCAACCGAAAAGCCGGTGACTCTGCCTGCCGACTCGCCGGGCTCGAAAAGCCGCGATCCGAATCGACTGGCCAAGGTTCTGGTCTCTGTGGCGGTACTGGAGCGGGTTTTGATGGTTGCTCCGTTCATAGCGGTTCCTCCATACCGAGGATCACTCTTGATAGGCTGGTGAAATGGTCAAGGCGGTCAGCCCAACGGCCGACCAGCTTGCGTAACGCCTCCACCGGCTTCTCGCCCGGTAGTTCGGAGTGGAAGTTGCCATTGAGGATGATGGCCGGCTCTGACTCTTCCTCCCGATTGACCTGCCCGCCGTCAACCCCAATTCGTAGGATCGCGTCTTCGACGTGGTACACGAAGCGGCACCCGAGCGCCTTCATCGGCCGCGCTCCGTCATTCCACGGTCCAGCCTTCAAAAACCTCTCGATCAGGAATTGCTCCGGGTGTTGACGCAGACAGCAGGCGGCGAAGTTGACGCCCAGAGCCTTGTAACGAACGTGGGGAAGCTTCTCCGCATAAGCGATGGCCAACTTGGAAACTGTCGATTGGCCTGCATTGCCCGCGGGCTTCTCTTCGGTCACGACGAACCGGTTACCCTCCACAGTGAACGTGATCCCGTTCGTGTACTTGGCGAACGAAAACGCGGGCGTGCACAGGGGCTTATCCGCGAGTTCCCAATCTTCCGGCACGATACCTTGGGCCGTCAAGAACGCGGGGTGCAGGATCGTCGGATTGTGCTCTTGGGCAAGGACCACGATCGTCGTGTTGAGAAGCTCAAGCTCCATTGGTAGCTACTCGCTGATACCTCGATGGGGGGGCGATTCTACAAAACGGCGATCCTCACCCTGGAACCGGTATCGACATAACTCTTTACGCTCCACAACCTATCTTCGCTCACTCAATCTCCAAGATCAAGCCGCCGCTGGCCACGTCTCCACCCGAGACCGGGCCGGCCGCTAGCCCGCAAGGGCAGCGTCCACTATATTCGCCATTGCTGGGCTAGCGGACAAGGGCCTATGAAACCCGAATTCGTCGACAACCGGAACGGCAACACGCTGGCGGCGGCGCTGCGCGGGCACCTCGATTGGCTCGGCGCGACCTATGCCCAGCCGGTCGAAATGGCCATCGCCACGGGCTACTTCAACCCGGAGCGATTCGGGCTGGTGGCCGAGTGGCTGGAGCGGTTGCCGCGGGTGCGGCTGCTCTTGGGAGCCGAGCCCACGCCCCCACCCGCCCGCCCGTCACGCCGCCTGGGCGAATCCCCCGCCCGCTACGCCCAAGCAACTCATGCTGTTGACGGCCACGCCCGTGAACAATTCGCTCTGGGACCTCTACTACCTCATGACGCTGTTCGTGGGGCACGACGCGGCCTTCGCCGACCGGGGCATCCTCTCGCTCAAGGAACGCTTCAGCGACGCCTCGCGTGAGGACCCCGACACGCTCTACGACGTGCTCGACACCGTTACCGTGCGCCGAACGCGGCATTTCGTGCGCCGCTACTACCCCAACGACCGCGTGCGAGGGCCCGACGGCCGCGAAATCCAGGTGCAGTTCCCCGACCCGCACGTCGAGGCGCTCAACTACAGCCTCGACGAGGTGCTGCCCGGCTTCTTCGAGGAATTGAAGGACGCCCTCGCGCTTGAGGAGGAGGGCCAGGAGCCCCTGTTGACCATGGCCCGGTACTGCCCGTCGGCCTACCGGCTCGACCAGGAGGTCGAGCAATCGCAGGTCCAGTTGGTCGGCCTGATTCGGTCGGGGCTGCTGAAGCGATTCGAGTCGTCGGCCTACGCCTTTGCCCGCACCGCGGCCACGATGGCCGACGGCCACGACGCCTTTCTGGCGGCCCTCGACGCGGGCCGAATCCTCACGCCCGAAGCCCTTGAAGAGTGGACGAACATCGACAGCGACGAGGAGTGGGAGAATCTGCTGGAGCGCACCGGCGAAGAGTACCGCCAGGAACTCCGCAAGGGCTTGCAGGCCCGCGGCGAAGCAATCAAGTCGCTGGCGTGGGGAGCCGGCTCGGGGCTGGCGGGCGGAACGCGGCGCGGCCACTTCTTCTGCGCGCGGGTGGGGGAGCGAGTCTTTCTGCGATTCGTGCCCGCGGACGGCGCCGAGATCGTGCGCCACACCCTGTCGTGTCTGCGGCTGATTGCTTGCGCGGCCGACACGGCGCGGCACCTGCCCGACGATCTGCGAGCCGCCGCCTATGACGCATGGGCGGCCGCCCGGCAAGACGTCTACGACGCATGGATCCTCGCGACGGACCCGGCCAACCTTCAGCCGCGCATTCGGCCGTTCTTCCGCCGCGTGGCCGGGCATCTGCGAAGCTATCCCCCGAGCGAGCTTCGGCAGAACGAGCTTGACTTGCTGGTCGAGTGCGTCGAAGCCCCTTGGGGTGTCCGCTACGAGCGAGCGCTGCGCGACGTGTTCGATCCCGAGGCCGCGGACCCATACGAAGTGTCGAACGCCGTGGCCCGCGGACGACAATTCAGGAGGACATCGAAGCTTTGATGTGGTTCGACGCGGGTGTCGATGGCCAAAACGGGTCGCGACGAAGGCTCAGGACTCGGCGCAGGCCGCCAGAGACTCGCCGACCGTCCGGTTCGATCCGAGCGCCGTCGATGATCGGGAGGGCACCGCCAGCCGTGCTGGAAACTTGCCGCCCGACACCCCGCTGTTTACCGTTCCGGCCGGGCTGGGCCGAATCCTCGACCGCGACCTTGTAGCCGCGGGGCTCGCCCGGCGCGTGGAGGTTGAGCCGGGCAAGTGGATCATCGACAAGCGAGACGAACGGGGGCGGACGATCGACGTGCATGCCTTGCGGCACACGTTCGGCACGATGCTCTCCAAGAGCGGGGCCTTCCCTCGCACGGCGCAGGCCGCAATGCGACACTCGACGGTCAATCTGACGATGAATACGTACACCGACCCGAAGCTCTTGGACGTGGCCGGGGCCATCGAGTCGCTGCCGACGCTACCCCTGGAGGGTGGTCGGCAGACGGAAGCTGGCGCTCTAAGTGCAACGGGGACCGACGATTCGACCGCTTCTCAGTTTGCACCAGAGTTTGCACCAGCCACAGGCAAAACGGGTCTTACCGGGGCACTTCCTGTCGATTTGGCAGACAAGGGGGAACCGCGAAGCAAGACTGCCCCCGTTGCCGCAAGTGCTTGTCACGTCAACAGAAAAGACCCGCTGACAACGCCTGTCCGCGGGTCTTCGGAGTGGGCGATGACGGGCTCGAACCGCCGACATCCACGTTGTAAGCGTGGCGCTCTGGCCGACTGAGCTAATCGCCCGATGCATGGGCAGTGTAGCGGGCGGGGGTCGTTTGTCAACGCTCCTCCGAGGGAGGGGCGGCAAGGCGGGGCGACGAGGGTAGGGGCGGTGGATCGGAGGGTGGGGGCGGAAGGCGATGGGCGTGGGAGCCGACTCGGGTCGTGTCGGCGGGCTCGACGGCCCCCTCGGCCGGCGCCGGCGCGGCAATCGTCGCGGGGGTCGCCAAATGCACCGCCCGGTCGGCTTCGGGAAGCCGGCTTGAGTCGGCCGCGCCCGCGCGCGGAAGCCGCTCCTTGAGCGATCCCCAGCGGGCCTGCCAGTTCTCGAAGTCGAACGACTCGGAAGAGATGCGCGGGTCGAGATGCCGGACCGCCCAGAACTCGCGGAAACCCTGGTAGAGGTTCCGGTCGCCCATCCAATCCACGCGGTCCCGCGATTGTTCCATGTCGGTCACCCCGACCTGCTCGATCAGCGAGGCGCTTGGGCTCAGAGCCAGCAGGCTGGTGGAGCATTCGACGCGCAGGGGCAGTTGATAGGGCGAAAACTCTCCTTGTTCGAGCCGGCACAGGCCGGCATCCATCACGGCCGTGAGGTCCCACAGCCCAATGCGCAGCGCGTCGTCGGGATGCGGGGCCTTCTCGCCTCCCTCGGCCACCAGGAACCTCTCGGTGGTGGCCAGCAGGCCGTTCCGCCAGCTCACCTGAACCGGCAGCAGGCCGCGGTCGCGAATGAAGTCGGCCTCGCCGCGAGCCACGCAATCGGTGAGCTGGATTTCGGCGGGCGGCGTGGGCTCGGGCCGTTCCAGCGCGGTGAGCAGGTCGGTGCCGGGGGCGGGCTCGAGGCGGAAAAACGTCACTTGTTGGTGGTACGCCCCGCGTCGCTCGGCGGCGTTGCGGATGGTGAGCCAACACCGCTCCATGCGCACAACGTCGCCTTGTCCCATGGCGAACAGCGACCAACTGTCGGAGGGAACGTCTCGGGGCACGTCCAACTCGAGGGCCACGTCGGCCAGGTTCAGCCGGCTTCCGATCAGGGCGAACATGTTGCGGGGGTATCGGACCGGGTCGCTTTCCGAGGGCCGGAATCGCACCCCGGGTCGAAAGCCGGTTCCCGCGGCGATCGTGAGCCGGAAATTGCCCAGGGTGATCGGCGATTCTTCGAGCCAGCCGTCATAGCGCAGCTCGATGACATCGCCGTCGCGTGCGGTGCGACACGCCGAGGCGAGCGTCGCGAATGCGTCGAGAGTCCGGCCGCTCGGATCGACGACCAAGGCTCCCTTGGCGGGCACAACCCCCTCGACGGAAGGCTTGGCCGGGGCCGGATCCCCGTTTGGGCCACTCGGGCGGGTGACCTCACTTCTCGCGGGAGCGGTCGCCGGCTCGACCGCCGGTGTCGGCGAGGGCTCGACGAACGGAATCACGCCGCCGGCGAACGACTCGTAGCTCAGTCCGCCGTTCCGCGGCCCGCCGGCCAGCAGCGAGCGAAGCACATTCAGCCCCGATGCGGCCGGCGTCGCCGCCGATGCATCCTCCGTCGGCGGGAGCTTGGCAACCGAAATGCCCCCGGTGACCGACGTCGTGGGCGGCGAGAGGCCGCTCGGGACCTTCGGCGCGGCCACGCCCGCCGATTCCGATGCCGAGAGGCGTCCGGTCGCGTCGTGGGTTTCCGGGGCGTCGCTGGAACCGCGAAGCGTCGGCGAAGGCGCCGACTCGCCGGGCGCTTCGCGCAAACCGACCCAGGCGGGCTGCCCGGCCGCGTCGTCGGACAAGGGCGACCAGAACAACACCTGCAGCAGCGCCACGGTGATCATCAGCAGCGCCACGGGAACCATCCAGGGCAAGTGCCGGCGGAGTCGGCGGCCGGGCGATTCTTCGGGCACGGTCCAAGCCACCTCGCCCGGCACCACGGGGCGCAGCCCGATCTGTTCGGCCAGCCCCTGCAAGGCTTCGATCAGCTCGGCAGGCTGTTGAAAGCGGCGCCGCGGCTCCTTGGCCATCATCTTCGCCAGAAACGGCGAGATTTCCTCGGGCAATTCGGGGCGAAGCTCGAGCACGTCGGGCGGTTCGATGCCCTGGTGCTGGAGCAGCTTCTGGAGCACGGTTCCCTCGGGAAAGGGAGGACGCCCGGTCAGCATGAAAAACAACGTGCAGCCGAGCGAGTAGATGTCGCTTCGCTGGTCGGCGTTTCGGGGGTCGCGCGCCTGCTCGGGCGAAATGTAATCGAACGTTCCCAGCGTGACGCCGCTGGCCGTCAGATCGGCCGCCGACTCGCTGAGTTTTTGCATGCGGGCGAGCCCCAGATCGATGAGCTTGGCGTGGCCCTCGGCCGTGATGATCACGTTCGACGGCTTGATGTCGCGGTGAACCACGTTTCGACGGGCCGCATGGTCCAGGGCGCCGGCGATCTGGAACGTGTAATTGAGCGCCTCGGCAAGGGGCATTCGCTCCCGAGACGACACCAGGTCGCGGAGATTCACTCCCTCGATGAACTCGAAGGCGATAAACGGCAGGCCGTCGCCTTCGCCCACGTAGTAGACCTGGGCGATTCCTTCATGGTTGAGCCGGGCGGCCGAGCGGGCCTCGTTGCGAAAGCGCATGACGATCTCGGGATCGGCGGCCTGATCGCGGGAAAGGACTTTCAGGGCGACCGTCCGGCCCAATCG
>Ga0334885_1005117_pt1 | contig 10846 bp, 10 predicted proteins | sample GraSluR1_MG_8_FD_207233 | JGI IMG/M metagenome (GOLD analysis project Ga0334885, IMG submission 207233) | Sludge microbial communities from methane-producing bioreactor in Wageningen University, Netherlands - Granular Sludge_31_05-R1 | ecosystem: Engineered > Bioreactor > Anaerobic >...
AAGAAATTGGTCTTTGAAAAACAGGCATGAACGGAATTTGCCTCAAAACACTGAAAATACTATATAATCTATATAGTAATGGGCTTCCAGACTACCTATGAGGAATTGAAACGTGGGACGAATGGGTTGAAATCGATGAAGAGAAGCTCTTGCTTCCAGACTACCTATGAGGAATTGAAACAACTCTGTCTAACATCTGGATGTGAGAGGGATATGACCGCTTCCAGACTACCTATGAGGAATTGAAACCAACCCTCCACTCCCTGAGATCGGTGAGAGGAGCGCTTCCAGACTACCTATGAGGAATTGAAACCAAAAGCCGGAATCGGAGAGGTTTTGGGCATCTGGTGCTTCCAGACTACCTATGAGGAATTGAAACGCAACATCCACAGCCGTGAGCGTAACCGCGCTGGCACCACGCTTCCAGACTACCTATGAGGAATTGAAACGTTCGAAGGGCAGCGCTCATGCTAATCTTTGACTGGCTTCCAGACTACCTATGAGGAATTGAAACCTGCCTCCTGTCTTGCCAAGCGGGACTTTCTCGGGCTTCCAGACTACCTATGAGGAATTGAAACTTTGCTCTTTCCTTTGCTCGAGAGCCTTATCGAGAGCTTCCAGACTACCTATGAGGAATTGAAACGGGTACCAATGTCTATATATAGAGCGTCTGCCTCGCTTCCAGACTACCTATGAGGAATTGAAACACATAGGAAAAGTCCATAACTGCCAGGCCAACAGCTTCCAGACTACCTATGAGGAATTGAAACTCGGTCCAGCCCTTTGCCCAGTTGTTGACTTTCTCGGAGCTTCCAGACTACCTATGAGGAATTGAAACGCGTGGTACGGTTATCCATTACGGCAATAAGCTGGCTTCCAGACTACCTATGAGGAATTGAAACATCTAAAAGTCCGGTTCTTTGATGTAAGTTACCGCTTCCAGACTACCTATGAGGAATTGAAACTTTCTCCTTTGATTATCCTTGCATATACATCAGCTGCTTCCAGACTACCTATGAGGAATTGAAACTTGGAGGCTGAGGTGAACACAATGATAGAGAAATAGCTTCCAGACTACCTATGAGGAATTGAAACTCCCGTTCGGCTTCCCGACGATCACGCAGGCCTTGCTTCCAGACTACCTATGAGGAATTGAAACATCGGAGGCAAGAGGTTCGAGTGCAGGAGATTCGGCTTCCAGACTACCTATGAGGAATTGAAACAGAAAGAGAAGAAAGAGACTGAAGAGAAACTCTTCTCGCTTCCAGACTACCTATGAGGAATTGAAACCCATTCTTCTTCACTCCTTATCTTAGTAGGATTCGCTTCCAGACTACCTATGAGGAATTGAAACTGCTCGTCACCGGTTGGATCATTGCTGCCTCCTGCTTCCAGACTACCTATGAGGAATTGAAACAACTCTGAAGTGGTGTAAGCAATCACATTAGGCTTTATGGCTTCCAGACTACCTATGAGGAATTGAAACTTATGGCGGGCCTGCTGATAGTGATCAACGAGGAACAAGCTTCCAGACTACCTATGAGGAATTGAAACAGGTCATAGATGGACAAGGCTTTCGAAAGAAGAAAGGCTTCCAGACTACCTATGAGGAATTGAAACTTATAATCATCCGCTCTCTGCAGTCTATGTGGTCCAGCTTCCAGACTACCTATGAGGAATTGAAACCGTGGTGTCTGCCGCTGGTTTAGCCATGTGCGGTGTTTCGCTTCCAGACTACCTATGAGGAATTGAAACCACGAGTTGAAAGTGTTCGTGGTAGTAGTCCGCGCTTCCAGACTACCTATGAGGAATTGAAACCAGAACTCGTCTATCTCGACCTGCCACTTGATTTTGCTTCCAGACTACCTATGAGGAATTGAAACAAACGTCTCCTGGTCAACCTGCGACAGCTTCATAGCTTCCAGACTACCTATGAGGAATTGAAACAGCAAGACGCGGACATAGTCGCTTTCGTTTACGCTTCCAGACTACCTATGAGGAATTGAAACTGGCCGTTTCTTGAGTTGCAAAAGCCTTTGTGGCGCTTCCAGACTACCTATGAGGAATTGAAACCAATTTCTTCTCTCAGTTTGCCGCTTTCCGTAACCGCTTCCAGACTACCTATGAGGAATTGAAACTAGCTTTCCATCGGCATATCCGGATCTATCAGGGCAGAGCTTCCAGACTACCTATGAGGAATTGAAACTGTGCCGGGCCTGAGATTATCCGTCCCTCCACGAATCGAGCTTCCAGACTACCTATGAGGAATTGAAACGTATATCGACCATTGGACGACTCTATCTCTGAAAGGCTTCCAGACTACCTATGAGGAATTGAAACGTGAACGGAGCTGTGTCTGATGCAACAACGAGAGCTTCCAGACTACCTATGAGGAATTGAAACCCGAGAACTTGTATTCGATCCCCCACTTCTCGCATATGCTTCCAGACTACCTATGAGGAATTGAAACTGTATATCGAGCTTAAGATAATACCAATTTCTTGAAGCTTCCAGACTACCTATGAGGAATTGAAACGAGATCTTCTTCTTGATCTCGACGTATGCAGCCGAGACGCTTCCAGACTACCTATGAGGAATTGAAACATGACCAATGCAGAGTGGGCATTCATCATGCTCATGGCTTCCAGACTACCTATGAGGAATTGAAACTTCTTGAGAAGCTGAAGAGCCCTGACGGCGTCGGCTTCCAGACTACCTATGAGGAATTGAAACTTCCAGTTACCACCACGATTCGGCAAGCGCAAAAATGCTTCCAGACTACCTATGAGGAATTGAAACCGGCAAACCACAGTGCGTATCGCTCATCAGTAGCGCTTCCAGACTACCTATGAGGAATTGAAACCCGAAGAACTTCTGGGACAGGACCCTGCATAATTTTGAAGCTTCCAGACTACCTATGAGGAATTGAAACAAAATCAGGACATACGAAACCTCGACGTTATTCGGCTTCCAGACTACCTATGAGGAATTGAAACACGACGAACCCATAAGTAGCTTTCAGGTCTATGCCGGCTTCCAGACTACCTATGAGGAATTGAAACATGATTTATTTGAGTCTGTAAAGCAATTCATTGTTGCTTCCAGACTACCTATGAGGAATTGAAACCTTATTTGAACCTGTCAAAGTATTCCGCTTCGTACCTTTCGCTTCCAGACTACCTATGAGGAATTGAAACTTGCCTATCATATGTATATATTCGTTACTTATGCTTTACGCTTCCAGACTACCTATGAGGAATTGAAACTCAGTCAGGCTTTTCCACTGAGCCTGCATCTTCTTGCTTCCAGACTACCTATGAGGAATTGAAACACGCTTCCTGAATGGTCTATTTGCTGGCTGTCTTGCTTCCAGACTACCTATGAGGAATTGAAACTGCAGGAATTGCACGTCATAACTAGAGAGTTTATGGCTTCCAGACTACCTATGAGGAATTGAAACCTTGAAGTCATCGTGACTTATCTCTGAGGCTTCCTCTAGCTTCCAGACTACCTATGAGGAATTGAAACGATTCCTGATGTTCTCTCTCAACCCGGACGAGCTCGAGCTTCCAGACTACCTATGAGGAATTGAAACTTCTGGAATTAGAGATTATCGTTACGTCTTGAGTAGCTTCCAGACTACCTATGAGGAATTGAAACCGGCAAATCACAGTGCGTATCGCTCATCAGTAGCGCTTCCAGACTACCTATGAGGAATTGAAACACGACGAACCCATAAGTAGCTTTCAGGTCTATGGCTTCCAGACTACCTATGAGGAATTGAAACACGGCTAGTGCCTCTATAACTGGCACTACAACGGAGCTTCCAGACTACCTATGAGGAATTGAAACAAAATCAGGACATACGAAACCTCGACGTTATTCGCGGCTTCCAGACTACCTATGAGGAATTGAAACTCCCGTCTTTCGGGTTCTGGTATCTGAACTGTGTGGCTTCCAGACTACCTATGAGGAATTGAAACACTTTGCGCTTTTGACTGTGCTAGAATGATTTCGCTTCCAGACTACCTATGAGGAATTGAAACTCAGCTTACTCTCTTCGGCACACCTTAGAACCTGGCTTCCAGACTACCTATGAGGAATTGAAACCTGGTCGAGTTCTTCTTCTATTTCTGCTACCTGATACAGGGCTTCCAGACTACCTATGAGGAATTGAAACCTCTCGACATAGCGCGGAGCATAGAAAACATCTAGCTTCCAGACTACCTATGAGGAATTGAAACACGCGAAAGTGAACAACGCAGTCGTTAGCATACGGCTTCCAGACTACCTATGAGGAATTGAAACTCGGCGGTGCTTGGCATGACGGCGGCGTACGTGGGCCTTGGCTTCCAGACTACCTATGAGGAATTGAAACTGCTGATCCTCGGAATATCTATCGGTGTTCCGTGGGCAAGCTTCCAGACTACCTATGAGGAATTGAAACTTATGAAGGTAGACAAGGTAGTGGTAAGACTGCGCTTCCAGACTACCTATGAGGAATTGAAACTTCTATGAGTCCATCCAGTGGTGTATATAATTCGCTTCCAGACTACCTATGAGGAATTGAAACGCAAATAATCAAGTATCTGAAAAATGGGGCGATTTCGAGCTTCCAGACTACCTATGAGGAATTGAAACCTGGCTGGGGCTTCTCGGTGGGTCGATATGCCTACTGCTTCCAGACTACCTATGAGGAATTGAAACGTTTCTTTTTGTGCTTTGGCTTCGTGATAACATAGCTTCCAGACTACCTATGAGGAATTGAAACCGAACTGGTCCAGCTCGTTGAGATAGACGTTCGGCTTCCAGACTACCTATGAGGAATTGAAACTCGATCACGGTCTTCAGAGCGTCGAGCGTGGTCTCGCTTCCAGACTACCTATGAGGAATTGAAACGAGCTTCAACACTCCGGTCAACGTCGGCTTCGAGAGCTTCCAGACTACCTATGAGGAATTGAAACTTCTCGAGTCCCTTTGGAATATCGAATTTGCAACGCTTCCAGACTACCTATGAGGAATTGAAACGCGACTGGCTCAGCATAAGCGTCTATTGTGACAGCTTCCAGACTACCTATGAGGAATTGAAACAGCAGTCAGGGCCGACATTCTCCGCAACCGGAACGCTTCCAGACTACCTATGAGGAATTGAAACTACACTCCCGAAACCAGCACCGCGGTTGAGTGTGTATTGCTTCCAGACTACCTATGAGGAATTGAAACAGAGAGAACATCAGGAATCTCAAGGCGTTTCTCTCGCTTCCAGACTACCTATGAGGAATTGAAACTGATCCGTTCCGACGGAACCTGCCAGAAGCTCGCGCTTCCAGACTACCTATGAGGAATTGAAACAACCCGAATAGTCTGCGGCATGGAGTCGGATATAGCTTCCAGACTACCTATGAGGAATTGAAACCCGGTAATTCTATCATCTTTACAGTACAAAAATCGCTTCCAGACTACCTATGAGGAATTGAAACCCGGGTAGTGCCTCGTGGTATCGACCAGAACGAACGCTTCCAGACTACCTATGAGGAATTGAAACAACGCAGACGCGAAGTCTGTCGCAAGTGGTATGGCTTCCAGACTACCTATGAGGAATTGAAACAAGCATGTTTTTATCTCTCTCCGATAGAATATGGCTTCCAGACTACCTATGAGGAATTGAAACTCGTCGATGTCAAAGAGATCCTTCAGAAAGCTGAGCTTCCAGACTACCTATGAGGAATTGAAACCTCTGTACATTTTTTAGGCTCTCCCAGAAGATCTCGCTTCCAGACTACCTATGAGGAATTGAAACCCGCAAGTGGTATGCGGAAAACAAAGAGAGAGTCAAGGGCTTCCAGACTACCTATGAGGAATTGAAACTCTACCTGTCTATGTGATTGTACCTTTCTTGAGCTTCCAGACTACCTATGAGGAATTGAAACTAGATTGTTACGCCCTTTTCTCCCTGAAGCGGAAGCTTCCAGACTACCTATGAGGAATTGAAACGTAATATGATAAACATAGAATTAGCTGAAACAGGCTTCCAGACTACCTATGAGGAATTGAAACTGCTTCTGAAATGATCGCACACAATCAATTGAGCTTCCAGACTACCTATGAGGAATTGAAACTTCGACGGGACAGCCAGAGGGAAGATTCGAGTAGTGCTTCCAGACTACCTATGAGGAATTGAAACAAGCATATCTCTCTCTCATAGAATATGTCTATGGCTTCCAGACTACCTATGAGGAATTGAAACTCTAATGCTGACAGATGCACTAAAGCTCCTTCGATGCTTCCAGACTACCTATGAGGAATTGAAACTACAATTAAACTGTGTGCGATCAATCGAGGAAGAGAAAGCTTCCAGACTACCTATGAGGAATTGAAACACTTTGAACGTAGCGGGTATTTCCTTTGCAGGTACCAGCTTCCAGACTACCTATGAGGAATTGAAACAAGCATATCTCTCTCTCATAGAATATGTCTATGGCTTCCAGACTACCTATGAGGAATTGAAACATCGGAATGAACTTCAGATCGACACTCAATCTGGCGCTTCCAGACTACCTATGAGGAATTGAAACTTCTGTTAAGTTTGTCAACTTTGGAAACTTCGAGGCTTCCAGACTACCTATGAGGAATTGAAACACAAAAAAGGAGAGTGGGAGAGATGACAAAGAAAGCTTCCAGACTACCTATGAGGAATTGAAACCGGCGCATCCGACGAGGACATCCTGAAAGCGCTGTATCGCTTCCAGACTACCTATGAGGAATTGAAACAATGGTGTCGGTTCGACTTCCCCACGTTCCCATCGCTTCCAGACTACCTATGAGGAATTGAAACTGGACCACAGTCGTAAAGACGGCAAGCCAGTAAGCGCTTCCAGACTACCTATGAGGAATTGAAACCTGGTGGCGGCGGTCGGCCACCTACCGCAAGTATATTTCGCTTCCAGACTACCTATGAGGAATTGAAACGAAACGAGGTTCTCAAGTTTTCGGACCGCCTCGAGGGCTTCCAGACTACCTATGAGGAATTGAAACGCGTGACTGAGTACGCTCGAAGGCACGGGATAGATAGCTTCCAGACTACCTATGAGGAATTGAAACTTTTGCAAGGAGGTGGCTTCGATGGCTAAACCAGGCTTCCAGACTACCTATGAGGAATTGAAACGTGGCGGTCCGTACGAAATCTAGACCCTCTTCATTGCTTCCAGACTACCTATGAGGAATTGAAACTGCCGGGATGGAGTACGGAGTACACGTAGAGGCTGCTTCCAGACTACCTATGAGGAATTGAAACGTCTTTCTTTGAGCTTCGAATACAGCTCTCGGCACGCTTCCAGACTACCTATGAGGAATTGAAACTCATATATGTTAAGTATCCAGAGATGGGAGGGAAGCTTCCAGACTACCTATGAGGAATTGAAACCTGCGTCTCTCCTGCGTACAGCGTGTATATCTAGCTTCCAGACTACCTATGAGGAATTGAAACACGAGCAGATCAAACCCCTAGAACTTACGAACCTTGGCTTCCAGACTACCTATGAGGAATTGAAACTCAGGGACAAGCAAGGACAGTCAAGAGTAAATTCAGCTTCCAGACTACCTATGAGGAATTGAAACTAGTCGCTCTGCGTTCTCCAGTACCCTGTATAGTGCTTCCAGACTACCTATGAGGAATTGAAACATGGCTTCTTCCTCCGTGAGAAGAACTTCTTCCGAGCTTCCAGACTACCTATGAGGAATTGAAACTACGTCGCTTTCGCGATCGCATCGACTATCTCTTCGCTTCCAGACTACCTATGAGGAATTGAAACTACATTAACCTTTTATTGCTGATAAGTGTTAACCTGCTTCCAGACTACCTATGAGGAATTGAAACTCGCAGCTCTTTCTTATAGCTTTTATCGCCAGCGCTTCCAGACTACCTATGAGGAATTGAAACAGTGATACCAGGAACAGCAGACCAAAGTCAACTACGCTTCCAGACTACCTATGAGGAATTGAAACTCGTAAGTTTCATGGTACAGCCTCTCTTTGAGTTCGCTTCCAGACTACCTATGAGGAATTGAAACAATTTCCAGTTTCTTCTTCTGAAGATCTTCTTCGGCTTCCAGACTACCTATGAGGAATTGAAACCGTCTATGTACACTTCCGAACCACCTTTTAACGTAGCTAGCTTCCAGACTACCTATGAGGAATTGAAACTGGTAACCTGATGTTCTTTTGCTAGTCTCTGGGCTTCCAGACTACCTATGAGGAATTGAAACTACAAAGAGCGCTACGATCGTGTATTCATCTAGCTTCCAGACTACCTATGAGGAATTGAAACTGGCCAAAAAGTCAAGAATTTCTGGCGTGCCGTTCTTAAGCTTCCAGACTACCTATGAGGAATTGAAACGAGCGGTGGTATCAACCTGAACCGTCACACTATCCGAGCTTCCAGACTACCTATGAGGAATTGAAACCAAATAAGGCTGCTGAAAACTGCCATATTTATTTGGCTTCCAGACTACCTATGAGGAATTGAAACCTCTCGACATAGCGCGGAGCATAGAAAACATCTACGCTTCCAGACTACCTATGAGGAATTGAAACGACCGTCGTGTCCATGATCGGACTTCCCAGCTTCGGCTTCCAGACTACCTATGAGGAATTGAAACATGGCGACGAACGCCAGCAAGCTACCACCGGCAGGCTTCCAGACTACCTATGAGGAATTGAAACCCGGGAACGACCTCTACGGTCAATTCTGTGTCTGGCTTCCAGACTACCTATGAGGAATTGAAACTATAGTCTGAGCAGGTTTTTGACCGTCTAATCTAGCTTCCAGACTACCTATGAGGAATTGAAACGCATGAAAAACCATAAGTCCATATAGAGCCAAACTCCCGCTTCCAGACTACCTATGAGGAATTGAAACAATAACGGCACTTTTATCCAGGTGCCGGAATTCGTGCCGCTTCCAGACTACCTATGAGGAATTGAAACCTGCGGTTCCTGTATAAGTTATGACGATTCCGCCATAGCTTCCAGACTACCTATGAGGAATTGAAACGAGTCAGCGGCCTCACAAACACCCCTGCATTCTCGCTTCCAGACTACCTATGAGGAATTGAAACACAGTCTTCCCGTCGCTCGCTGGCACGGCCTGGACTCCGGCTTCCAGACTACCTATGAGGAATTGAAACTCGTCGATGTCAAAGAGATCCTTCAGAAAGCTGAGCTTCCAGACTACCTATGAGGAATTGAAACCTCTGTACATTTTTTAGGCTCTCCCAGAAGATCTCGCTTCCAGACTACCTATGAGGAATTGAAACCCGCAAGTGGTATGCGGAAAACAAAGAGAGAGTCAAGGGCTTCCAGACTACCTATGAGGAATTGAAACTCTACCTGTCTATGTGATTGTACCTTTCTTGAGCTTCCAGACTACCTATGAGGAATTGAAACTAGATTGTTACGCCCTTTTCTCCCTGAAGCGGAAGCTTCCAGACTACCTATGAGGAATTGAAACATGACTCTTTCAGTTATTATCATCTGTTTCACCGCTTCCAGACTACCTATGAGGAATTGAAACCAGTACCGCAAACTACTCAAAGGCAAACACTACGACGGCTTCCAGACTACCTATGAGGAATTGAAACTACTAGCATAAACGAAGTCACTTAAATCACGTCTTTCGCTTCCAGACTACCTATGAGGAATTGAAACCAGGTTTTGAGTTTACAGAGTTTACAGACGTACAGCTTCCAGACTACCTATGAGGAATTGAAACGATTAATAGAATAAGGATCATATTCAGAATCAGTGCTTCCAGACTACCTATGAGGAATTGAAACAGAGAAAGTCGAATATCTCGTCAAAGTTTTTCTCGACGCTTCCAGACTACCTATGAGGAATTGAAACATAAATAAGATCATATTTCATCATCCTCTGGCAGGCTTCCAGACTACCTATGAGGAATTGAAACGTAGACTATAATTACCCGATAGTTGCTTACTCCTTATGGCTTCCAGACTACCTATGAGGAATTGAAACTTTTTGTCTTTACTTCACTAACTGTAACAAGCACGCTTCCAGACTACCTATGAGGAATTGAAACTCCTGTAGAATCTCTGTAAAGCACTTTTAGCATCTCCTGCTTCCAGACTACCTATGAGGAATTGAAACTGTCGATCTCTTCCGGCACTTCGAGCCATTCCCTCGCTTCCAGACTACCTATGAGGAATTGAAACATAGATAAATCGCTATATAACCGTCTCTCAAACCGCTTCCAGACTACCTATGAGGAATTGAAACTGGCTTCTATCCAATGGATTGAATATCGTGTACTTATGCTTCCAGACTACCTATGAGGAATTGAAACCCGGTTTTCTCTACATCTCAGTTTCTGCATCTCTCGCTTCCAGACTACCTATGAGGAATTGAAACGCGTTTTCCGGAGCGTTTCCGGTATATCCGCCTGGCTTCCAGACTACCTATGAGGAATTGAAACGCGTTTTCCGGAGCGTTTCCGGTATATCCGCCTGGCTTCCAGACTACCTATGAGGAATTGAAAAGCCATCGAAAGTGTATAATATCAGTGAGTACCGCTTCCAGACCACCTATGAGGAATTGAAATAACTCCACTTACTGGAATCTGGTATTTTGGGGAGCGCTTCTAGACTACCTATGAGGAATTGAAACGCATAGGCAGATCATGTGCCGTGGAAAGTCGGTTGTCGGTAGTGCCTGATCAAGCGGGATTTTGATCTCTGGTGCTCGAAGTGTTTGCTAATGGCGTTTCAGAAGTCTGGACAGTTGAAAGGCATCATCAAGAAAGGCTTAGTAAAGCCTGGGAGGGGATAGAATG
>Ga0334885_1005120_pt1 | contig 10844 bp, 7 predicted proteins | sample GraSluR1_MG_8_FD_207233 | JGI IMG/M metagenome (GOLD analysis project Ga0334885, IMG submission 207233) | Sludge microbial communities from methane-producing bioreactor in Wageningen University, Netherlands - Granular Sludge_31_05-R1 | ecosystem: Engineered > Bioreactor > Anaerobic > Unclassified...
TTGTGAAATATTTTTAGGTAGAAAATAGTTCTTTGTCAGAGTGAAATATTTTCAGGAGTCGTAAAAAATGACTGTCAACCAATGACTTAATCTTTCAGCCCCGAATTTCGACCATTGGGCACAACGGTTTGCAATATAACCAGTGGCGGAATGCGGGCGACATCACTGTCAACCGTTACAAAACTTTGAGCGGGGCAGACGCTTTCAAGCTACCACTGCGCCCGACATTGGTTATATTGCTTGTTGGCAACTGGTGTTCATTCATATCTGTCTGATATTCCTTTATTTAGCTTTATTTACTTATCATTGTCAACCTGCACAAATCTATCCACGAAGCACAAATTTATTTTGTTTTTTTGAGCGTGAGCAATCCTCAAACCGTCCTGAAAGGCGGTACTTGGGTGGGCTTTGCAAGCTCTTTGACAAAGCTTTGGTCACAGCGTTGGTTCGTGGGGCTTTGGCAATGTGCTTGCAAATTAGGAAGGATAATCTTTACTATTAAGAAGTATAGAAAACGTGCTACCTTTGCCGAGTTCACTCTCAACATATATTTCCCCGCCTTGTGCTTCTATAAATTCTTTGCTGATTGCTAAACCAAGACCTGAACCTCCCTTTTTTGTGCCGGGAACTGTAAAATATCTATCAAATACTTGTTTAATGTACTGTGGTTCAATACCTCGACCATAGTCTCTAATAGATAATTTTACTTTATCCGTCTGATTTGAAGCTGAAATTGAAATTTTTGAGTTTTTCTCCGAATATCGAATTGCATTTGATATTAAATTCGTAATTACCCATGCGGTTTTTTCCTTGTCGGCATTTACTTTAAATAAGTCTAAAGGAAAATCTACATCAAACACAATGTTTTTTTGATTAGCTGCTATCTTGGTTGTATTGATGGCGTATTGAAGAATATCTCTTAGATTAACAGGAATGATATTTAACTGAATATTACCGGTTTCAACCTGGGCAAGGTTAAGCAGTTCAGATATTATTTTTAGTAAATTGTTAGCATCCTCTTCACAGCTTTTAATTAACTCATGTTGCTCTTGATTTAGCATGCCTGTCTTTTCATTTTCTAATAATTGCAAACTAAATTTTAGTGCTGATACAGGGGTTTTTAATTCATGTGAAACTGTTGCGATAAAATTTGTTTTAGCCAAATCAAGTTCCATATACTTAGTTACATTCTTTAGAATCACCACATAACCCATTAAGTGTTCATTTACATTATTTTGTGAGGCTAATTTTATTTCTTGAATTTCTTTCTCAAAGTATATATCCTTTCCGTGCATTTCTAAATGTATTCTTGTTTCAGGGGTGCTATTTTGTGAAGTAGTTTGATTAACTGAGCCTTCAATAATAATCTGACTTACAAAATCATTTTCCGATGCAATTTCTAAAATATTTGCACCTATTAATTTCTGATTAATTAAACCAGAGATTTTCAAAAATTCATCGTTTACTAAATTAATTTTCATTTTAGTATCAAAGCCAATGATGGGATAATGAATTTCATTGATAATAGTTTCTGTTATTTTTTTTTCTGTGAGTAATCTTGCAATACTACTATTATTGTATTCTTCTAATTTGTTCGCCATTTTGTTAAACGAAACTGCCAGTTCCCCCAGCTCATTGTGTCTTTCAAAATTTACTCTTTGAGAATAATCATTAGCAGCTATTTGTTTTATGCTGTTAGTCAGTTCTTTAATGGGATTTGATATGTTTCCGGGAAGTTTAATAAAAAGAATAAGTGCAATAATGAAACAAATTAAGCTCATTGAACTGATTAGGATAATAGACTTATTGGCCGTTTCTTTTGCAAAGAAATTTTTGGTTTCAATAGCTTGTAAGTTTGTGTTCATTATCTCGAAAAGAACTTTCTGTAAATTAGACATTGCAGTTTCATCTGAATGATTTCTTTTTAGAATATCAAAATTATCAGAAAGAATTTCGGTTAGTTCGTTTTCGCCAACCTCCGTTATATTAGACTTTTGCTTGAAAAGATATATTTCAAAAGTGTTTAAGGCACCTTCATGGTTATTGTCAATTTCTGAAAGTGCCTTCAACATATTTTTTGTATAATCAATAGTTTCTTTGTTGTCCTTAATAATATTTTCAGAAGCTGATGACAATAGATTAATTTGTTTAATGCTGAACAATGCCAAAAGAATAATCAGGCTAAATAGCAATCCGATTCCAAAATTTAGCTTTGTTTTGATTTTCATATTGTTGTATTAATTTGACTTTGATAAAGATACATCAAAAATGCATTTGCCAAATGAATTTGTTACACAACTTTAGGTTTTGTACCTAGTAAAATTGCTCTAAATAAAATAAGAATTGGAATAATTTCTAACCTGCCAGCCCACATCTGAATAATATAGGTAACTTCCAGAACCGGGGACATTTCCGGGTTAGTAATTCCACATGACAATCCAACGGTACCTTGTGCCGATGCAGATTCGAAAAGAGCATCGGTTATTGTAAACCCTGCTCCCATGAAATAGTATGTTACGAATGTTGAGATTAAAACAAAAAGGAGATATACAAATGAAAAAGTTGCTGTTGCAGCAAGTTCTTTGTTCATCTCATCGGGTAATAAACGCTTGTCGTTAAACTTTACAATTTTTATTGTATTTTCTGATGAAAAAAAGCTGTTGATATGCCAAAGTAACCCTTTAATAATGAGCAAAACCCTGATGATTTTAATTCCTCCTACAGTTGCTCCGGCAGCTCCACCCACAATCATTGCCCCCATTACAATAAATGTAACAGATGCAGCATCCCAAATATGTACATCAGAAGTTTGCCACCCTGTTGTTGTTATTGCACTTATGAATTGGAATATGCCTACACGAAAAGGTTCAGAAGTTACCCCTGACCTCAGAAGCAAAACTGAAAGAATAATTCCACCAAAAATACAAGCAATTATTATAGAACGAGTTTGTAGATTTTTGTAAAATTGTTTGAATTCCTTTTCATAAATAATTCTAAAATAGAACGGTAACGAAAATGCACCTAATAACATAGGTAACAAATATAACATATCCATTGCTTTAGAATTATATCCTGCAATACTATCATCCAAAGTACTAAAACCTCCTGTTGACTGTCCAGTCATTGCATGATTTATTGAATCAAAAATATTTTCAGTCAGACTATAATCTGGAAGAATTAAATACGTACCAATAACCAAATAAACAAAACTAAAAAGAGTAACTCCTAAATAGATTTTCCATATTGAACGTGCAGTGTCAATAATTGTTGGTCTTAATCTTTCGCCGGTAGATTCAGCACCGTATAGTAAAAAAGCGACTTTGCCACTTGATTGATTTAAGACAGCCAAAGCTAAAACAATAAACCCTGCCCCTCCAATCCATTGGGAGAAAGAACGATAAAAAAGTAATCCTTTGCCAATGGAAGGTTCATGTACGGCCATTGTCAGCCCGGTTGTTGTAAAACCGCTCATGCTTTCAAATAAAGCATGTAATGGATTTCTGAAATAGAGTAAGCTGGATTGATAATCTGCAAAGGTTGGAACAAACCCTTGAGCAACCTCGGCAGGAGTAGCATAGGCTATGATGATAAACGGCAATGCTCCCATAACTGCAATGGATAACCATCCCACAGCTGCAATTATTAAAGCGTGTCGGTTTAATGGTTCAATGGTTGTTTTTATGCTTTTACGGAGCATAAATCCAAATAAATAGCATATAATCCCAGAAAATAAAAATCCAAATGCCGGGTAGAATTCAGAATAAATTAGTGATACCAATAATGGGAGAACCATTGTGTAGCTTAAAATAATAAGCAAACCTGCTATTTGCCTTAAAATCATTTTAAAGGTATCAAATTTGGTATTTTGTATTAAGTTCATTGATTATCTGCTGTGTAGTTTATTCGAAGAATGTTTTAATCTCATCGGTGCTTTGTGGCAACGAAAACACGAAAACGGTATCATTGGCTTTCAGTTTAAAATTGCCAAGGGAGATATATCCTTTACCATCTCTGATTACCCCACTTATTATTGCATTTTTGGGGAAATTAATTTCCTTTATGAGCTTATTGCTGATTTTTGAATTCTTTTTTATAATAAATTCCTGAATTATGGCATTAATGCCATACAGCTTAGAGAGAACCTTCCCTTTTAATATGTGACGAAATACAAAATTCGCAGCTGCCATTTTTTTGTTTATTAAAGTATCAACTCCCATCCTTTGAGAATATTCAAATAATCCAATGTTCTCAACCATTGCAATGGTTTTCTTAACACCGTGGTCTTTTGCCAGCAGGCATGAAAAAATATTAGTTTCGGCATTACCAGTTAACGAAATTACCGCATCGTAATCAGATATTTTTTCTTCTTCAAGTAAATTTACATTAGCACCGTCGCCACAAACAAATTGTACATTGGGAATATTTTTTGCCAAATAATTGCATTTTTCGTAATTCTTCTCTATCAGTTTAATGTTATAAAATTTGCTAAGATTCAAAGCAATGTATTTTCCTGTTTTGCTTCCGCCAATAACTAGCAGGTTCTTAATCTGAATTCTTTTCTTTCCTACGTAATCGAGCACTTTTTCCTTACCGTTGTCAGTTGCCAAAAAGTATAATAGGTCTCCATGTAAAATCACCAAATTACCTGTTGGTATCAAGGTCTCATTATTGCGTAAAATCGCTACAATCATAAAAGAGCCATTTGTAAGCAAATGAGCCGATTCTGCAATAGATTTGTTAACTATGGGAGCATCATCATCAACACGAACCCCCATTATGTACAAGTCTTTTTTGTATAGATTAAAAACTTCCGTCAGCGAAGGAGATTTTAATAAATATTTTATCTCGCGTGCAGCAAGTGATTCAGGAGAAACGAGTTCATCAATACCCAGTGTTCGCAAGTCAAGGATATTTTTATCAACCAGGTACTCCATATTATTGATTCGGGCTATAGTGGATTTTGCTCCTAATTTCTTGCCTATCAAACACGTTGTAATATTGGTCGATTCCACTGATGTTACAGCTATTAAAAGGTCTGCATCTCGCACACCTGCTTGGTTTAATATCTTATAACTTGTTGAATCTCCTAATATGGTTGCTATTCCAAGCTTGCTTTCTGCCAGAGCAAGTTTCTCACTTTGTTTATCAATAAGAGTAATGTCCTGATACTCCTTTTCCAATAGTTCTGCAAGATAAAATCCTACCTCGCCATCCCCTGCAATTATTACTTTCATATACCTTGCTTTTTTAATTCTCTATTATTGTTTTAATATAAATAGTCCGAAGGGGTTCAGGCATTAAATCAAGATTGTCCTTTAGAGTATGAGCATTCTCATCAAATGCAAGCGCATAGAAAAATGAATTTTCAATTGCATTTCTTTCATATAACGTCCCTTTTGAGTACAATAAATTTATAATCTTAAAAGGTTCTCTCTTATTTTCGCTATCTTCTTTAATTAATTTTTCAACATATTTTGCGAAATGATTAAGGAAGTCATAATCAGTTTTTAATGATGTCTTTGGAACATCAGTAAAGGCATTTGGAAACCATTGGGTAAGTGTATTTATAATTCGTGATTCCATAATCTGAATTTTTAAGTTTTACAAAACATGTAAAACCAAGTGCAATTCGTAAACCAGAATTCACAAACCTAAATTATTTAACAGTATTACAGGTGTTTATAAAATTTTCAGATGTTTTAAAAGTAAATTACCCTTTCAAAATGAAAGGGTAGATAATAGCGAAATGAAAGGGTGGTTGCTAATCTATTTTGTATTCAGATAGCTTTCTATAGAGAGTTGTAAGTGCAATTCCAAGTAATACAGCAGCTTTGGTTTTATTTCCGTTGGTATGGTTTAAAACACGTTGAATATGAAGTCTTTCAGCATTGGCCAAATCTAAAGAAGAATTTGCCAGGTTTTTGTGAGAAGTATTTACATTTTGTATTATTTCCTTCGGCAATAAATCGGTATCAATTACTGAGCCATCAGACATAATAACACAACGCTCAATCACATTTCTAAGTTCCCGAATATTTCCTTTCCATTGGTATTGATTTAATGCGCTAATGAAATCATCTGTAAATTTCTCAATTCTCTTATTGGCTTTAATCGAGAAAAATTGCAGAAAATGATATGCAAAAAGTTCAATGTCGCAAACTCTTTCCCGCAACATAGGCAACGGTATTTGAAAAGCAGAAATTCTGTAATATAAATCTTCCCGAAAATTTCCTAATTCTATTTCTTTCTGCAAATCACGATTTGTGGCTGCAATAATGCGAACATCAATTTTTGTGGGTTTACTATTGCCAACTTGAAAAAACTCATTTGTTTCAATTACTCTAAGTATTTTTGCCTGTAAGCCTAATGGCATTTCTCCAATTTCATCCAGAAATATTGTGCCATTGTTTGCTTCTGCAAACAGTCCTTTATGGTCTTTAATTGCTCCGGTAAATGCCCCGGCAACATGTCCGAATAGTTCACTTTCCAAAAGTTCTTTGCTAATTGCCGAACAATTTATTGCAACAAAGTTTTTATTTTTTCTTGTACTCTCCTGGTGAATGGCTTGTGCAAAGACTTCTTTGCCGGTTCCGGTTTCACCAGTAAGTAAAACGGTTGTATCACCTACCGCTACTTTCTTTGCAAGGTCTATTGATTTCTTTATCTGTGTTGAAGTCCCTAAAATGCTTTTAAATGAATACTTTTCCCCCAGTTGTTTTTCTAGCCTTTGAACCCGTTTTGCTAATTCAACTTTCTCATAAGCCCTGAATATCAACGGAATGACCTTGTTGTTGTCATCGCCTTTTGTTATATAGTCAAATGCCCCATTTTTTATGGACTGAACTCCGTCTGCAATATTTCCGTATGCGGTGAGTAGGATTATTTCTGATAATGGAAATTTCTTTTTAATTTCTTTTGATAGTTCCACTCCATTCCCGTCAGGTAATTTTACATCACAAAGCACTACATCAATGTCGCCTTGCTCCATTTTCTTTAAAGCTGACTTGCAATCCCCCGCTTGCGACACTTCAAATCCTTCCAAACTGATTATTCTTGTCAGCAAGGTTCTTAGTTTTTCTTCGTCATCTATGATTAATACATTCTTCAAAATGGATTCAATTTTTAGTACAAAATTATCAATTAAACGCAGGTTGGCAAAATTGCACTCATTGGCAAAGCTTTGGTTTTAGCGTTGGCTTGTGGGGCTTTGCCAATGTGTGCAATGTGGGTGGGGTTTCCATCTTCATTTTTTGCGGGGGGAAGAAAAAAACAAAATAAATTTGGCTCCGCCGAGCTCCACTTCGTTCCGGTTCCATCAAATTTGCACTGTCCTGTCAAAAAGCTAAATTCTTTCTTGTTTTAATTTGTCAATTTCGTATCTGTCTGGTCGTCTGTCTTTTTACACTGGTTGCCAACTTGTTTATATATCCAATAAAAGTTGCTTATATTTCAAAAATATGTTGTTAAAGACAACTTTTTGTGTTTTTTGATAAAGGTAACCTAAATATCTAAATCATCAAAAGGTGATTTAATTTTTCCTAACGATTGATGAGATACATGGGTGTAAATCTCGGTGGTGCGGCTGCTCTTATGCCCAAGCAATTCCTGTATGTACCTTAAATCTGTTCTCGATTCAAGTAAATGCGTTGCATAGCTGTGCCTTAACCAGTGTAGTGTGGCCGACCTTTTTATACTTCCACTTACCAAAGCCTGCCTGAATACGCACTGTAGGCTCTGCTCGCTTTAGGGCATACCTTTAGTTTGACCCTCAAAAAGCCATACCTTTTACCACATCCTTGATCTCTTGATCAAAAGGAAACGATATGAAAACTACAGCGTTATCTCTATGATAACCCCTTGTGAGCAAAACCTTTACTCTGCTCATACGGTAAGTTGTTTTGCACAGCTTCGCCCCGTCAGTCACATAAAACTAACATAGGGCAATGAACTTACAAAAAACTAAAAGTATAAATTTTTGGGTTAGCTTCATTATTTTTATTGGTTTTGTTATGCACAGCCAAATCAATTTTATAGGTAGATCTATTGGTAAATAAGTTGTATCATAATTTGTTAGCACGAAGCAACGGATTAATATTTCGTTAATATTCTCTCATCGGTTTTCGGGGTATACTTTTTTTTTATACTATTGCACTAAATAACCTAAATCCGTTAGCTATGAGAACATCTGCCATTCGGTTTACCATTACAATACTTATATCTTTTCGCCTCTGCATGTCAGCCCTGGCTTGGTCGGAGCATCCGCTGTTGGCCTACCCAGTGCTATCCTCCATATCGGATCTAAATGGAAAAGACCCCATTGCTGCCAAAAACCTAATATCATTCCTTTTGGAGAATGAGGTTGAGCTGGAGAAAATGCTCAACAACTACGAGATGTGGGCAAGACAAAACCTTACTTACCACGCACCCCTTCCCGACGAATTGAGGTTTAAAGCCACAGGTAACCCCGATGATATTATCCAAAGGTTCCTTTACGCTATTCGCCTTAATCCCAACGTGAAGATGAGACTTTACCTCCACCTTTTGCCCAACGAGGAGGTTGGCAATGGGATAACCATAGATCCGAAGGAGCTTACCACCCTGAACGATGTTTCGGCAATGATTCATACCAGCTATGTGAGAATTGAGGAGGGTGAGCTGGTTTCGCCGCTTCGCGTTCTATGCACTGCCAACGATGAACCCGATTATGGTTTCGATCTAGGGCTTTTTGTTGACAATAACACTCCTTATGGAGCCATGTATGGCTTTGGAAACCAACCGTTTGGTGATCCCAATTTGGAGTATGGCAGTCAGGCTCCCTTTCACATGGGCTTTTACCACGAGCCAAAGATCGTATTCTTCTTTGGCCCCTTTTTGAAGAAGACCATGCCCGAGTTCAGAATTTCACTTTTCAAGGCCTTGTCGGAGTTCGCATTTGCTTCAGGCAACGACTACTGGGGCTACCGTTTCATGGGTTGGGGCATGCACTACCTGGGCGATCTTTCCATGCCTTACCATGCAGCCCCCCTTCCTGGTGTTAGCGCATTCCGTATGATCTGGACAAACATAAAAGCCATGCTGGGGTTTCCCAAGAGCAAGGACAATGCAGTTCAGCTGGTATCCAACAGGCATTCGGTGCTGGAGCAGTTTCAATGGCAGCAGTTAAGGGATGCTCACCTAAAGGGTGATGACAACCACCCCATGCTTACAGCTTTACGAAACCCTATTGAATGTGTGGAGTATACCAGTGATTTTCCGGTTGGCATTGTTGCTAAAGAATCGGTAGCAAGGGCAAAAAATGTTGATAGAAGCCTGAAAAATTGGATGCCACATCAGCTGGTTTCGGTTCCCGAATTCGAAACTCCCGGATCACCCGAACTCAACAGGGTAGTTGATTTAACCCGAGAGGAGAAGGGTGATGAAGCAGTTGAGAATATGACACTTCTGCTTGCTGAAATATTCCGATCGTACAGCATGCATATTAAGAGTTTTTACAGATCCATTGCTGAGCAGCAGGGTGAAACAGTTGCTCAGGTTATGCCCTAGATTAACGAAGAGGGAGCGTTAAAGCATCTCTTCAGCATTGGCAATGGCGTAAGGTGGATCAAAATAGGGATCGAATCCAAGGTTATCAATTATTTCTCCTGTTTCAGAGTTGATATACCCTTTAACAAACTGTGGGGGAAGAAAATACACCTCATCTTGATTCTCATCGAGGTTGGGAGATTTTTTGCTAATGATCTGCTCCACGTTGATCAATTTCTTCGATAGAGAGATCATTTTAAGGTACTTGTTGTACACTTCCTTGGATATTCCAATGAGAATGACAAACTTGCCAAAGTACTTGTGAAGGTAGTGTTTGTAGATCAAATCCAGCTTGTCGTTGGTAACGGGCTCTGCTGTTTTGTAAAAAGTATCGATAAACCGGAATCCTTCCACTAAAATTCTTTGTGCTACGCTCTCCTCCTTGGTATAGTGTATATAAATTAGCTGTTTATTGATATCACCAACAATAAACCTTAGGATATCCTCATCGAATAGCTTGTTTGGTGGTGAGGGCTTTTCCACCTTTTCTTTTTGTAATTTTTTGAGTAACAGAGTAATACTATCGCTGCTCAGCTCTGAATCGAGCAGGTTCTGTTTGGAGATAAGTTTCTCAATAAGGTTTGTTTTCTTGTTTAGCTGGATATGTAGAATGGCGATATAGGCAAAAAGGATTAGTATGATGATAAACTCTGTGCTCATGATCCGTTGCGTTTCAACCTGCCTGTTAATATTTTTATTGCCAATTTGTAAATGTTATGCAATTTATAAAAAAAAACGTAGCTGATACATGGATATTGAAAAGATTGTTACAGAATAGCCAATTATTATTTGCTTCCATCAGATATTTAGGTCTTTCTTTTTACCCATCCATCAATCAATCACCCGACCCCGCCCTGAAGCATCGGGGCATAGGGGGTCGGGGCAATCATCAGCACCCCTTCATCATTGCGAACCCACCGTTTTTTTGGTGGGTGAAGCAATCTTAAAATGGTAGTACTGAAAAGATCGCTTCGTCTCGTCAAAAAAGATGACGAGTCTACCAATGACAGATTATTATCTCGTCATTGCGAAACCCTTTTTCTTTAAGGGTTGAAGCAATCTCTTTAAAAAAGATCGCTTTGTTATTCGCTTCGCTCATGAGATCGCTGCGCTAAGTTCGGAAAGTACCCTCGCGATGAACTGTGTTAAAAACCAAATTTAAAATGAACTTTCTTAATGTTTTTTTCCCAAACTGCCCCTTAGATTTTTGAGGGCAGCTTTGGGAAAAAAATATTAGGGCTACGCGACCAGCCTACTGCTCC
>Ga0334885_1005125_pt1 | contig 10835 bp, 8 predicted proteins | sample GraSluR1_MG_8_FD_207233 | JGI IMG/M metagenome (GOLD analysis project Ga0334885, IMG submission 207233) | Sludge microbial communities from methane-producing bioreactor in Wageningen University, Netherlands - Granular Sludge_31_05-R1 | ecosystem: Engineered > Bioreactor > Anaerobic > Unclassified...
AATCTAACCGGGATTATATATCGAGGAACAGGAAGGTTCAAGCGAGAACGACGTACACATGCAGAAGAGGAGCGGGGTTTTCCCCGCTCCTCCGGTGATGCGTTATTGCGTTGTGGTACGTCCTTCAGTCTCTTACTTCTTCAGAAGAAGGAAGAGAGGAGCAAGAAGGAGCAGGGTGGCAGGTGCGAATCCGCCGACCGAGCATCCGCCGCTGGAACCGCCGGAAGGCGTGTTCTGGGCGACTGTAATCACAACGGGGGTAGCAGGGTTGATACCCGAACCGACTTCAGGCACGCAAGTGATGTTCGCGGTGCCTACTGCTTCGGCCGTAACCACGCACGTATCGCCGCTGACGACGAAGGATGCGATGGCGGCATCGCTGGAATCCCATGTGACTACAGGTACAGCGGAGCCGTCGGAAACAGTCACAACAAGGTTGACGGTATCGCCCGGCTCCATCGTGGTGCTGCCCGAAGCGGTAAGAACGAGCTGGGGCGTGACCGGAACATCGCGAGCGCCTGCCACGAACATCGGGGTGATGATGTGCGCGCGTCTGTTGTGCTCGAAGTCGAACGCGCTGTTGTCTTCAATGGCCGCGCCGATCCAGTAGACGTCGGAGGATACAAGCTCTTCATCTTCGCCGACAAGGTTGAAGCGATTCTCGACATCCGGACGGAGTCTGAAGATCGCGGAACGACCGCCGGTAAGCTCTTCTCCCGCCCACACAGGGGTAAACTCGGTCAGATTGCCCGCGCCTCTGGCGGCAATCAGGCGAAGGTCGCCGGCTCTGACGCCGTCGAAACGCTCGCTGTCGAGCATGTAGGCGAACTGAGCGATATCGCCTGCAACACCATTAGCAGTCATCACGCCGAGGGCAAGGCGCTGCACGTTGGCAAGATCGTAGTTAGCGGCTTGGATAACGTCGTTCCTCACGAATACGCGCTGCTGGAAGTTTTCAACAACGTCGTAAGTCTCGGTGTACGTCTCGCCGACGATCGCTCTACGGTTGCTGAGTTCGACGAACTGTGCAGGAGCAAGTCCGCCTCTCATGTTATGGAAAGTAGCGTGCGTAGGAGCGAAGGGGTTCGTCGTCACGATAAACGCAGGATCGGTAACTCTATCCGTACTTGTTGCACGGGATCTGTTGAAGTCGCCGCCACGTCTGATCGTGGTCATGACATAGTACTCACCCGGAGCATCTGGGTCGATGAATTCTTCGCGCCCGAGAATCCGCTGCACATTGGGCGCAGCATTTCTGCGGAAAACAACCGCGGATGTGCCGAGCACGGCGGCATTCGCGTGAGCGGCATTCAGCTCGTCAATGGAGAAGACCTGGGTGAACAGCTCGCCGCGGGGGGTCTGGGTCACAGCACCGGCGCGGACCTTGGCCACGAAAACATCCTTCGCCCTCTTGCCGCCGAAGGGGGTATTTTCCCGAACACCATCGGCAGCAGCAACAACCATATCACCAACATTAATGGGAGCAGGAGCAGTCATAACTTCTTTCTGAATCCTATGCATTACGGCGACAAACCCCTCGGTTCCGCCCGGAAGATAGCTCACATCGGCGGACCATACGCGAAGAGGAACAAGGTTGCTCTGGTTCTCGGGGGCGCCGGTGGTACGAACACGGGCGTTAGCACCAAAAGGAGCGCCAAAAGCAAGGGCGTTCCGACCAGTACCAAGCACCCCAAGAGCATTTCCAGGACGGCGGTGAGAGCCCCATCCGTCGTATGCACGGCCAAGATCCGCACGTCCACGAAGAAGCAGACGAGCGATCTCACGCGCGGTTCCCTCTTCAACCCAGTCACGGCTTACAAGGTTAGCCGTGATATTCGTACCCTCAACACCGTCCACAGGGTAAACATCGTCAGCAGTATTAGCAAATAACGCATTATTGGTATTGAAATGATTCAGCGCCTCACGCTCAGGAAGCTGGAAGCGGGTATAAAAGTCCCAGCTCGCCTTAAGGTCGTTGGAGGCATTGAGCCCTGGCGTCCAGTCCGCGCTGACAAGCTGCGGAGTCTCCTGCGCCACGTTGTTGGGCAGAATGAACACGGGGGCAATACGACCATTGACAACCTCAAGAGGCAAAGGCATGGCCGCGAAGGCCGCACCGGCTGCAAAAACTGCAACGAACGCAAACAAAACTACTGCGCACAACTTCTTCAAAACTACCACCTCCACAAAGATATCGGAACGAAAAGCCTGTTACTCTTCCGGCTGGAGCCCGGATAGCCGCTGCGTACCACCGATCACCTCCGCGACGGTAAAATTTCCCGAACTGCAAAGAACGTTGAAACCCGGATACACCTCAAGCATTCCCAGAACACCGTTTCTTCATTGTAGCAGACGATAAACCAATCGACAAGTGGATTCTTTCGAAAAGCCGCATAGCTCCCATAGTAATTCGAAATCGCGGCTCCCAACCGACCGAGGAGAACATGCTCCTCAACACATTCCGCATCGCCGGAACCAAGCCGCCGGCCACGGTACTTCAGCAAATCCGGTATTCGGCTTTTATTGTGCGACATCACTCCTCTCAGTATTTTCACCTATTTTTTTCTTATGATAGGCTACACCCAGAAAGCCCGAATGTCAACACCTTCCGCGAAGTCAAGGACGAAAATTCCTATGAAACGACTGAGATACTCCGCTCTCGCCGCCGTTCTCACACAACCGATCAGACCTTGCTAAGAGCCTCTTCGCCACGTATACTTTTCTCCGTTGGGAATTTTCGGGGAGGTTCTCCGCCCGCGGTTCAAATCCGAACCCGTTTTCCGGGAGACGGATTGGAAGCTCACGAAAATGGCCGACTCTCAATCATCTTACTTATAAGGAGTGGTCCTCGTGCCGCCGATGAGCAAAGAAATGCGAAGGAAGAGCCAGATAGCTTCTCAGTCTCGAGGTGAAGACGGTTCTTTCTTCGTTTCCCGGATACTGCCTTTTACTATGTTCTTCTTATCTTTCTCTCTGCCGAATCTGGTATTTTCAGGGTCGTATTTTTTCAGTACGCTCCATCTGATGAAGTGGGTGGCGACGCTGGCGCCGATCGCTCTGTTGGGTGTTGTCCATGGGTTCCGTACGGCCCGACTGGGAGCGGAGCGAACGGGGTTCAGGCTGGACGGGTTTGCCTTTGTCTGGCTTATGCTTCTCCTTTATGTAACCGCGCAGCCGCTGTGGACGGATGTGCGATCGATGGTGACGTTCGCGCAGGAGTGGTTTTTCTTCGCTTCGCTCTGGCTGGTCTATGTACTGGCGTCATACATGGCCGACGAGAGGTTGCTGCGCGCGCTGCTGTGGGGCGCGCTGTTGAACGCGGCGATCAGCGTCCTCTTCGCGGAGCTGCAGATGCGAGGGTTGAACGGGCCTTATCCTTTTGTTATGCCTACGCCCGGAAACTATATTGCGAACACGGGGCAGCAGAACATGTTCGCGCTGTGGATGGCGATCGGGGGGCTCGGGGGAGCGTTTCTGCTGCTTTCAACCGACAGAGCTCGGAAGAAACCGCTGCTGAACGGCACGATCTTCGCGCTTCTGGGCGTGGTTTTCCGGGGGCTGATCACCTCGACGAGCCGTTCGGGAATTCTGGCGCTGGCGGTCGGGTACGCGGTGCTGGCAGTTTTTTACCTTCGTCTGGAGGGGCGGCGAATGCGGGCGAAGGTTCTCTTCGTGCCGCTGCTCTTCGCCGCGGTGCTGGCGATGAACGTCTCGATGAACGACAATACAGCACAGGCGCTGACGAACAAACTGGAAGACGTGATCGAGCGCCCTCTTTCGATCGCGCACAGGGACAGCATCTGGGCGACGAGCTGGACGATGTTTTCCGCGCGTCCTTGGAGAGGAACGGGGCTGGGGCAGTTCAAGTGGAACTATATGGATGCGCAAGTCGAGATGCTGCACCGGTGGCCTCATCTCAAGTGGCAGTACACGCACTGGGCGCATAACGAATTTTTGCAGTGGATGGCGGAGGCCGGAGTTGTCGGGGCCGCTTTGATGTTCTTTCTGTGGATCTGGTGGGGATGGGGAGCGATGTCCGCGTTCGTCCGAAAAACCCGACTATCGCCGGGAGCTGTCTGGGGGAGCGCGCTTGTGTCGCTTTTTTTCTTCAACGCGCTCTGGACGCGTCCATTCCACCGGATCGAGAACGCGGTCTGGCTTGCTCTGGCTTTCGCGGCGACGAACAGAGAAGTCCTTCCGCCGCTGTTTCCGGCTCTTTCCGCCGAGAGATTTTCACGTTCGCTGCGCGTAGCGGGCGGCGTCATATGCGTAACTTCGCTGGTCGGGCTGATCTATCTGGGCAACGGAGTGTACGGCGACAGAATGCTGCGCCTGGCCGCGGGAGTTCGCGGGGACGCCGCCGCGATGCAGAACTACTTGACCAGGGCGTACAACAGTCCGATGGTGCGCGACGAGGCCGAGATGCAGCTTGCGTATCTTCTTGTCCATCTTGGAGATCACCTGCAGGATCCCGAGCTGACGGCGGACGGACTGAACGCGTTGATCGCCTTTTTCGAGAAACAGCCTGACGTTCAGGAGCTGAGTTTTTTACGCCGCTGGGTACCGAGACTGAACAACGAAGGATTCAAACGATATGTGGAGTCCTTTACGAGCTGGCCGAATCCGTCGGGGACACAGTTGAACTTCTGAGGAAAGAGGGGCGCGGATTCCGCGCCCCTCTTGGTTTCGGGCTATTACTTGCGTCCGAGGAGAAGGAGGAGAGGGAGAACCATCAGGGCGAGTCCGGGCGCGAAACCTGCAATACCGCATCCACCGCTGCTGGAACTGGAGCGGCCTGTGGAAACGGTGAGGAGGCACGGGTCGGAAATGTAGCCCAGCGCATCGTTTGCATCGTAGCTTCCGTTGTCCTTGATTGCGATAAGCAGATAGTAGGAGCCGCCGGAAGCAAGGGTTTCATCGGCTCTCATGAAGGTGCTCCTGTTGTGCTTGAGGACTGCGAACGTGCCGTCCGCGAGGCGCGCGGCGGAGTCGACGAACCTGAACGTGCGCGAGTCGGAAGCGCTGGAAGAAACGGCTTTCACCGGGAAGAGATTTCCCGCCTTCTGGTTATGGAATCCGGAGTCAAGAGCGAACAGCTTGAGTCCGACTTTTCTTTCGGTGATCTCGCCTTTGAAGACGGGCGCGGTACCGTAGATATCGGCGTTGACACCGGAACCGTAGTAGTCCAGGATATCGGTGGCGCGTGCCGTTTTAAGACGGAGGAACCCGCGCACGTCAACGATCGCAAGTGCCGCGTCCGAGAGCCCTGTACCGGCAGTCGTTCCGAAGTACTGGACGTTCCGCAAAATTTCGACGCCCTCGGGCAAACTGGAAGAGGGAATATCAGGGTATACGGGCGTCGGGAGAGGGTTTTCCTCGGAGAGGGCGACAAAGGCGGGGTCGGCGATGACTCTGGGCGCCTCATTGCTGTCGTAGAGTCCGCCATCCGCCACGGCGAGGAGTATGTAGTACGTCTGGCCGGAGACTAGTGTCTCGGACTCCTGCATGAACGTTTTCTTGTCGGACTTGAGGATGGCGAATGTTCCGTCGGCAAGACCGGAGGCGGACTGGACGAAGGTGTAGAGAAGCGACTGAGTTGCCGAACGCGCCTTATAAACGCGGAGGTTACCGGCCTTTTTGCCGAGCAGAGAAGATATGTTCAACTGATACATAACGAGCCCTGTTTTGCCGTCGGCACTGACGCTTGCTTTGAAAACGGGAATTTTGACCCCGACCGTCTGGTCGAGATCGGAGTGCGAGGAGCGAATGTCGCGGAGAATCGCATCCGTGATAACGAGATGAGGTCCGGGAGAAACCGCAACGACGGCGGCGGCGGCCGAGCTGTTCAGTCCCGCCTCCGAGACGCTTGAAGGAGAGGTTGCTCCGGTGGCTACTTCAACTCCATCCGGGAGAGAAGACGATGGAATAAGAGGCGCAACGGGCATTGGCGCCGGATCCACAGGGTCTTCCGGCGCGGGAGCGTATACGAAAGTGGGGTCTATTATGTCGTCGCTGCCTACGTTGTAGTTATGGACTATGTCACCGCTCACTTTCACACAAAACGCTATGTAATGCTCAGACGTTATGATATCGTCTGCTCCGAGAACGCTTTTTTTATCGGAGCTGATGACTGCGAATCGACCATTGGCAAAGAGATCGGCAGATGTATAGGCCCTAGTAAACGAAGATCTCTTCGCCGCGCCTTCCCCACGAACTTTGACTGCACTGAGTTCGGAGGGAGTTCTGCCTGCGAAGCCGGAGGTAATGCTATGCATGACAACGACGTCGCCCGATTGAGCTCCAATGTCTGCGGAGTTTATCCGGAATGCAGGTATTCTTTGCTGCGGCATATTCGCGTGATTTGTTCCAAGGTACTCCTCGATCAGAGCCTGTTTCACGTAAACTTTTCCGCCGCTCTTTTCGACAGCGGCCTTGACGTCCGCAGATATCGCATTACGCAAAGGGAAATCGGCAAATGTTTCGTCCGTCTGATTATTTGGCACTACCTGATCCTTCGAAGCGACGGGAATCCCATCGATCTCGGGCTTTACCCACGTCGCCATCGCCGGAGCCGCCGCGAAGAGGAAGAGCGCGGCGAGCAGCAGCGCGTACATTCTGTTTCTGTTCACAGAGAACACCTCCATTTTATATTTTCCCAAGCTTGTGAAGCCTTCCCCGCATAAAGACAAACACACACCACGGAAGGGGCGCTGCGGGGCGTCCCGCCGTTTTCTCCCCGTTTCGGGGAGCCGAAGGGCATCCTCCTTTTGCGTCATTATAGCAAAGTGCGGGAGAAGCGGAAAGGCGCAAGAGAAAATCATGAGCTTGAACGGCGGGCCCGTGGAGCCTATAATGCTCCGGAGGAGCGGAAACCGCGCAGTCCGGCGGTCTTTGCGGCTCCCTTCATTTATAAGGAGTGATTCGTTCATGCCGCCCCGAAAAAAACAGGTTCCGCCGCCGCGTCCCGAGCAACTGCCGCGGGAGCCGCTGCTCGCGCCCCGTTGGCTTGTGTGCTGCGCTTTTTTCGTTTCCTTCGTTCTTCCGAACATCGTCTTTTCGGGGACGTTCTTCTTCAGCACGCTCCACCTGATGAAGTGGACGGCCACGCTGGCGCCCCTGGCGGTTCTGGGGGCTGTTGCGGGGTTCCGCGCGCTGCGGTACGGGACGGAGCGGACGGGCTTCCGGCTGGACGGCTTCGCGGTGGTCTGGCTGGCGCTGCTGCTCTATCTGACGGTGCAGCCGCTGTGGGCGCCGCCGCGCTCGACGGTGACGTTTTTTCAGGAGTGGTTCTTCTTCGGCTCGCTCTGGCTGGTGTACGTACTAACGTCGCTGCTGGCGGACAGGGCTCTTGTGCGGGCGCTGCTGTGGGGGGCGCTGCTGAACGCGGCGCTCAGCGTGCTCTTCGCGGAATTGCAGATCCGGGGGCTGAACGGGCCGTACTCCTTCATTCTGCCCACGCCGGGGAACTACATCGCGAACACGGGGCAGCAGAACATGTTCGCGATGTGGATGGCGATGTCGGGGCTGGGGGGCGCGTTTCTGCTCTTTTCGACGGAGGGGTCGCGGCGGCATGTGCTGAACGCGCTTTTGGCCGGGCTGCTGGCCGCGGTCTTCTGGGGGCTGATCGCCTCGACGAGCCGCTCGGGGATTCTGTCGCTGGCGGCGGGCTTTTTGGTGCTCTCGCTCTTCCGGCTGCGCCTTGAGGGGCGGAAGGCGGGGGGGAAGATTCTTCTGGTGCTGATGCTGTTTTCGTCGGCGCTGGCGGGGAACCTGCTGACGAACGAGAAGACGGGCGCGGCGCTCACGAGCAAGATGGCCGACATGGTGGAGCGTCCGCTCTCTTTCGCGCACAGGGACAGCATCTGGGCGACGAGCTGGACGATGTTCGCCCGCGCTCCGGTGAAGGGCGTGGGGCTGGGGCAGTACAAGTGGCACTACATCGACGCGCAGAACCGGATGCTGCGCCGGTGGCCGCATTTGAAGTGGCAGTACACCCACTGGGCGCACAACGAGTTTTTGCAGTGGATGGCGGAGGGGGGCGTCGCCGGCGCGGCGCTGATGTTCTTCCTGTGGCTCTGGTGGGGGTGGGGCGCGCTGCGGACGTTCGTCAAAAAGACGCAGCTGTCGCCTGAGGCCGTCTGGGGGAGCGCGCTGGCCACTCTCTTTTTCGTCAACGCGCTGTGGACGCGCCCGTTCCACCGGATCGAGAACGCGGTGTGGCTGGCGCTGGCCTTCGCCGTGACGAACAGGGAGCTGCTGCCGCCGCTGCTTCCGACGCCGCCGCCGGAGCGATTCGAACGGGGCGGGCGGCTGCTTGGAGGGGTCGTCTGCCTTGTGTCGCTGATCGGGCTGCTCTACCTAGGGAACGGCATCTACGGCGACCGGCTGCTGCGGCTGTCGACGATGGAGGGGCGGGATGCGGAGGAGATTGCCTCGCTTTTGGACCGGGCGTACCGAAGCCCGATGGTGCGGGATATCGCGGAGAAGCAGCGCGCGTACTTCCGTATCCATCTGGGCGAGGCGGCAAACGACGCGGAGATGCTCGCCGGGGGACTGAACGACCTGATCGCCTATTTCCAGAAGCAGCCGCACGTGCAGGAGCTGCACTTTTTGCGCGGCTGGGCGGGGAGGTTGAACGATAAGCAGTTCCGCGACTATATGGAGTCGTTCCAGCCGCCCGCGAGCGCGGACTGAGGGGCTCTGTTAAGGGATCTCTGAAAAACGCTGAGTTGGCCTCGCAGGAACTTGATGCAATCGAGCTCGATGAAGAGGGAAACCCTTTTTTCAGAGCTTCCTGAAAAGTTGCCTTCTCCGTACAGGAGGCGCATAATGGGGTATATTTTGGGCTTATTCGGAGGTGCGTTTTTTTGAAAAATGTACGCGTATTCGCGCTCGTTCTGGCAATTTTACTGACCGGCTGTTATCAGGCGGCGGCGTCCGTCCCGGTGACGGGGATCACGATCAGCCCGACGTCGCTCTCGCTGGAGAGGGGAGCAACGGCGATCATCACCATCACGGTCCACCCGGAGAACGCGACGAACAAGGGGACCTTCTGGTCGTCGAGCAATACGTCGGTGGCGCCCGTGCGGGCGAGCGACGGCATGGTCGGGGGGCTTTCCGAGGGGCGCGCGGTGATCACGGTGCGGACGGACGACGGGGGATACACGGCCTCGTGCGACGTGGCTGTGACCTCGCCGAGCCTGGGCTGTTCGGTCGGCGGCGGAGGCGCGCTCTTCGGCGCGGCGTCGCTCCTCCTGCTGGCCCCCCTGGCTTTGCTGCTGCTGCGGCGGTAACAAGCGAAGAGCAACGGAACACCGGATGCATTGAAAGACGGGCGCGCCGGATGCGTTCACTCGGCGCGCCCGTCTTTTTTAAGGGTATACGGCAATTTTTGGAAATTCTCTCCATACCCCCTCTCCCCTCCCCCATTTGACATTTTCCCCTAAGAGTTTTAAAGTGCACGCACCGGAGGGGGGTGTTTCGTACGAGCCCGAAGATTGCCCCTACGCGGGGGAATATGGTGAAGTTCGCGTCGTCGCTGAAGCTGGCCGAGAAGGGGCACGACCTTCTGGAGCGGAAGCGGACGATTCTGTTGATGGAGCTGACCGGGCGGATACGCGAGGCGCGGGAGCTGCAGGCGGACCTCGAGCGCGTCTTCTCGGAGGCGTATTTCAGCTTGCAGATGGCGGGGCTTTCGCTGGGGATCGACAACGTGGAGGAGCTGGCCTATTCGGCGCCGGAGTCGGACGACTTCACGATCCGCCTCCGCTCGGTGATGGGCGTGGAAATCCCGAAGGTCGACCCGGTGGAGCGGCCTCCGGCGCCGTGCTATACGTTTCTGGGGACGTCGGGGGTGCTGGACGCCGCGTACAGCCATGCGCGGGAGGTGCTCTCGCTGATCGCGCGGCTGGCGGAGGTGGAGACTTCCGTTTACCGGCTCGCGGTGCAGATCCGGCGGACGTTCCGGCGGGTGAACGCGCTGGAGAAGGTGGTGATTCCGTCGCACCGGAAAGTGCTGGCGTGGATCGCGAGCGTGCTGGAAGAGAACGACCGCGAGGACTTCACGCGGATGAAGATGGCGCGCGCGGGCGCTTCGGAAGAGGGAGGAATGGGAGCGTGAATTTGAGCACTGTGTTGAGCGAGCTTCTTGCCGCCGAAGACGAGGCGGTCGGGAGCGTGGAGGCGGCGCGGCGGAAGGCGGCGGAGCTCCTGCGGGAGTCGAGGGAGCATTTCGCGGCGGACCAGGAGGCGCGGCTGACGGCGGCGCGGGCGCAGGCGAAGGCGATCGTGGAGTCGGCGCGGCACTCGGCGGAGCTGGAGGCGGCGCAGATCGCCGACATGAGCGTCCGCGGGCGGCAGAAGATGAAGGAGCGCTTCGAGGAAGCGGCCCCGGACATCGTCCGCTCCCTGGCCAAGGACGTCGCGGCGAAATACGGAATAAGCAGATGACCAACGAGCAGAGCGAGTTGCGTCAGTCGCTTATGCCGCCCGGTTTAAGGCGGCCAAGCAGATGACTTTTCTCTCCGCGGGCGAACGGGCGGCGGCGACGTCGAAGGCGCGGATTTTCCGGGGGCGGCTGCTCTCCCCCGCCGACTATCTGCGTCTGCTCGAGTGCGAAACGGTGGGCGACATCGCGGTCACCCTCTCCCGCACCCCCGCGTACGAGACCTACTTCGACCGCGCGTCCCGTCCGGAGCAGATGCACCGAGGCGAACTCGAGGGGATTATCTCCACCGTGCCGATGCTGGAGGAGATGCCCTTCTGCCACTACCTCGGCCCCGAGCGCACGGCGCTGTTGCGGGCGTGGGGGGAGCGCTTCGACGTGGACGTGGTGA
>Ga0334885_1005127_pt1 | contig 10832 bp, 5 predicted proteins | sample GraSluR1_MG_8_FD_207233 | JGI IMG/M metagenome (GOLD analysis project Ga0334885, IMG submission 207233) | Sludge microbial communities from methane-producing bioreactor in Wageningen University, Netherlands - Granular Sludge_31_05-R1 | ecosystem: Engineered > Bioreactor > Anaerobic > Unclassified...
GTACGATCCCGAACACGATGACTGTCGAAAGTATCTCCCAGCGACAGTCCGCCAGGAACGAACTGCTCAGCTCGCTCCTTGCCCGATGCCCAATGAACGTAGAGGCGACGGGCAGCAAGCGGAGCTACATCATGGACAGAAGAGGCGAAGGCGTTCCGATCATCATCACCGAGAGCGAGGCGTTGTCCGGGAGGAGGCCGGAATATCTCCTGCTCGACGACGCCGAACTGAAGCTGACGATATTCGCCGCTGAGCCGCCTCACGGGAGGGAGTGAACGGTGCTCGCGAGAGTGAATGTAGGCGGCTTCTTGTGCATGGAGGCAACGGAATGAAAAAAGAGGAACTTATCGCCAGACTGAAGCAGCCGGAATGGAGCGATCTTGAATGCAAGAGATCGCGGAAGGGCGTTTCCGAAGATGCGTATCGGACGGTCTCCGCCTTCGCCAATACCGAGGGCGGCACTCTGGTGTTCGGTGTGAAGGACTCCGAGGGTGAACTGGAGATCGCGGGGGTCGATGCTCCGGACAAGGTGCAAAACGACTTTCTCAGCGCGCTGCGGACCGGCGATAAGCTGAATCGCAGAATAAACGCGGAAGCGGAACGCTTCGAAGTCGAAGACAAGGTTGTGCTCGTTTTCCATATCCCCGAGGCGTCGCGCAGCGAAAAACCCGTCTATCTCAGAGGAGACATCCGACAGTGCTACATCCGTCGCGGCGCCGGGGACGAGCAGTGCCTGCAGACGGAGATCGAACGATTCCTGCGGGATGCGGCGGCGGAACGGTGGGACAGCCTCACCATAGAATACGATCCGGACCGCTGCTTCGACCGCCGTTCCCTGGCCTGGTATCGAAGCCGTTACGAAAGCCGGCCCAACAACCGCTCCTATGCGGAAGTCGACGATAACGAATTTCTCTTTCAACTGGGACTGATCCGGGAGACGCCGCACGGCAGGCTTCCCACGCACGCGGCCGTTTTACTCTTCGGTTCGGACGGATATCTGCGCGGGATGATGCCACGTCCCGCAGCCGACTGCCAGCGTTTCGGATTCGCGTTCGGCGAGAACCCGCCCGGTGTGCGCTGGCTGGATAGGGTGATCATGGAGTCGAGCATCGTTCAGGCGTGGCTCTCCTTCCTGGAATGGTATATGAAGTTCGCCTCCGTCCCGTTCCGCCTCGACCCGGCGACCATGGAGCGGAACGACACGCCTGCCGATTTTATCGCTTTCCGGGAGGCTTTCGTCAATGTGCTCTGTCATCAGGACTACCAGGACCATACCCGCAAACCGGAGATCCGGCGTTTTTCGGATCGCACCATCTTCTGGAATCCCGGCGACGCCTTCGCCACCGGCGATCTGCTCGCTCCCGGCCCGAAGGAGGTCCGCAATCCGACTATAGCCGTAGCCTTCCGCCGCATCGGCTTCAGCGAAAATGCCGGTTGGGGCTTGAACGACGTGATTTCCCAGTGGACCGGCCTTGGCTACGTCCGCCCCGTCATTCGAAACGTCAAGGCGAGCAAGGAGTTCGAGTTGACGCTGATCGCGGCGACTCCCCCCGTTTCTTCAGGGCGAATCCGGTCGGGTGACACCGGCGAACAAGTAACCGAACAAGTAACCGAACAAGTAACCGAACAAGTGCGAAGGTTGCTGGGAGTTGTTGCAGGCGAAGAGATGAATGGACGGGATGTAATGGCGGCGCTTCGATTGCGTCATCGTCCAACCTTCCTTTACGAGTATCTGCAGCCCGCGCTCAGGATAAAGATTATCGAAATGACACAGCCCGACTCGCCGAAAAGCCCTACCCAGAAGTATCGGCTCACCGCCAAAGGCAGAGCTCTCCTGGAGTCCAGCGGCAGCTCGAAATAAATCCGCGCTTCGCAGTCGCGAGAACAGAGATCGATATGCTTGGAAGGCGACTATCCGAACATAACCGAAGGAGTGTTTATAATGGATACATGCACCGAGACCACGCGCTACCTTGTAATTCAAGACCACACAAGCGAGTATCCCGAGCCAATCACCTTGGAAAAAGGGGCTCCCCTTACCGTCGGCGAGAAATACGAAGGCCCGGAGGGATGGGATAACTGGTTTTTCTGCGAATCACCCGGTCAGAAAGGCGGCTGGGTTCCGGCGCAGATCATCGAAGGAGTCGAAGGCGACGCCGGCCGTGCCCGGGAAGACTACACCGCGAGAGAGCTGAATGCGAGGCAGGGTGAAATGCTTCTCGGCTCGAGAACTCTGAACGGTTGGGTATGGTGCGAACGGTCCGGCGGCTCGGAGTCCGGCTGGGTTCCGCTTGCGTGCCTCCAGGAAGCAAACCGGTGAATTTTGCTATCGCCGCCTTCCATGGATGCCGACGACGATCCCGCGTGCATTGTGCATGCGCTGGGCGTTATCGGTCGGGCAAAGAATATGAGCTGGCTCGCAAGAGACGCCGGGCTTGCGGATTACAGTGACGACGCCTCGAAAAGATGTGTCTGACGATCAATCCCACGCGACCAGATGAGCCGTCGCGTGGGTACGACCGTAATGGCTGTGCGTTGTGACCACCACCTGCTAGCGCGTAAACTCCCTGATTATTTCCGGGTGGATGCCTACAGCGGTAAATCGATTACAACGATGCCACTGTCTAATTTGGTATTTTTTGAAAAAACTTTGACGCAGCACGAAGTTCGTCATGCGCTGTGTCAATCTGAATACCATAAGAGAAACTTTCCGCTTCGCGGACCTAAAAAGATGTTTTGCTAGTTACGCCCACACCGCCCCAGCGGTCATGCATATCGCAGTCGCAATGCTGGAATGAAAGAGAGGAAAGCTGCGAATCTTAGAGGAGATCGCTGCAATATTTTTGGAAACATGGCATTCTTATGAGATAATAACTCTGCGAAGGGAGGAAGAACTCGTGAGTATCGTAACGAATCTAAAAGGCCGATTGCGTAATACTAACCTATCCCAAAGCAGAGCGATGTTTCCTCTATTTGAGGCTGTTGTGAATTCCATACACGCTATAGAGGATGCAGGACTTCCTCCCGCCGAAGGACGAATTGACATTGAAGTTTTACGAAGAGACGACAACCAGTTGTCGTTATCCTCAGAAATGAAATCGTCGCAAAACGACATAGTTACCTTTCGTGTAACAGACAACGGTATTGGTTTCTCCGATATCAACATGCTTTCCTTCAAGGAACTGGACAGCTTGCACAAGAGGGATCGTGGGGGGCGTGGAATGGGGCGTCTCTTATGGCTTAAGGCGTTTAAACAGGTTTTCGTAAAAAGTATTTTTCAAGAGAATGGTATTTTGCGTTCGCGCTCCTTTTTCTTCGATGAAAACGGTATCAGCCGTGAGACGCTCTCCGATGTCGTGGAAAAGACGACGTGCCGAACGATGATTAGTCTTGAAGGCCTGTTCGAATCGTTTCAAAAAAAGACACCTAAAAAGCTTGTGACTCTTGCCGAGGAAATTTTCGAACATTGTCTTGGCTACTATATTAGGCCGGAAGGGGCTCCGAATATAAAGATTTTCGACCAAGACGAAAGTATTTTTCTTAACGAGATCTATGACCAAAATCTCTCAACCTCGATAAGTGCTGATTCTGTGGAAGTAAAATGGCAAGTATTTGATATAGCTCATGTAAGGCTCAGAAGAACAGCCTTGCCTCCCAAAGTTCACTACTGTGTTGCTCAACGATCAGTTCAAGCTTTGGATTTGAAAAAAATGATAACGGGCCTCTTTGGGAAGTTGGAAGATGAGGAAGGAGTATTTTACTACGTTTGCTACGTTACATCCCCCTTCTTGAACGAGCGCGCTCATTCCGAGCGGGCAGGATTCGACATCGCGGAGGAGCAGAGCGGGCTTTTTCATGATGTTGAGATTTCCTTCAAGGAAATCGACGCCGCTATCGTCGAAAAGGTGGAAATGTACCTAAATCCATATTTGGAGACAAGCAGGGAAGAAAGCTTTGAGCGAATCAGCCGTCTCGTGGACAATGAACTTCCTTCCTACCGTCCTATTTTGAAAAACATGGATAAAAAGAACATCTGCTTCCCTCCCTCAGCATCAAAGCATGAGATGGAGCTACAGTTGTATAAAGAGAAGTCGAAACTGGACGCGGAACTGCTCGAAAAAGGGCAACGCATTCTTGAAGCGAAGAATGAGAGCGTAGAGGACTACAACCAAAGGATGAATGAGTATCTACAACTTGCCGGAGATCTCAAGCAAGCTGAGTTAGCAAGATATGTTGTCCACAGGCGCGTAGTTTTGGATTTTCTAAAGAAACTCATCGAACGCATGGACAATGGGGGGTATAGTCAGGAGCGGGCAATCCACTCTCTAATTATGCCTATGGGCAAGGATTCCGAAGAAATCAACCCGTACGAAAACAATCTATGGCTCATTGATGAAAAATTGGTGTTTCATCATTATTTAAGTTCCGACAAGTCGATAAAGTCAATGCCGATTACGGGTTCCAATTCGGAAAAAGAGCCTGATCTACTGAAGCTTGATTTGTTCGATAAACCGACCTTGGTGGGTAATATTCAGCAGCTCCCACTGGCCTCAATCACTATTGTCGAATTCAAGCGTCCAATGCGCAACGACATGAAGGAGGGTGAGGTGCACGATCCCATCGAACAAGCCCTGAAATACCTTCGTCGTGTTAGAGAGGGAAAGGTGTTAACACTCAAAGGACGTCCAATCCCTCGCTCGGAGAACACGCCGGGATTCTGCTACGTTATATGCGATTTAACTCCGACCATGATAGAGCGTTGCGAGGTGGGTTCTTTAGCCCCCACAAGCGATCAAATGGGTTTTTTCGGATTCAACAAGAATTTTAACGCGTACATTGAGGTTATCTCCTACGAAAAGCTATTAAGTGACGCTATGCAGCGTAATCAAGCCTTCTTCGAGAAGCTTTCCCTAAGTAGTGTTAGGTAAAACAAAAGCAACGACGAGTTGATTGAGCCAAATTCTTGATTTTTTGCTCCATCAACGCTGACGGCTGGCTACTTAACTACCACTTCGTCAGAAGACAATGCGACCATAGCGCGTTCTCCAGAAATATTTCTTACAAATTCAGCTTGCTACGCTAGGCCCGCGCTCTTCCGGTTTCCTATCGCTCCGAGTGATTCTTCTTCGCTTCCTTCAACACTGTCACCCTTGCCTCAAGGATCGCAAACGATATCACCTTAGCACCTGGCACCACTTGATTGAAGATATAAAAGTTTCAAGTGTGAAAAGCTCCATAACTGCCTCCATCAGTTAATTCAGCACGGTATGGTACCCTGCCAAGTCGAGTTGTGGGAACTCTTTTTAAGGCAATTCTATGTTCCGATTGAGAAAGTATGATCGATTTCTGTCACGAGAAAAAATGAATACGATTATATTGCACTGCGCATGATTATATTATCCATTGCTTCTTTCTGTGGTCTCGGCGCCACAAACCGCTACTTTGAATCCTTGCTGAGATAACTTGTCATATACATTAGCCAAGTTTACCTTGCTAAAAAATGGTAGATTTTTTTTTACAGTGCCAGAACCTTCACCAAGAATCAGGAAGACAATCTCATACTTGCTGCTTATAAGTTTTTCCTCTGGAATCAAATCCCTAGCTTTAGGATCCACTTTTTTAAGCACTTTGCGTGCCATCTTTCTAAACTGATTGTCAGCGAGCAACACATCTGCAGATACACTGCCCTGTGCAAAGAGATGACTCAAGCCGGCAGATCCTCCTTTGCGGTGTTTTACATGCACCATTTGATATTTATTGGTGAGCAAATCACATACTTCTATCGGGGTGGTTGTTCTACTACTTTTTACTAGTTTTTTATCCAAAAGGTAACATTTTAGTTCTTTCGCTGCGCGAATATTATAGTCTCCTTCCGATTCAATCGTGAGTTTTCCATTTTCTATCCAAGTCTCAATCTTAGGGAAAGATAGTGTCGATTCAGGGATTCTATCAAGAGTTGTGTTTATTCGAGTCATAAAGGATTTGTCTATTTCATACCATACACCTGCGAACAGAATGTGGTTCTTACTATCATCTTTGATCACTTCAAAACAGATCATCTTGTAGACGCTAAAAGCCTTCTTGTCACCTTGCACATCAGTTACAAAAATCTTATCATGTTTTAAGCTTTCAATTGACACTTTATTTATGTCAATGGTTTCTAGATAGATTTTAGAATCAATTGTTGGCATAATGACGCTCTTTGATCGTGTGAAGCTAAAGCCGCTAATCGAATCCCATTCAACAATTTCAGGCATAGTGATGGCGAAGTCGCGTCCTTCCTTGATAGCCTTCAGTAGCTCCTCATCAAGTTGTGCGACAAGATTTCTGTCTTGAGTTCTGCGAATGTTATCTACCCAAGCGAACTCCTTCTTGTAATCCATGTTCTTATAGTACTTGAGGATAAGCTTTACGACAGCAGGCAGGTTTTTGATTTCCATCTGCCTACCAAAGGAGAGCATAGCATCTCCTCCTGTTATATTAGTGAGGTCGATATTGTTTTTTGGGGTGCCTGTAACTGCTCTCAAGACATCTCGCGAAATGTCGATACCGAATACATCAACTCTTGATTCCCTCACCGCCTGTGCTCGTTTCTGGATGGGTTGGTCGTCAAGAGTGTATAAATCGACAGATCGCAGGCTTTCATGGTTCAGCATATTCAAAGCTGTCTTGATTCCAAAATCTTGAGCAAATTTTGAAATATCTATGAGGAAGCGACCGTAACCGAAGACAAAAGCAACAATTCCTTCTTCTGTCTTCCAAAATAGTACGGAAGAACTGCTCTTACTGGTTAACTCAGGTATTTTTTCCCCTGTCAACTCGTCAAGAAAGGAGCTCCACTTAGGTCGCTTCTCCTGCGTGCACTTCACATAAAGAGTTGCGCTGTTGCTTTCATATTCCTTAACAGAGTAATTCTTTACGTAACAACCTGGAACTAAGAGATTGTCAAACTCTTCTCTGGAGTGCTCTGATTTTGTGAAAAACGCGTTAAGGTAAACATAGTGTCTGCTTCGATCCATGCCATCTTCCTTTAGCGTCATTGCAATCATGTCCCTCCAATAATAAACGCGTGCAGATTTTCACAGCTCACTTGCGGATTCAACATCGATAGGCAATTTCGGACTCGGCGGTTACTCAGTTTCATTATTCATCGTGATTATCTCTCCATACTTTCTCAAGCCAGTCTTGATCCAGCTTGAGCACGAGTGTCCTTGCCAAGCCATCTATGTGCCTAGAAATATGGAGCTCCCGAAATATGCGTTCTTTCTCGTTATAAACTTTGCGTCCACCGAAGAATACAGATCGGTTAAGGGCTAATGGTGGACTGAAATAGTAACGGCGTTCGCTTTTATCATCTGAAAAAATAAGATAGTATTGGGACTCTGTCCGAATCGTCCTGTAGAAGACGCGACAACGTTGTTCGTCTGTTCTTTTGAATAGCTCATCCGGGAAACTGTTACTGCCAACGAAGTGGAGTAGCGCTCCAGCACTTGAACTGGCAATAAAATTCACTTTTATCTTATTAAAGTATTCTTTAAGCGAATAAAGTGCGTTGAAAAAAGCTTCCTTGTCGACGTCGACAGGCGTGAATCGCTCTATGAAATCGAGTACGCTTTTAGCAGAAATAAATTCGCTATAACGCTCTTTCTTCAAAAGTATTTCCCTAAAAAGGCTAATAAAATCGTTTTGATTTCCGACTGAGATGCATTTTTTTACACTGAGATAGCTTCTTTCTAATGTTTCGATTATTCTCTTTAAGTCGTCAAGAATAGGGATATTGCGGTAAGAGACAGTCTTGATGTTGTGCGCAAAGGCTAGTCTTTCGGCTTCCTCGTTAAACCCATTGGCTGAGAAGTATGCTCCTAGTTCGGTATAACGCATAGAGGCTTGGGTGAAGTCATCTGGCACAAAGTAATTTTCTTGAATGTCTTTTATCGTGCCAACGAACTCTCGAATCATATGTTTCTCAATAGACTTGCTGTAAAATTTAACCTCAGCTAGAAGACGCAGAGGACTCACGAAAGGAATAAAGTGTTTATAGTCGCATGGGCAGTCGATTTGATGCCATGTGCCCCGGCCACGCATCTCAAAGAAATGCTCTCGATTCCTCCTTGTTCTGCCATTGTCGACGTTAGCGATCTCAATAAAACCATTTTCTTTTAGAAAACAAGAGACGACTCCTTCCCACATATACCCTTTGAGTTGCCCTCGTCTTGTGTTGGATTCATAGTTCATTCCACTTATCTCCGTTCTCAAAGAAGGAAAAGCTGCATGGGCTGTGTCCATTGAATGTTATTAATTCCAGAAATATAGCAATTTTCTTCGCCTTTTACAACCTATTTATAACCTCGTTGAGAGTATTGTACTCTTCAAGTAGTCTGGTTCAGCTGCTCGGTAGAAGGTGTTGTTGACTATCGGCTATAGTGATATTCACTTTGAGTACGGTCAGTATTGGAGTCAACTGAGATTCGCGTTCTCAGCAGTCGATAGGCTTGAAAGCGGCGCACGAAACATGAGACCTATTTTGCATGAGGCATTATCGGCACTAATTCCCCCAACACTACGAGTGGTCTTCATAAAACGTTCCTCTCATGGAATATAAGCTCAAAAGAACCGGAAAGCTTGAAGACAGGTCTTCGGAAAAACTTTCATGTATTTTTTACCACAGTTTATTTATTCCCGCAAGTCTTTCGCGGATAATCGCAAAAATATCTCAGCCTTCGTATTCAAGTATCCCGCTTCTTCTTCAACTTGTTCCGGTTCTACCCGCGACTTCTCTTTGCGAGTTCACCCACTCCGCCGCATCAGTAATATTGCCTGATGTACTGAAACGCCCTCTCGAAGAGGTCCGCATCTTTGATCTTGTACTTGACGTAGAGCAGCTCCCGCAGAGCCTTCTGGACTTCGCGCTTTCCCTCGGTGGTGTCCTGCCATCCCGGGAAGCGGACCACCCGCACGATCTGGTCGATGTCGTTCACGATGCGCTCCACCATCACCGGGGTGTTCACGTTCTTCACCTCGGCGAACAGTTCGGAGAGGGCGGCCTTGGCATCCTTGCGCTCCTCGACGGGATCGGCTTCCTTCTCGGCCTGCACGACCTCCTTCGCCAGAGCGAGCAGCTCCTTCAAAAACTCCAGGCTGTTGAGCAGTCCTTGTTCGTGGCGCTCCTTCAGCTTTTCGAGGCGCTCGCCGAGCGCGATGAACTTCGGATTGCCCCTGTGCTTCCGAAGCCGCGCGATGAGCTTGATCTCTATCTCTTTTCCCTTCTTGCCCTTGTTCTTCAGGAACTCCTCCAGAATATCCGCGTCCATCACAAGCGTTTCGAGGTCGTCGCGCACCGTCTCCAGATGCACGTTCATGTGGGCCAGTTCGATGGTCTTGGCCCCGAGCGCGTGCCAGAGCAGCTTTCCTTTGCCGCTCAGGGGCTTTACCGATTCGTAGACCTGCGTCAGCCACCTGTAGTCCTTCTCGAACGGAACGAGCGCGGGGTCCGGGGAGAGTGCCTCCCAGAGCCTGGAGAGCACCGAAAATTCGGCGGCGAACGTGTCCTTGATTTCGTTGTTCGGCAGGCAGTCCTGCGCGGTGATCAACCCCTCGTACCCGCCAACGGAGCGGTCCGTTCCCGGGAAGAAGGCGAGGCAGCGTTCCACGATTCCTGGAAGTTCCGCCTTGACCTCTTCGAGGTTGGTCACAACTCGCTGGACGGACTTTTCGTCGAAGTCGAGGGCGTTCGCCACGTCGTCGAAGATGCCCAGGTAATCCACGATCAGGCCGTGCGTCTTGCCGGGGTAGACGCGGTTCGTCCGGCAGATGGCCTGAAGAAGGCTGTGGTCCTTCATCGGTTTGTCCAGATACATCACCTGCAGGATGGGGGCGTCGAACCCGGTCAGCAGCTTGGAAGTGACGATCAGGAACTTGAGCGGATCGTTCGGATCGCGGAAGCGGTCGAGAAGACGTTCCTCCTCGTCTTTCCCCAGCTTCCACCCGGCGTAATTATCGGCTTTGCCGCCCTGCGTGCTCATCACGACGGCGCTTGCGTCCGGCCCGATCAGCTCGTCCATCGCCCTCTTGTACAGCACGCAGCACTCCCGGTCGAACGTGACCACCTGCGCCTTGAAGCCGTTCGGCTCCACCTTCTCCGCGAAGTGTCCGACGATATGCCGGCAGATCGCGTTCACCCGTTCCGGGGCCTTGATGAGCACCGCCATCTTCGCGGCGCGCTTCGCGAGGTCGTCGCGGTCTTCTTCGCTCAGTTGGTCGGTCATGCGGGCGTAGGCTTCGTCGATGGCTTCCCTGTCGATGTGCAGCTTGACGTCCACCGCCTCGAAATGCAGCGGGAGCGTGGCCTTGTCGCGGATGGAGTCCTGAAAGGAGTAGCGGCTCATGTACCCCTGTTCGTCCTCCTCCGCGCCGAACGCCCAGAAGGTGTTCCGGTCCCGCTTGTTGATCGGCGTTCCGGTCAGGCCGAAGAGAAAGGCGTTGGGGAGCGCCTCGCGCATCCTGCGTCCGAGGTCGCCCTCCTGGGTGCGGTGCGCCTCGTCCACCATCACGATGATGTTCGAACGCTCGTTCAGCCGTCCGCCCGCCTCGGCGAACTTGTGAATGGTGGTGATGATGATCTTGCGCGTGTCCGCGGCCAGCAGATCGTGAAGCTCGTTCCGTGCGGAGGCTCCGATCATGTTCGGAATGTCCGCGGCGTTGAAGGTGGCGGTGATCTGGGTGTCGAGGTCGATCCGGTCCACCACGATCATTACCGTGGGGTTGCCCAGCTCGCGGTGCATCCGCAGCTTCTGCGCCGCGAAGACCATCAGGAGCGACTTCCCCGAACCTTG
>Ga0334885_1005129_pt1 | contig 10827 bp, 8 predicted proteins | sample GraSluR1_MG_8_FD_207233 | JGI IMG/M metagenome (GOLD analysis project Ga0334885, IMG submission 207233) | Sludge microbial communities from methane-producing bioreactor in Wageningen University, Netherlands - Granular Sludge_31_05-R1 | ecosystem: Engineered > Bioreactor > Anaerobic > Unclassified...
AGGGAAACATTGAATGCTTGCTGGAAAATTGGATGAATGAATATGCTTGTTTGGGGTATGGAGAAGAACTTTATCCCGCTATCATTGATTTTTGTGAATTAACCGGAATTAAGGTGGTTCTTCCTTAGAACGTTTTGAATATCATTTAAAAGCAAAGAGTGAGTTTTTTCATTACAAGATGAAGAAGGAGAGGAAATTGAAATCGTGATTGATTCGCTACCAAGCAATCGTTCTCTTCGAAAAAGACTCGGCCTTTTCTTTTTGGAAAAGAAAAATGGTGTTGCTTATTTATTGCTGATACCAAGTTTAGTGCTTATTTTCGGGATCCTCATCTATCCCCTCCTCTATTCTCTTTATATTAGTTTTCATGACTATCTTCTCACTAAACCCGGAATATACAATTTTATTGGATTAGCCAACTACCTTGAAGCTTTACAAAGTAATTTTTTTCTGAAAAGTGTCATTCGCACTCTTTATTTTGCCTTTGTTTCAGTGGGGATTGAGCTGGTTTTGGGTTTAGGAGTAGCTTTAGTGCTCCAACAGAAATTTCGGGGAAGAGGTGTGGTTCGGGGTTTGATTATTCTTCCCTGGGCATTACCAACTTCGGTAAATGGGATCATGTGGAAATGGATATATAACGCCAACTATGGTGTTCTGAATGCTCTTTTAAAGCGCTTGGGACTGATTGAACGTTATCAAGTCTGGTTGGCCGATCCAACCCGAGCTCTTCACTTTGTAATGCTTGCAAATATCTGGAAGGAAACGCCGGTAGGGGTACTGATGTTTTTGGCAGTTTTAGAACAAATACCGCGTGAACTCTACGAAGCAGCTTTAGTCGATGGAGCTAATACTCTGAAAAAATTTTGGTATATCACCCTTCCCCTGTTAAAGCCGATGATTGTTACTTTAGCTATTATAAAAATCATCTGGGCGATTCGGGAATTTGATATATTCTATATTATTACCCGGGGTGGTCCGGGTGAAGGGACCAGTGTCTTGAGTTATTACGCTTATCTTAATAGCTTCAAGTTCTCAAGAATGGGCTTTGGAAGCGCCATTGCTTATTTGGTTATCGTTCTGGTTATTTTTATTGGCATCCCCTATTTTCGCTATATGCGAAAGCAGGAGGTTGATTGAAGATGGACAATAAATCAAAAAGAAAATTGAACCGATTACTCCTATGGATTGCCGTGGTAGTGATCCTTATTGCAGTGTTAGCCCCTTTTCTCTGGCTCGTTATATCCAGTATTTCCCACAAGGTAGATTTAACCAGTGTACCACTCCATTTTTTCCCCAAAAATCCAACTTTTGAGAATTACTTGAAGATATTTTTTGGTGGTCGGGGAGTAACCGATGCCGCTTCCCAATTTGGACAATGTACAATAAATAGTCTTATCGTCGCATTTTTTGTCACCTTGATATCGATGGTTGCCGGTTCTTTAGCTGCTTATGGATTAACCCGGCTGGATTTTCGAGGGAAAGGATTCATCGGGACCTCGATAATTTTACCCCAGATTCTCCCTCCCATTGCTCTCATTATTCCATTGTTTTTGATTATCAATGGCTTTGGGATGGTCGATACTCGACTCTCTTTAATTTTAACTTATATTTCTTTTATTCTCCCTCTGGTCATCCGATTGATGATGGGTCATTTTGCTTCAATTCCTTCCAGCATTGAGGAGGCAGCTCGAATTGATGGGTGTACTCGAATTGGAGCGTTAATGAGGATTGTCCTTCCCCTATCGGCACCCGGAATAGCTGCTACATCGATTTTTGCTTTTATTATTGCCTGGAATGAGTTTTTCTTTGCCCTAATTTTTGCTTCAACCCAGTCTTCGAAAACCCTATCAGTTTTAGTTGAAGAATTCAGTAGTAAATTTGGTTCTGATTTTATTTCAATGAGTACGGCTGGAGTTTTAGCCAGTCTTCCACCAGTTATTCTCGCTTTAATTTTTCAAAAGTTTATTATTCAGGGGTTAACTGCTGGATCAGTGAAAGGGTAAATATTCATAATAGTACCGTACCAGGGAGGAAGGATAGTCTCTCCTATTCCTTTTTATGTCAGAAAATGGGATGAAAACCCAAAATTCGACATGCCACGGCATGTCGCTACATTAGATGAAGAACGGGCACAATACATTGTGCCCCTGCAATTTTTTAATCTTTTGTAGGGACTTGATTCATCATGCCCGGGGATTTTCAGGATAGACTTTCATGCTGCCTAATAGCACTAAATAACAATGAAAATATTTATCTGCCGATCAATTTCCCTCTTTAGCGAAGGGGAGTTAGGGGGATTTGAGTTTTTTTCTGCTCCGTCATTGCGAGGAGCGTCTTGTGCGACGTGGCAATCTCTACCATCCACTTAGTCATTCTGAGGAGTCCGGTGTTTTTGCCGGACGACGTAAGAATCTCATCATTTAAAGTATTTATGAAGAAAAAAATTAAAAGATGAGATCCTCACGCCCTCAAAAAGCGAGGGCTCAGGATGACCGATTAAAGGCACACCCCCCTTTATCCCCCCTCAATGGGGGAATTTATAAGATGGTATTTTCAGGGTAGATAAATTCTTATTCACTAATATAAATAGGAATTTTATAAAAAAAGGAAAGAAGGAGGTGCAATAAAGATAAGAATTTTCTGAGTATTATATAAAAAAATTTTGGAGGTAAAGATATGAAAACCCAAAAAAGTGTTTGGATATTATTGTTAACCTTGGTTTGGATGTTATCGATAGTAATGGTTGGCTATAGCCAGGAACAAATAGCGGTCATTATGCCTCGTCACGAGATGGATGTCAAGGGTTTGTGGGAACAGCAAACTCGAGAATTTGAAAAAGAAACCGGTATCAAGGTGGAATTAATCACCATGGCCTGGGACCGAGTAGCGGATAAAGTACTCACCGAATTGGCTGCGGGCGGAACATCTTTTGATGTTATCGAGTTTGATAATGCCTGGGTCGCTAAATTTAATGAAGCTGGCTGGTTGGTTCCACTCAACCAATATATGGAAGCTGATGTTATCGATCAAATGCTGCCAGGTTTAGTCAATACTTTCAGTGTCGATGGTACCCTCTATGGTATAGTATGGAATAACGACACTCGCTTTTTTATGTATAACGGAAAGAAATTAAAAGATGCCGGTATTGCTGAACCACCTCGCACCTGGGCAGAATTTGTCGAGCAGTCACAGAAAATGATTACTGCCAACTTGATTCAATACGGAAGCAGTGAAGCGGCCGAACAAAGCCAATCGCTTGCGAACTGGCATTCCTTTATAAGCTATAGCTTTGGTTCTGATCTGTTTAACAGCGAAGGGAAACCAACCTTTTTAGAGCAACCTGCAATCGATGCCCTCACCTTTATGGCTGATTGTTTCCTGAATACGAAAGTCATTGATCAAGCTTCACTTACCATGAATCAGGAAATGACCGCCAATGTTTTTTATAATGGAAGCACAGCGTTTTTCCCCCAAGCCTGGCCGGGTGTTTATAACGCTTCAAATGATGAATCTATTTCGCAAATCGTTGGGGAAGTTGAAATAGCTGAATATATTCCGGCAGCAAAACCAGAATTTCAAGCTACTTTAAACCTCCCGGAAGCTTTAGCTATTCCAGCCACATCGAAGAACCCCGAAGCAGCCTGGAAATACATTGAATACATGACCAGTCCGGAGAGAGACAAAGTTCGTTCTCTGGAAATTGGAACTCTTCCCATCTGGAAAGCCCATTTCGAAGATCCTGAACTATTAACTCTCTATCCCTATTGGAAAAATTTTGGAAAACAGGCAGAATTTGCCCGGGCTTTGCCTCAACTCACTTGGTATGACGAATGGTCATACGCTCAACAGATTGAAGTTCAAAATGCTTTGATGGGAACCAAAACTCCACAGGAAGCACTCCAAAGCATGTATGATGCCATTGAGAAAAATCTTTAATAAAAAATAAACCAAGGCGAGAGGATCCTCTCGCCTTGGTTTATTTCCAAAAATTAAAAAAAGTATAAAACAATCTCTATTTATATTAAAAAGCATCAGTTGGAAAGAATTAAACCTTTTCCCTATTATGTCAACCCCTACTCTCTTTTTAGCATTTTTTACCGAATGAAAAGTGATAGTTTTCAACTTCACAATCGTTGTGATAAGTCCTCTCTGCCAAAAGAATCAGCACGTTAACTGGTTGATCCCCTTTGGCATATGCGGCATGATGCCATACCCCTATTTTTAGCCTGACAAAGGTAAGTTTGGGAACTTCGAAGATTTCGACTTTCATGTCTTCAGATTTTTCTGCTGAAGCGCCCACGTGAATAAGTACATCTCCATCAAGGGGCAACATTCCCTCTTCGGTAGTATTGTGGTGTTCGGTGAACTCAATTTTAAAATCACGAGGAAAAACCCGACAGAGGGAAACTCCCAGGATAGAACTTCCTAAATTCTGTAATGCTAAGTCGGGATAAAATTCAACTGGTGGTTGTCCGATTCTCTGGTATTTATCAGGATTGACCTTATCCAGTTGAACAAAATCACCATATTTTTGGAATGTTTCAAAAGACAGTGGTTGGATTTGTATTGTGCTCATAAGATTCTCTCCTTTGGAATTAAATGATGGTAATTTTTTATTTTCTTATTGTAGCAATTTTTTGACTGATGGTCGATTCAATAATTACCGGAAAAACAACCGGTAAGAATTCAGGAGATACTTAAATGTGAGAGTGAACAGTAACTATTAAAGTTTGAAAGATGCCCTTTCTCCAGTTTTTTTACGAGTTGATAATTCAATTTTTGATGCTTTAAAACAAAATGATCATTCAACTCAGTAAGCCTGTTGATATCCGGTGAAAAAACGGTGTATAAAAAGATTTTTGCACGGAAATCACAACGATTTCGCTTGATATTCAAGTTATCCACAAAAACCATCCGGACAGAGTTACGTATATAATATCATCCTGGTATAAAGGGAGGTTGAACATGGTAGTACAGGTGGGAAGAGGAATATTTTGGGTAGTCAATGATATTCGGATACTCCAAAAAAAGGACGGTTCTTTTTGGCTGCTCTTTGATGATCGGCTCATTGAGCTCAACCGAAACCAAATTCAAGCCTTTGGTTTTGATTTCTGTGATTTTTTTCCTGTTGAAGACTGGGAAATTGAATTGACGCCGGAATTTTCAGGACAATAAACCAATAAAATAAGAATTTCCAATCGGGGGAATAGTTCTTGCTCTCCCTGGATTTATCCCTTCCTTGTTGTTGACAAAACATCAGGTCAAAAAGTTCTGTTGAGGACCTTCATCCTTTGCTCATTTTTGCCCTTTCTTCGCTGGTTTCGGGAAGAAGAGGTTTTAAAAAACCATTTCGATAAGCTTCAAGGGCAATAGACCGTAATGCTTTTAAATTGATTTCGTCATTGACTTCGGGAAAAATTTTCCACATTTTGCAGTCTTGAGTTTTAACACCACAGATAAGATAAACATCATTATTGATTTGTTGATATTGAAATCTGTCTTTTTGGCTGCTTTTAAGCAGAAGCTCAGAGAGGTCTTTCAGGTTGAGAGTATAAAGATATTCTTCAAAATTCATACATATCACATCCTTTTATTCGTTTACCCAATGAAATACAACCCAAAAATAGATGATTTATGCCAGCTGTCATAAAGAAGTGATAAGATAAAATTTAAAAATTTAATTGCAAAAAAATAAAAAAAGTTGGTTGATGGAAGCTTTCTCAGTTATAATCCTTTTATGAAAAAGTATTTCTTAATCTGGTTTTATATCCTGATCATCCTGATTTCTTTTTCATATTCGGTATTTGCTCAACGTTTTGATCCCTTTTTGGATTGGCGGGAAATGGATTACGGTCATTTTCTGGTCATTTTTCCATCTTCTTTGAAGAATGTCGCTTTAGAGGTTGCCGTGCTTGCCGAAACTATTCTTCCTCAAATCGAAACATTCCTTAACACCACTCTTTCTTTTCGACCGGCAATCGTTTTGGCAGATAATACCGATATTCCCAATGGCTATGCCGATCCTCTTCAAGGTAAAATCCAATTGGTGGTATCTCATCCCTATAATCAATTTTTAGGAACCAGGTTTCGGAATTGGATACAAATGGTTTTGGCTCACGAATTGACCCACATGCTCCACCTTGAAGCGGCGAGTCCTGAAATAATGCGCTGGCGGAATCTTCTGGGTTATATTGTTCTTCCCAATGTTATTCAACCAATGTGGGCGTGGGAAGGATATGCTATGTATGTCGAAAATCACTTCGGAACTCAAGGTCGTCCATCCGATACTTTATACGATATGTATTTGAGGGAAATGGCCTTAGGGGATCATTTCGAGCCTCCTCATCTCTTTGGTGGATACAGTTATCTTGACCGATGGCCGGCTCAGAGTGGTTGTTATATTTATGGCGCCAGTGTTTGTCAATTCATAGCTGATGAGTTTGGAGAGAAGAAACTGGGAGAAATTAGCACCCTCCGCTCAGAGAATTTTCAAATTCATGGATTTGATACGGCTCTTAAAAAAGCGATCGGTGTGGATACCAATGAATTATGGATACTCTGGAAGGAAAATCTCAAGGAAAAATATCGGCAACAATTTCAGAAAATTCGGCAACAGGGTATAACCCCTATTACCTTTTTAACCAATCGGGGATATTATGTTTCCAGCTTAAGCCTATCTCCCGATGGAGAGAAGCTTATTTACTCATTATCCCACCCTGAATATCTCTCAGGATTACGGCTTCGCGACCTGAGAAGCAGTCAGGAACGCTTAATAGTCCAGGGTTCAATTGTTGGAAACCCAGTTTTTTCTCAAGACGGAAAAAAAATGGTTTATTCAAAAATTGTTACTGAGCGGTATCATTCCTGGTTTGATGTTTTTCTGTATGATTTGGATACCGGGAAAGAAAGCAGAATGACTCATGGTGCCCGAGCTTTTAGCCCTTTTTTCCGAAAGGATAAAATATATTTTCTAAGAAGGAATATTTTTCCCGAAGGTCTTTATTCCATTGATCTCACTTCAAAAAAGATAGAATTGGTTTATGAATTCTCAGCTTCTTTCCGACCGAATCAAGCCCTGGTTAATCCATCGGAAGAAATTCTGGTATTTTCCGGCTGGAAAAATGGTTTCCTTGATTTGGCATTATTTGATGAAGATAAAAGACTTCACTTTATTACTTCGGATATTTATGCCGATCTATCACCATCTTTCTCTCCCGATGGGAAAATTTTGTTTTTTTCCTCAGACCGGAATGGCGTGTACAATGTTTACGCCTATAATCTTGATACTGATGAATTCTATCAGGTGACCAATGTGGTGAATGGTTTATTTGAACCGAGCTATGATGGACAAAAGTTTTACGGTATTTCTTACCATGAATTGGGCTTTGACGTTGTAGAGTTTCTTGCCGATATTCAGAGCTGGAGAAAGATTGAGGTTGAAAAAGCGATTATTTCTGATTCTGATGATAAAATCACTCCGTCCCAGAATTACGAGGATAAGCCCTATCAAGCGATCAAACATCTTTTTCCCCGCTATTGGGTGCCGCTTCTTTGGGGTGGATCAACCAGGGCAAGTGATTACCTGGGGTTTCATTCCTATTCCCTTGCCTATCAAAGTGATTTGCAAGAGAATTTTTCAACTACGTTTTCCTATCAGGGTCTCTTTATGGATCCGGAAATCAACACCTGGTTATATTTGGACCAGGAGAAATTTCAGTATTCCCTATCATTGGGATACCCGATTTTTTTATCACACCCGAGCCAGCTTACTTTCCAGGCAGGATATGAAAAGATTTATCGAGATGACAGTTTGTATTCTGGATTTTGGGAAGGATTTTTTCTTCATAGCCAGTTTTCAACAACTGGTGGTAGTGATTCTTGGATTACCAGCCAATCTTTTAACCTAACCTATCAGAATGGTCAATATGAGTTGTATCCCGTCCAAAAAGGACTTTTTTCCTGGGATATCCAGTCCTATCGAGCTGGGAGTGTCGATCATTCCTGGTATGCTCAAATAGCTTTGGGACAAAGCACCCTCCCCCTGGATTTTGCCTTGGGTGGTCGTGATTCGTTTTGGGGAGTTGCGGGTTATCCCGAAGATTTCCTTCGAGGAAGAATTGCCGGCCGTTTTGAGTTGGGATATAAATTTCCCTTATTGATTCTTGATCAACCCCTATTCAGCATAGGGTTGGTCAAGGGTGTCCAAGGAAAAATATATTGGGTGGAGTCAGCTGCTGGGGAAAGCTGGGATACCTTGAACTGGATAGGAAACATAGGGAGCGAACTTTCTTTACAAAGCTTTTTGGCAGAAGGCTTTTCGGTTAATTTAACTTTGGGATTTGCTCAACCATTGGAATCAAATCGTTCCGGTGAATGGTATTTGACTCTCAGCACTCATTTTCGTTGAGATTTATATTAAAATTTTTTGGAAAAAATCGCATTCTTGAATAGCTTGCGATATACTACCCTTAAGCAATCATGGGGGGGACCATGAAAAATTTTTATGCGAAAAAAATTTTAGAGTTTATACCTAAGGAATATCAACTGATTATTGGTGAGATTGTTTTAGTTGGTATCTTTTTCCTTATTGCTTCACCTTCAATGCTTTTCTTTCATAGTGCTATGGGGATCATAAGTCTGCTTATTGCTTATAATATCTTTTTTCTTGGCTCGAACTATTTGCGACTCTCTTCCCAACCCTTCATTTTTAGTATTAGCATATTATCCATTGTTTATGTTCTCATTGATTTTATACGAGTATTCCTGTTATGGAGAAATCCTTTTTTATTAAGAAACATTATTGACCTAACCATACAGCTCTGGTTGGTTGCTCGTTTTGCCGAGTGCGCTGTTTTTTTAATCGGTTTTCTCGCTTGGTTTAAAAGATACCGTTTTTTATATTTAGGACTTATTTATTTAGGCTCAGTGGTATTTTTATTTTGCACTTCATTTCTATGGAATGTATTTCCTCGAAGCTATCAACCAGGTTTAGGGTTAACCAATTTTACTTTATTAAGTGAATATTTCATCAGTGCTTTTATTTATATAACTTTATCTATTATCCTTTTTCGAAAGAAGAAAATACCCATCCCGGTACTACGCCCGCTGATTATTTCTTTGATTCTGAGTATTGGAGGGGAAATGATATTCACCATGCTTCGTAACCAATATGGTTTTATGATCGAATGGCGGGTTATGGTGAAGTTTTTATCTCTCCTCTTTATTTATCAGGCAGTCGTCCAAGCTATTCAAAATAAAAACGGTAAAGCCCTCTTTTCCAGTCATTGGTGGAGTCATTTTAAACAAAGTACTCAATACCAGAGGGAGACCGATGACCATGGATTAGACCAGGTTTCTTTCTCTCTTGATCATTTTAATCTTCCCGACCATATCCAATCTTTAGTTGATAACGCTCAGGACCTTCTCTTTCGTTTCCAGGCGATTGAACCCATAAAATTGGAATATATTAATCCAGCAATAGAAAAAATCATCGGATTTTCCCCGTCGGAATTTTATGCTAACCCTACTCTTTTTATTCAAAGAGTTTACCCTGAGGATCGTCCGCTTTTGGATTTATACTTAAAAAATCCCTCTGCCCTTGATAAGCCACTGGCTATCAGAATGGTTAGGAAAGACAACACAATTATCTGGATGGAGCATAAATATGTACCGGTTTACAATCGAAGGAAAAAAATCATAGCCGTAGAGGGGATTGCTAGAGATATTACCGAAAGGAAGAAAGCCGAAGAGCAAATTCGATATATCAGCTTCAAAGACCCACTTACCGGATTATACAATCGTGCTTTTTTTGAAGAAGAAATTGCCCGTGAAAATTTTCCTGAAAATCATCCCATCGGTATCATTTTAGGAGATGTGAATGAAATTCACTTAGTGAATGAAAGATTCAGTTATCAGGAAGGCGATCGGATTCTGATTGATACCGCTAATATCTTAAAGAGGTTTTCTCGAAATCAAGATATTTTAGCCCGCTGGGATGAAGATGAATTCATTCTTTTTACACCTCAAGTCGATAATGAATATCTCCAGACTACCGTGGAATCAATACAAAAGGAATTGCTTAACATCGAAACCAACCCTATGCAAGTAAGTATTGCTTTTGGATATGCCTTGAAAGAAAATCAGGATCAATCGATAGGTGAAGTTATTGAAAAAGCTGAAGGATGGATGTATTGGAAAAAATTGACGAGAAGCAGCGAGCTCGGCCAAGACCTGGTTACTGCTATTGAAAAGTCGCTTCTTAAAATTACTCAAGAAACCGAGAAACATTCCGATCGACTCCAAAAAATTACTCAAAAAATTGGCCAAGAATTAGGATTTTCCCAAGAAAAACTCCATCATTTGAACCTTTTAGCTCGACTGCACGATTTGGGAAAAATTGCTACGCCCAAATCTATTTTAAATAAATCCGGACTCCTCTCACCCAAAGAATGGGATATGGTAAAACGTCATCCCAAGATTGGTTATCAGATTGCTTTGAGTTCTTCCGAATTAACCCCCATTGCTGAATCAATCCTTTACCATCACGAGAGATGGGATGGTACCGGTTACCCACAAGGTTTAAAGGGTAATGCTATCCCGCTCCTGTCAAGAATTATTGCTATTGCCGATACTTATGATGTGATGGTGAGTGGAAGAGCTTATAAAAAACCGATAGCCAAAAAAGAAGCCTTAAACGAGATAAAAAAAGGTGCAGGATATCAATTCGACCCGCACCTGGTTGAAGTATTTCTAAGGGTAATGAATTAATAGGTATTTGAATTTTTACTTCAATTCAATCATTGCTGATTTTCACACATTCAATGTTTC
>Ga0334885_1005138_pt1 | contig 10814 bp, 9 predicted proteins | sample GraSluR1_MG_8_FD_207233 | JGI IMG/M metagenome (GOLD analysis project Ga0334885, IMG submission 207233) | Sludge microbial communities from methane-producing bioreactor in Wageningen University, Netherlands - Granular Sludge_31_05-R1 | ecosystem: Engineered > Bioreactor > Anaerobic > Unclassified...
CTTGTATTCGAACACTTATTCGAATAGACTTTCGATATGGAGAACCCCATCCGTGACCCCCGGACCCTGGTCGAACCTGCGACCAGCAAGGAAGCACTCGACGCGCTGGACCACGCGCACCGCCAGATCATCGCCTCCGAAGTCGCCGCACTGGTAGCGATCACCCGCGCTGCCGACCTGTGGCAGGTCGACGAGACCGCGGTCGGTGAGGGCATCGAGCGACTGATGCAACCCGGCCATGATGGAACCCCGCTGGTCGGTGAGTTCCTCGCCCTGGAGATCGGCCCGCTGCTGGGCATCTCTCCCCAGTCGGCGATCTTCCAGATCGGAGACGCCCTCGACCTGCGGCACCGGCACCCGCGACTGTGGCAGGCGGTACTCGCCGGCACCGTGCGAGTATGGCAGGCCAAGAAGGTCTGCCTCGAGTGCGCGCACCTGTCGGCCGAGGCCGCGCTGAACGTCGATCAGGCGATGAGCGCCGCCGTTGGCGTACTGCCGTGGGCGCGGGTGATGAAAGCCCTGGCCGGTCAGGTCATCGCCGCCGATCCCGACCTCGCCCGGCAACGCGCCGAAGCCCGGCGTGACTCACGCAAGGTCCGGGTATCGAAGATCGAAGACGGGCATGTGAGCTTCTACGGCCTCGTCAACCCCGTGGACGGCATCTTGTTCGATCACGTGCTCACCCAGATCGCCGAGACCCTTCCGACGGCCCCCGATACCCCGCTGTGTCGTGACCTCGACCGCAGGCGGGCCGCCGCGATCGGCGTGCTGGCGCGGGGTGCGTTGGGCCAGGACACGCTTCCCACCCACACCCTGGTGGTCCACATCTCCGCTGATAACCTCGGCATTGCCACCGGCGTGGCCCGGATCGAGGACTGGGGCCCGATCCTCACCGACCAACTCCCCCAGTTCCTGGCCCATTCGAAGGTAGTCGTCCGCCCAATCCTCGACCCCGCCGCCATACGACCGGTCGACGCCTATGAGACCCCCGCCCGGATGCGATTCGCCGTCGAACAACGCAACCCGGTCGATGTCTTTCCCTGGGGAACCCGCAAGGCCAGCCGGTGCGATATGGACCACACCATCGCCTACATCGAAGGCAGGCCGGGCCAGACCAGCCTCGCGAACCTCGGTCCCCTCTCGCGCAAGACCCACCGGGTCAAGACCCACGGCAGATGGACACTCGAACAACCCGAACCCGGGGCCTTTCACTGGACCTCACCCTACGGCTACCAGTACTACGTCACTGCCGCCGGAACCACGCGCCTGTTCGCGCCGGCGGGTTCCGGCTAGGACAGCTTGTCGACGACCTCGACCAGCGAGTTCTCATCGCCCACGTTGCCGGCGAAGACGATGTAAGGAATGCCGCAGGCGGGCCCGGCGACAGGCTCCCATAGGGAGACGATGCCGGGCAGCATCGGGCCACGGACGAATGCCCTGGTCATGCCCAGTCCGCGCGCTGCGACGTCACTGGAGGTGATACCGCCCTTGGCGATGACGAAACGCGGTGGATAGCCGGCCAGCACCCGTTGGACGACCTCGACCACGGCGTCCGAGACGGCTCGGGCGATGGCCAGCGAGTCCGCGGCGTCCGAACCGGTGATCCGGGTGCGCGACGTGCGGACCACGACATTGCCTCTGGGCAACTCGGCCAATACCTGGTCGACGATGGCGTCCAGATGCCCGTCGCGGCCCGAAGTCAGCACCACAGGCACATCGATTTCGACTTCGGTCGGCTTGTCGATAGCGCGCAGTGCCTCCAGCTGGCGGGTGGTCTGCTGCACATGCGAGCCCACCACGACCAGCCCGCCCACCGAGTTCTCGGCAAGCCCGCCTTGGCGGATCGCGACGAGATCGTCGTGATCGAGTGGCAGATGTACCTCTTGGCCGATCCGGGCCCGCACGAACGGCGGACCGACGCGGTAGATGAAGCGGCTGCCGGCGTCCTCAGCTTGCTGGACGGCGAGCGAGAGACGGCGCAGATCGTTCTCGTCCACAATGTCGGAGACGATGGGCTGCTCGCTACCGGCGCTGCGCAGCCGAGCGGCCACCGCGCCCAGATCGGTGCGCAGTTCAGCCAGCGAGATCTCGATCACCGAGGATGCAGGCAGCTCGCCACCACTCTTCTCCTGGACCCACTCGGCCAGCCGGGAGCTGCGGTAGCCGAAGGTGGCATCGCCGGCGAACTCGGACTCACCGACCGGCGTGAACCCGTCGGCCACGCTCCCGGCGTAGTGGACGCCCCCGACCGTGATCCGTCCGGCATCGCCGAAGGCCGGCACGATGACGATGCCGTCGACGCGACGGTGCTCGTGCTCGGCTATACACTCGGCGAGAACCCGCGGTTCGAGCGGAAAATGCCCGCGCAACGTCGAGTCGGAACGGGAGACGAAGTCCACCCGGATGCAGGTACGGTCAGAGGCCTCGAAGGCTGCGGCCGCGACTTCGCGGTTGCGCCGGGCAGCGTCGTCCGGGTCGAGGCTGCGCGAGTTGGTCATCACGTAGACCGCCGGACGACCCTGGGTCAGCGCCCACTCCAGCGCTTCGGGGCTCCAGTCGGTGAGCACCGGCAGATCGGCGACCGATTGGGTACCGGTCGGGTCGTCGTCGAGCACGATGAAGACCCGGCGCGCGGACGCGAGCGCCTTGCGGACCCGCGCAGCGGACGTCTCGACGGACGGCGGATACCCGGCCAGCAGCTGATCAAGGCTTATCGGCATAGCTTCCTCTCAGGCGGTCCGCTCCATCCGCCAGTCGCCCGGCAGGCGCCGGCCCGACCATGCCGTCTGCGGGGCCCGCAGCGCGACATCCAGTCGTCCGAGGTAGTCGGCCCGCGATATCTCGCTTCCACCCAGGCGTGCCAGATGGCCGGTCAGCCACTGAACATCGAGCAGCGCCGTGCCGTCGGGACGATCGCGCAACTCGCCCACCAGCCGCGCCAGCGCGACCTTGGACGCGTCCCTGCCGCGCACAGGATCGTGGAACATCGATTCACCCGCGAACAGTCCCCACAGGCTTACCCCGTAGAGTCCGCCGACCAACTGTCCGGACGCATCCCAGGTCTCCACCGAATGCACGGCACCCTCCCGGTGACCCTCGGTGAAGACCCGGCGGATGTCGTCGTCGATCCAGCCATACGGCCGGGCCGGATCCGCGCATCGCGCCAGCACCTCGTCGAAGGCCGCGTCAATGGTGGTCGTGTAGCGGCGGGCCGATTTGATCAGGCTGCGGGTGATCCGCAGGTCGTCCAATTCGAGCACGCCGCGACGCATCGGTGACCACCAGCCCATCCGCGCCTCGAAGCTCGCCTCGTGCAACGGCATCGGGAACGCGCCGGAGCAGTAGGCGGCCAGGGTCATGCGCAGGTCGAACTCGTCGCTGAAGGCGATCAAGTCCTGGCTGGGCCAGGTTTCGGATGGGCCGAAGACCTGCATGGGCATGCCTACAGTCTGGCACCGGTGTCTGTCGTTTCAGCGAAGATGCCGGGGCACCCACTCCGACTTCGGGTTGCCGACGTAGAGCTGCCTCGGCCGGTAGATCTTCTGGCCCGGATTGTCGTGGACTTCTTTCCAGTTGGCGATCCAGCCGGGGGTTCGTCCCATCGTGAACATCACGGTGTACATGTTGAGCGGAATGCCGATCGCCCGCAGGATGACGCCCGAATAGAAGTCGACGTTCGGGTACAGATGGCGTTCGATGAAGTAATCGTCGTTCAGTGCGATGTCGGCGAGTTCCTGGGCCATACCCAGCAACGGATCGTCGATCTTCATCGAATTGAGCAGTCGCTCGGCAGCCTTCCGCAAGATCTTCGAGCGCGGATCAAAATTGCGATAGATGCGGTGCCCGAATCCCATCAACCGCCGATTATTACTCTTGTCCTTGACCTGATTCACGAGTTCTTGCGGCGTGAGGCCTTCGCGGCGCATCCGCTGCAACATCGTCACGACCTCGGTATTCGCACCGCCGTGCTTGGGCCCCCACAGCGCGACCACACCTGCCGAGCAGGACGCGTACAGGTTCGCCTCGCCGGAGGCGACCATCCGGACGGTCGACGTCGAACAGTTCTGCTCGTGATCGGCATGCAGGACCAAGAACATGTTCAGCGCATGACTGATCTCGGGAGATGCCTCGTATTCCTTGTAGGGCAGCGAGAACATCATGTGCAAGAAGTTGTCGACATAGCGCAGATCGGGGCGGGGATAGATAATCGGCTCGCCGATGCTCGACTTGTAGGAGGCGGCCGCGATGGTGCGGATCTTGCTGATCAGCTTGGCCGCGTAGATCTCCAAGGTGGCGTCGTCTCCGCGCTCAATCTTCGGACGCTCGTGGGTGGACAGCGAGTTGATCATCGCCGACATGATGGCCATCGGATGCGAGTTCGTCGGGAAGGCCTCGAAATGCTTCATCATCGATTCGTGCAGCGCGGACGATTCGGTGAGCAATTCGGTGAAATGCTCGCGTTCATCGTGGGTGGGCAGGTGCCCGAAGATCAGCAGGTACGCGGTTTCGACGAAACTGGAATGCTCCGCGAGCGTCTCGATCGGAATGCCGCGGTACCGCAGGATTCCGTCATTGCCATCGATGAAGGTGATCTTCGAGGCACATGAACCAGTATTGCCGAAGCCGTCGTCCAGAGTGATCAAACTGCTCTCTGCGCGCAGTTTGCTGATGTCAATAGCACGCTCGCCCTCGGTACCCTCGAGGATCGGCAGCTCATAGACGTGTCCATCGACTTCAAGTCGCGCGTATTCAGTCATCCGGGCTCCTTCCGTTGAACTAATGGTGGTCTCTTGAGGCCTGGTCATGGTGCCGGTATCAGATTGCGATGCATCCTAGACGACCCGCTCAGGGCGAAATCGGGGGTAGGTGGCTTCGGGTCGCCGGGGCACGGGGCTAGCGTTGACACAACTACGTGATGGGGAGCCTACATGCCTGATACTGACGGAATCGGCAGATCGATCATTGCCGCCGCACCCGTTGACGCCCCGGATGCCGCCGCGCGAGTGCTGCGGATGCTGGTGAGCTTCGCGATCGATGGGGCCGACTGGTTCCCCGGAGCCAGATCCGCCGCCGCGAAACACCTGGAACACCAGGGTTCGGTTGAAGCGGCCATCTCGACGCTGACCACCAGTCATGTGACGTTGTCCGGTGCGCAGGGTTTCGTCACCAATCTCGGCGGGCTTACCACCATGATCGTCGGCGCGCCGGCGAACTTCGCGGGCGTTGCGCTGGTGCAGACCCGGCTGGTCGCGGGCATCGCGCACCTGCGTGGCTACGACCTGGACGACTCACGCGTGCGGCATGCGGTCGTGACCACCCTGCTCGGCAAGCGCATCGTGGACGACCTGGTCGCCGGCGGCGAACTGCCCGGCACTCCGCTGGTGCTGGCCACCGCGCCCGGAACCGACCGCCGGCTGGAACAACTGATCTCGCAGCGCGTGATGACCGCGCTGCTCACCACCATCGGCGGCAAGCAGACCGTCGGCCTGGTGGCCAAGCGCATTCCGGTGATCGGCGGTGGCGTCGGGGCCGCGACCGACTCCTGGAACACCATGGCGATCGCCCGCTACGCCCGCGACCAGTTCGTCAGCAGGCGCAACGCCGCATACGGCGGCTAGGCACTCACTCGCTGTAGTACCGGACCACTCGCTTGTTGATCAGGCAGGTGACCTCATAACTGATCGTCCCCATCAGGGCGGCCAGTTCGTCCGCATCGATCGATTCGCTGCCCTGCTGGCCGATGATGACCACCTCGTCGCCGACCTCCGCCGGCGCGGGCTGCCCGGCAACTACCGGACCCAGATCGAGCATCGTCTGATCCATGCAGACGCGCCCGACGATGGGATAGGAAACCCCGCCGACGAGCATCCGTCCGCGGTTCGAGTTCAGCCGGGAGAAACCGTCCCCATAGCCCACCGGCACCGTCGCCACCCAGGAGTCGACCGGGGCCGTCCAGGTGCGCCCGTAGCCGACGGTCTCACCGGCCGACACCGGTTTGCAGTAGCTGATCTGTGACTTCCAGCTGAGCGCGGGGCGCAGTTCGACCGGACGCGGGGTCTGCGCATCCGGGTAGTAGCCGTACGCCATGATGCCGGGACGCACCATGCCGAAATCGGTGGGATGGCCCAGCACGGCCGCCGAATTGGATGCGTGCACCAGTTCCACCGGTTCCAGACCCGCCGCTGCCCGGTCCTGCTGGATCTGCGTGGCGACGCCTTCGAGGGTGACGATCTGGCCGGCGGTGAACTCGTCCCCGGCCGGCTGATCGCTGATCGGGAAATGGGTGAACAGGCCCTGCAGCTTCAGGGCCGGGTCGGCTCCGATCGTGCGTGCCAGCCCGGCTGCATCGGCCGGAGAGCAACCGATACGCCGCATGCCGGTGTCGACGGCCATGTGCACCGCAAAGCCCTTGCCGCCGGCTCGGCCGACCGCGGCGGACACGGCTGCGATGCTGCCAGCGTCGATCACGGTGGGTGTGATCTCGAACGCGATGGCAGCGTCCAGTTCGTCATCGGTCAGGCACGGCGACAGCTTCAAGATGGGCTGGGTGATGCCGGCCTCGCGCAGCTCGATGCCCTCGGGGGTGGTGGCCACCCCGAACCAGTCGGCCAGGCCCAGCTTGGCCAGATGCCGTGAGACGGCAACCGCCCCGTGCCCGTAGCCGTCTGCTTTGACGGCCACCAGAACCTTGGCGCGCGGCGAGAGCTTGCGGGCCTGCTCAACGTTGTGAGCTATCGCATCGAGATCGACGTTGACATGTGTGACGTACAGCACCCTTGCATGCTAGCCCCGCGCAACCGCGCCGGATTCGTCACTGCACGCGCCGGCCGGCAAGACCGAAGAATCCTCACGTGCGGTATGGGCCGCCGAAGGATCTTCGAACAATCAGAAAAGCAGGGCCAGTTCGGGTTCGCTGAGCACGGTCGAGACATCGTCGAGGAACAGTGAGCCCTGCTCGCCGTCGATCAGCTGATGGTCGAAGCTGACGGCCAGTGTGGTCACCCAGCGCGGCACGATCTGCTCATCGTCCCCGCTGCCGACCACCCACGGACGTCGCTTGATGGCGCCCATCGCCAAGATCGCCGACTCGTCCCCGTTGATGATCGGGGTGCCCGTGTCGATACCGAAGACACCCACATTGGTGATGCTGAACGTGCCGCCCGAATAGTCGGCCGGCATCAGCCGGCCCTCGCGGGCGGTGACGACCAGCTCGTTGATGGCCCGGCACAGCTCGACCAGGTTCATCTTGTCGGCGCCCTTGATCACCGGGACGAGCAGGCCGCGCGGGGTCGCGGCAGCGATACCGAGGTTCACGTCGTCGTGGTAGACGATCTGACCGGCCTCACCGTCCCAGGTCGCGTTCAGTTCGGGATGGCGGGCCAGCGCCAGGCAGACCGCCTTGGCGTGCAGCAGCAGCGGCGAGACATGCAGGTCCTTGAACTCGCGACGGGTCTTGAGCCTGGCGACCAGATCCTTCGTCGCGGTGATGTCGATGGTGTTGAACTCGGTGACATGCACATGCTTGGCCACCGACGCCGCCACATTGAGCGCGGTCGCCTTCCGGACGCCATGGATCCGCTCGGTATGCCCCAGCACGTCATCCGCGGCCGCGTGAGCGATCCCCGCGGCGGCCTCGACGTCCTCCTTGCTGACCGTGCCATTGGGCCCGGTCGGATGCACGCTGGCGAGTTTCACCCCGAGATCTCGCGCCAGCCGGCGAACCAGAGGCTTGGCGAGCACCTTGCCGACTGCGGTGGTGATCGGTCCGGGTGCTTCAGCCACGGGAGCGGCGGCCGGACGCCGCCTGTTCGTCGGCTCGGGGAGCGGTCCCGATCCGACCAGATTCTGGGCTTCGGGCTCGGTTTCGGGCTCGCCGTCGTCGATCTCGATGATCGGAGCGCCGACGTCCACCGAGTCGCCGACCGCAACGAGCAATCGGCGCACCGTACCGGAGACGGGACTGGGCAGCTCCACCAGCGACTTGGCGGTCTCGATCTCGACGAGGACGTCGTTGACCCGCACCTCATCGCCCTCGGAGACCAGCCATTGAGTGATCTCCGCCTCGGTCAGGCCTTCGCCGGGATCGGGCAGCTTGAACTGGAACATCTGATCGTCCTTATCAGTAACCCATGGATTGATCGACGGCAGCCAGCACGCGATCGAGATTCGGCAGCCAGTCGGCCTCCAGCTTGCTGGGCGGATACGGCGTGTCGTAGCCGGTCACGCGCAGTACCGGGGATTCCATGACATAGAAGAGTTGCTCCTGCAGCCGGGCCGCGAGTTCCGCACCAGGCCCGTAGTTGCGCTGCGCCTCATGGACGATGATCGCTCGCGAGGTGTGCTCGACGCTGCGTGCGATGGTTTCGAAGTCGAGCGGCTGCAGGCTTCGCACATCGACCACCTCGACGCTGCGCCCTTCCTTCTCGGCGGCAGCCGCCGCGTCCAGGCAGGTGCGCACCATCGGACCCCAGCAGATCAACGTGACATCGCTACCCGCCCGCACCACCGACGCCTCATGCAGACCGCGCGCGGGAGCGTCCAGCTGCACAACACCCTTCTCGTGGTAACGGCGCTTCGGCTCGAGGAAGATCACCGGATCCGGCGACGCGATGGCCTGCTGGATCATCCAGTAGCCGTCGTTGGGGTTCGATGGGGTGACCACCGTCAGTCCGGGGGTGTGCGCGAAGTACGCCTCGACCGATTCGGAGTGGTTCTCGATGCTGCCGATGCCGCCGCCGTAGGGGAACCGGACGACGACCGGCAGCTGCACGCGTCCGTGTGAGCGGAAACGCATCTTCGCCAGCTGCTGGGTGATCTGGTCGAAGCCGGGAAAGACGAATCCGTCGAACTGCAACTCGACGACCGGACGATAGCCGCGCTGCGCCATGCCGATCGCGGTGCCGATCAGGCCGGCCTCGGCCAGCGGCGAATCCAGCACCCGGTCGGGCCCGAACTGTGCCTGCAGCTTCTCGGTGACTCGGAAGACTCCACCGAGCGATCCGATGTCCTCGCCGTAGAGCAGCACCTTGTCGTCGGCACTCAGGGCAGCGCGCAGGCCCGCGTTCAGCGCTTTGGCCAGCGTCAGGGTCTTGGTCGTCTGGTTCGTTTCGGCTGGGGATTGCACGACACTCACCGGGCAGCCGCCTCGCTCACGATCTGAGCGCGCTGGGCCACCAGGTCGGCGGTGGGACGGGCGTACACCCGATCGAAGATGTCTTCGAGCTTGGGGTCGTGGACCTTGTGGACCGCCTCGCGCACCTGTTCGCCGAAGGCCTCCGCCTCCTGATCCAGGCGGGCCTGCCGGCCATCGTCCCAGACGCCTTCGGCGCGGAGCCAGGTCTCGGCACGGGTCAGCGGGTCGCGGGACTGCCATTGGATGGTCTCGTCCTTGTCGCGGTACTTCGTGGGGTCGTCGCTGGTGGTGTGGGCGCCCATCCGATAGGTGTAGGCCTCGATGAAGCTCGGGCCCTGCCCTGCCCTGGCCCGCTCCAGCGCCCAGGTCGTGGCTGCGTGGACGGCGAGGACGTCATTGCCGTCGACTCGCACGCTCGGGATGCCGAATCCCCAGGCTCGCTGGTAGAGCGGGACAGGTGACTGCCGCTCGACGGGCTCGCTGATCGCCCATTGGTTGTTGACGCACAAGAAGACGGCGGGCGCCTGGTAGGCGGCGGCGAAGATGTAGGCCTCGTTGACGTCGCCCTCGCTGATGGCGCCGTCGCCGTGAATAATCAGGCTGACGCCGTCGTCTGCCTGCGGATCGGCCTGGCGGTCACGGGCTTGGCCCATTGCATAGCCGACACCGTGCAGCGTGTGACCGCCGATCACCATGTTGAGGTGGTGGAAGCGCACTTCTTCGGCATCCCAGTCGCCGGATTCCTGCCCGGTGAAGATGCCCAGCAGGCGCTCGATCGGCAGCCCCATCAGCATCGCCAGGCCGTGTTCCCGGTGGCTGGGAAAGACGTGGTCGAACTGGCCGAGTGCGGCGTGCACGCCCACCTGAATGGCTTCCTGGCCCAACAGCGGAGCCCACAAGCCGAGCTGGCCCTTGCGCTGCAGTGCGGTGCTCTCGGTATCGAAACGCCTGATCAGCACCATGTCTCGAAGCATCCGGGCGGCTTGGCCCGCAGTGACTGCCGGGGCGAAGTCGGGGTCTTGGACCAGCGTTCCGTCCTCACCGAGCAACTGCACCGTGGGCACCTCGACTGGCTGCGCGGGCTGGAAGCGTCCCGGCGTGGCAGTGAGTTGACCGGTTAGCCCTCCGACAGACATCGCAGCGTTCACCATGGCCTCCTGGCGTCGTCCATTTCGTCGCAACCTACTGAACCGTAGGTTTGTCGCCAGTTACAGGTTACCCAACCGTAGGTTTCTTCGGGAATCCTCAGCCGTACTGAACTGGGCCGCGCCTTTTGTGCGGTTTCTACAACGAACGGGGAGCCAGGGTCACTCGCCCAAGGTGGCGACCATCACCGCCTTGATGGTGTGCATCCGGTTGCCGGCCTCGTCGAAGATGATGTCGGCGTTGGCCTCGAAGACCTCATCGGTGATCTCCAGGGCGTCCATGCCGGTCATCTCGTAGACCTGGCGCCCCACCGAGGTGCCGAGATCGTGGAATGCCGGCAGGCAGTGCATCACCTTCACGTCACGGTTGCCGGTCAGCCCCAGCAGGGCCGCGTTGACCTGGTAGTCGCGCAGCGCTGCGATGCGCGAGGCCCAGACGTCCTTGGGCTCTCCCATCGAGACCCAGACGTCGGTGCAGATGATGTCGGCCCCCTTCACGCCGGCCGCGACGTCGTCGGTGATGGTGATCTGCGCAC